>Ga0315914_1003887_pt1 | contig 22501 bp, 7 predicted proteins | sample MpolenodulesMG_FD_203920 | JGI IMG/M metagenome (GOLD analysis project Ga0315914, IMG submission 203920) | Medicago polymorpha root nodule microbial communities from Los Angeles, California, United States - elongated nodules | ecosystem: Host-associated > Plants > Roots > Nodule | place: USA...
ACATAGACCTTTTTTTTTTTTTTTTTGAGAAACAGACTTTTCCTTCTGCTTTGGCTATGTTATAAAATCTGAACTAGATACTAAATTTACATACCATTTAAGTGAGTGTTCTATATGTTTTTAGTTTGGCTTGGTTTGGTTGGTCAAATAAAAATGTAAACCAAATCGAATTGTACAGTAAAATGAGAAAGTGAATCGAATACATCCGAATCAAACAAAGTTTTTTGCGGTTTTCAATTTCAATCAGTTCGATTTGTGGTTTTTTATTGGGCCTATAAAAACCCAATTCCTATTGAATCTAATATTAATTATATGAGAAGTATGTTTTCCTCGTGTGATAAGTTTTGATTACACAACATTTCCCTCAAAATATATATTTTTCTTCTCTCTTTTTTTTCAATAAATTTTCTTTTCTCTTATAAAGCAGTACATATTATATTATAAGCAAAATAAGTTCAGCACATATTAGATTAAATTGGACCTACTGTTATTATTTTTTATTTACAATATCGTTCATATATAATATTAAATCCTATTATCAACTATGAAATAATAAAATGGATTGCTTAGGAAGGAAAGAAAGAAGACGTATGAGAGTTGAAGTTCACACATCATTATTAATTCAACTTCAACAATAGTATGTTTTTCTGTTTGTCATGTTAAAGGTCAAAAACACAAAAAATTGATTCTAGAGACTAAAATTGCATTCTTAAAATGTGAGCGATGGATAGAGAAAAACAATTTTCCTTCTATGATTATAATAATCAGAAAAGATATTTTAATACAAAAATTGGCTAAAACTATCATTAGTTTCTTATGTTGAAAAACTAAATATAAAAAACCAATCTTGCCACTTGTTGCAGATGAGTAATGACAATGAAGATCTGAGAAATTAATTCGGTGCTTCTGTAAAACAATTTGAAGATATTGAAAGCAATGTAGTGTTTAATATTAATTTCTTTTGCAATTTTCTTACAATAATGCCATTATAAATTTGTCACCTAGTTACAAAAATAAGTAAAATACACATGATCTTTTTACTTATTATAATAACCAAAATAATTTTCGTTGTTTGAAAATTTGAAACAATATTCAATGATAGAACATAAAAAAATTTCAGTGGGATAACTGTCAAGTATCATCAAATTATTTATTCAGATATGCAATCCGGCCACGCTAACGTAAAATATGAATTTATCCATTGACAAATTGCCAAATCTTCACCAAGAAATATTTTCTATTACATGATTTGCACCAACAAAGATTATTATATTCTTTAATGATGTTTAAGTTCTAAACTTCGTGGTAGTGGTGTGGATCTTGTGGACTAATAGAAGAGTCACAGATGCAAAACGAGTATTACATGTCTGCTAGGTCTTGTTCCTTAGAAAGAAAGAAAAAAACTGCTAGGTCTTGTGTGGATCATAATGATAATAGACAATAGTATGGGAGGAAGAATTGCAAAAATTCATAAATTGTTGCTAAAAGTCCTAAACTATGAAAAATACAAAAATTTAGTCTCTAAACTATCAAGAACTACAATTAAATTTGTTAATTGAAGGACTAAATAGTTGTTGAATTGAGGAATAATTTAGAAATTTTTAGTTGATTTTAATAGTTTATGTATTAAATTGGTGAGATGGTGATAATTTAATTAGGGATTAAGTTGATTTTTTACTCTATAAATTTTAATTTTAATAATGTAGAAAAACGCAGCTTAATCTATTCAAATATGGAGACCGGAGAGAAAAGTATTGAAACAGATAAATTTATTTAATTATTTTTCGACAAAAAAATTATTTAATTATTATAATTGAGAAACCAGTCTCTCAAATGTTTCCTAGCCACGGTCATGGTGATGGATATTGTGGGCTTACCTAACTTGTACTGTTGTACAATGTCGTTGGCAACTGTCGAGCTAACGTGAATTTTATTCCAAACTCATAATATTTGGAAGGCTTAACTTAAACATAGTCAAAGTGACATATGATAAATGCATATGTCTCATAAGTCCTAACTCAACTGACTAAAATACCGAAATTGTTATGCCTGAGGTCATGATCGAGGTTCGACCTCGCGTGCCTTCATTTTATGTGTGTGAGTTTTTGATGAATTTGTCATCCCGCCTGTCTAAAAAAAATGCATATGTATTTTCAAACAATTGTTTAAAAATAAATCATCATATCGTTAAATTGGACACGTTCACCTTAATTTTCAGTTGGGTGTTTGAGTTTTAAGTGGTACATTCGTTTAAGACTAAAGAAGATCGTGTTTAGTTAATAATAAAAATTCAGTTTAATTTGTATGTATTATCGATAAAAAAAATATTATACATGCAAATATCAAATTCCACCGTCACATAGATACTTTAGGAACTAATATAACAAAACTATATAACCGTGAGATATGATTAAATGCATAAGTATTTTTTTTTTGGTAGTAAAAGAGGGCTTACACACCCAAAAAACAAAAAAACACTAATATACAAATAATAAATATACTAACAATATGTATATATTACCGGTGTATAAGGATTTTTTTTTATTTTATTTAGGGAATGTTAACTCATTTCATTTCATCCAAAATAATAGAGCGAAAACAAAATGGAGGATGAGAGAAAGTACTAGGACTAACATGTAATATAGATGCTCTGGCAAGATTATAAATGACTATATTTATCTGTCTTCTAATATAAGTTAGAGCATAACTAGCATTAGATGAGAGCAAAGTCTTACAATTCGATAGTAAATTTACTAGTTCATTCACATAAGTGTTATTATTAAAGATTGCAATCACAATTATCTGACAATCATTTTCAAAAACTACCCGATTAAAGCCAAGGTTAAGAGCAATTTGGAGGACTTGTTATAAAGTGATAGCACACTCGGCTGCAGTTGTAACAAAAGGAAAGACCATGGAGTGTGCTTAGATAAGATTTCCAAGTGCTATTATGATAAAATCGATCAAAGTTTTATAAATATACTAATAATTAATATATTAGTAATAAATATTTTTTTTGTTAGAGAGCCAAAAACAAGGACATTGTCCACCTTGTGATTAGGTCAAAACTCTAATGTTTAAGTAGGCCCTGACTTAGACATTGCAATGACAACATCCCATATATATTGCATATTTTCAATGTGAATATGTTCAGCTGCTACTGCAAAGTGAGTGAGGAAAATAAGGTAACATAAATAATGATCATTAGCATATAGAACACATTATATATTGGTGTTTGGTAGATACTTGAATTGAACTCATTTTAGTCCAACTTATTGGCAACAAATATTCAAGTCACGATTTCATATTCTTTCCTTTTGCAATGCTACCTATTGAGACGAAATCCTTGTGCATTCTTTCCCATGTTGAATCATATATGTGGATTTTCTTTGTAATTCTACAATATACGCAGTATAGACTAATTCATATTAGTAAATCTTAAGAGTTTTGAATTCAATCTTCTTAGTGGCATGATGCCTAACCTTGTTAAATAACTGCTGCGTTGAACAATGCAGCTTGAAGATATTGATGATGTAGAGCACTTTTGATTTCCACACAAATTTGGCTTAAAAACAAACTAGGAATTTAAACTGGTTATGTCATCCGGTCATTCCACATGAGCCAATTTTTTTTTTTTTGGTTAGATAGACGAAATGACAAAGCCATTATAAACTCACACACATAAGTGGAGGTATCGGGGTTCGTACCCCAGTCATGGCATCCGGCCTAACAATTTCGGCACTTTGCCAGTTGAGTTAGGACTTCTGGATCATGAGCCAATTTTTTAGTATAAGAAAAATGGTTAACTGGTTTTTTTTTTATAAGTGGTTACTATCTTTTTAGTCTTTACAAAATTTAAAAATTTATAGGGATTAAAAACATATTTAACCCTAAAAAGTTTATTATTAAATAGATTATATTTAGGGGATACTCAAACTCATTAAAATTAGCTCATAAAATTATGTCAATCACAATATAATGTCTAAATACTGGCCAATTTTAAGTTGCTACATCACTAAAAAAAAACAATATAGCTCATAAAATTATGTCAATCACATTATAATATCTAAATATTGGCCAATTTTAGGTTGGTTCATCAATAAAAATAAACACTAGACCCTGAAATTTTTCCAAAGACTATAACTACGAAATTCAACACACTTAATGAAAAGATAACCTTATAGGATTACAAGACCAAATCTATAGAGTTTAGGTGCACACACAAAAAAACATTTTCGTGGTATAGAAAATTCTCCTATTCGACTTATGGAGAGTATTAAGCTTCTTTTCTTTTGGTGGTATAAAGTGAATCATTGTGCTTTTCATTGTAGTTTTTATAATTGGTGCTAAAACCCTTTTCTTTGTTTGGATAATGGCTAGCTTGTGTGCCACTTTGTTGACATTGTGTTGTATTTTTTGGCTCTTTTATCTGACACACCTTATGTTGGGTAGATAGTCACCTGATAGTAATATATCTCATTTTGATTTTTTCAAAACAAAAAACAAAAAAAAACATTTTCCCAAATTGTTAAATCATTTTTTTATTATTAAAAGAAATACATCATTAATACGCCTCAATATATCAAATATCCACGCAATCTTTTACGAGCTGCCCACCCTCTAAAATTGGATCCCAGCTCCAAAGTCAACTAATAATATTTGCTATCACACATTTACGGTTTGCGATCTTTCCTCGAAATTTATCCATAAAAATCATACTTACAACAAGACAAAGACTGCGCCTCACTCCATGATTAATAATTTGTTTTAAGGACATGTAAGAATTTGAAAAAGACTTGTATCACCATCATATAAATGTTAGAGGAGATTCATTTTTACAAGTAATGCAAAATTCTTGTCTACATTCCACACATCCTTAACGCTAGTTTTGTTTCTATGTCGTAGAATTGTATTCTACCGTGTATTTTACACAGTTCTTATTCAAAGCAAGTCAAGAACTTGTGTATTTTGGTTTGATGGCATTAGAATTGTGTTAAAAGACAAACAAATCAAAACAAAATACAATATACATAGTTGAATATGTGAGCAAATATTTCTCTAGCTAGTGGCATTTGATTTGATGAACAATAGTGTTATTAGTCTTTGGTTTGATTGTTGACATGTCACCAAAAGACAGCTGTAGATTCTTAATTTGTGATATTAGCCATACCACAAGTGATTTTCATTCACCGCACTAATGCTTGGGGTTGGTAAAGGAAGTTGATGTGCGTATTTTGATCCCTAACAAGATTAAGTCATGTTCAAAGGATTGAAACTTCTGATTTGTTTTCTTGCAATTTTAGGGACGGTCTAGAATCACAAAAAAAAAAATTCTTTTATTTTCCCCTACACTTTTAATTAAAATTTATAATTCATATTCATGAATGTGCAATCCTGTCCAAAAGAGAGTCATGAATTACAATTTGGCGTGCATAATACTTAAGATATAGAGCAATGTTATTTGAACAACCCTTTCTTGTAATAACTTGTTTGACAACCAAATTATACAAAGAAATTTAAGTAATGACACAAAAATCAAAGCAATAGAGAGAGAAAGTAAAATGACAATGTGAGTATGAGAGAGAAAGTTGTCACAAAAGTTGTCAAAAAAATGGTTGTTCAAATATCATTTCTCTAAGATATATGATAACATTCATTGATAACAAAAATGTTACTATTCAATTATTAGTTGATTAGTCTATGTAGTCGCGTGTAGAGAATAACGTTAAAAATAAAAATAAAAAACGAGTTATTAATCATAGCAACTACTCCTTCCGTTTTAAAATGAATGTCGTTTAAGGTTGTTGCATACATATTAAGAAATGTAAATGTTGTCTATAAACATGACACTTTTACTAAAATAGTCTTGTTAACTATTGGTGCATTTTCCATAATTATAAATTAAAGTAAAATGTGGTACTTTGGCGTGCATAGTAATAAGTAAGGGGTACTATTGAGAAAAAGTAATTAATAATGCGTTGAAAAGTAATAATGTCATTCATTCTAAAACAATTTCATTTTGTTAAAATGACATTCATTATAAAACGGATGGAGTAAATAATGAGATGGGGCTCACTTTCTTGTTATTGTTACTTCATTTGATAATTATCCATATACTTGCATTTCATCGATATAAGTGTCAAATCAAAAGGTTTTACCTTCTAGAGAAAATTTAATAAGTTTCAAATATTATTTAGTATTTCATCAATAGTTCAAGTTAACGGATAATATGTAAATATCATGAGTGATAATATTTTAAATTTATGGAAGTCCAATTTATTTGAAATTTGTCGAATTTATTAGTTATAAGTTACACCATTCACTTGACCAAAAAAAAAAGTTACACCATTCAGTAGTATTTTATCGAGCAATTGTGTTCAAAGATGTAGTGTTAAGATTAAAAGTTAATTCCCTCAACAAAAAAAAAAGGATTAAAAGTTAATATCATATAGATTATTTTAATGAAGTTATACAACATGAATGTCAGGTTATTTAGTGTCTATAAGATACATTGAAATAAAAGAAAAAATGAATAATTTGAATAATATAAACTTAATATTGTTTATATTTTGATCGATAATTAATTATTGTTCAACAATTAAATTGACAAAAATATGAAATTATTAATGATATAGCAACTAAGTGGTAGATACTCTTGTTGGTGGATATAAACATTTGTTGAAAGGGATCAATCTGTTAAATAAATTGCAATCATCTTAAGCAATTAATCTCAATAGTTGTGCAAGTAATACCTTAATTCTTTTAGACAAAAATATCTAAAATTATTAGTTGTGTAATAAAAAAATATTTCTATTTATTTTTTTATGAAAATATTTTTCATTTATCTATTGTGTACAAAGAGTTTAACTTTGATGCATCGTTAGCATAAAAGACTTTACACTGTCAACAAATAAAAAAAATCATGTATTTATTTTTAGAAGCATATATGATTAATGTCAAGCTTAGTTGATGATCTAATGGTTAATGATTTATTGATGGTGTAAAAATTCTTTACGATGATGAAAGTGTATAAGAATTAAATTAAATACTAAAACAAAACCATATATGTACATAGATTTTGAATCTACATCTACCACAAAATGGATGCCACGGCTTTGGAAAACCTAATCCTCAAAACAAAGATTGTTCACAAAAAAAACCATTTGTCAATACACGGCAGAAGTCAACGGCACTAGTAGTCAACAAATAATTTGGCTTATTTCACTTTCAATATCTACAATTTTCAAATGAATGAAAATTTATGACTTTGCTAAGTAAGAAAGAAAATAATGTCATAAAATAGATAGTAGAATGTTATTATGTTCTTCAATCTTCCTTTGCTTCTAACGTAAGGCACCATAACAAAGGTAGCAATTGTCAATAACATGGTGGAAAATCCGACGTAAAAACGAAGAAAAACAATTGACAATTAATTTGCATCAAATATAAGACTAAACAAGAAAGACTAATATGGAAATTTAAAATTAAAAAAAAAACTACTCAATAAAACAATTTTTTTTTTGTTACTTGTAATAGGTGTGAAGTATCAACCACTTTCATGCCATTGATAAATATTCGTTACACAACTTAATTGGCCACAAGACTCTCATAAAAAACTTGATTTCTACTCAAACTAACACAATTTGTTACTACATAAAGTTTATTATGTATACATATACATATGTGTGTAAATGTGTGAGAGAAATGCACGTAAAATTTAAACTTGCTATCTTTATTAGAAATGTGTACATCAGTCCCTTAAAACAAAAATGGAATTTCCAAAAAAAAAAACATCAAAATCAAACTCCAAAAAATGAAAAAACACCAACAAAAAAAAAAAACAATACTTGTGTATTGTGATGTACAATTAATATATTTAATTTCTTCCTACGTTCTTTTTTTCCCTAACTTTATCTATGATTATATTACATCATGGAAGAGAATTTAGGTTCAATCTTTCTAATATTGGCAAAGGTTTACTTCTTGTTGGCTCTGCTTGCTTTGCTTGGGTGAGTACAAACTAGTTCCAAGAGTCTTATACAGAGCAGTATCAGAGTGAACAGAACGAGACTTCATCAATGGCTTAACCCGGCGTCGATTGCTGCGACTTCTACGCTGAATTTGATGACCCTTTTCTTCATTTTTACTTTTCACAACACTTTTGTTGATCTCATTTTCATCACATTCATTTTCATTTCCTTTTTTATCCACATTTAGTGACACTTCAATATTTGTTACCTCAATAGGAGCTACATAAACAAAATGACCAATTGGAATGTCATTTAATTTCATGACATGCTGTAAGGTCTTAACAACTGTTCTCATTGTTGGTCTACTTTTATCATGATGACTTAGACATTGATAAGTCAAGATTGCTAATTTTCTAGCACCATCAATTGAGTATTGATCCTCTAGTCTTGAATCAATTATCCTTTCAAGTCTGTGTGAATCCTTCAATGATGGCCTTGCCCATTCGACTAAATCTTGCTCTCTTGGAGTTCTTTTTTTGTCCACTGATTTCTTTCCTGTTAATAGCTCTAAGAGAACAACTCCAAAGCTATATACATCACTCATTGTTGTCAAACGACCTAAAAGAAGGAGATAAAAAATAGAGTTAGATTAAGAACATTAATGAGATTTTTTGATGATGGGTAGCTTAAATATTCCCCAATAATAGTCAATGTGAAAATATGATTTTAACCGATGTAAACAGGAAATATGTAATGTCAGCCGTTTTTTTAATGATTACAATTGGTCCCTCATGTCTCCGAAAAAGGAAAAAAAAGTTGAGATTTTATTGTGTGTCGTCACAGTACATTTGGACCGTTCGATTAAGATCATATATAGTTCATATTTCAAGTTCCCTATATTCGATTTTAAAAACTGAAAAAAAAATAATAAATAAATAGACCATCCAATCTTGATCGGACTATGTAGAGGTTGTTAGCTTCATACACACCACATAATTCAAATCCCAAAAGTTGACTATAAGAGTATAAAAGATAGACACTTGTGATCATCTTAAAAAAAAAATTAAAAAAGGACAAAAAAATGACGAAAATTTTGAGGGACCAAAAATATTACTTATCTTATTTTAAAGAATAAAAATATATTTGAGCCTAAATGAAAATTAAAGGGGTAGGTTTAATTGGTTTTGACTATAGATTAGAATATACCTGTATTGATATATTCAGGAGCAGCATATCCATGTGTACCCATCACACGAGTTGTAATATGTGTTTGATCTTTATCTGGTCCATCTATTGCTAAACCAAAATCTGACAACTTAGCATTGTAATCCTGAAAAAGAATAAGTTTTTCATGTCACTTTATATGTTGCTTTTATTTGATCAACAAATATTGATAAAATGCATGAATATTGTTAGGCTCGTGAATGAATACTTACAGCATCCAATAGAATGTTTGAGGCTTTGACATCTCTATATATAACTGGTTTCTCCTCTTCATGAAGAAAAGCTAGTCCTTTAGCAGCACCAATTGCTATTTTGATTCTTGTTAACCAAGGTAAAGTTGCTAAATAACCTGCATTTTAAAAGAATAATAATCATTTTGTTAGAAAATAATCAAAAAACTTTTGTTTCAAATTTTTTTATTTAGAATAAAATAAACAAGCATTCACCTTTGAAAAGTTTTTCTTCAAGACTTCCTCTCTCCATGTATTCATACACAAGAAGTCTATGTTCATCTTCATAGCAATAGCCAATTAAGTTAACAAGATTGCGATGCTTCAACTGCCCCAAAAAGATAACTTCAGCCTATACAATACAAAGAAAAAAATTTAGAAAACTTTCATCATTTAAAAAGAGAAAAACTTTCATCAACCATCTTAAACTACTCGAACCAGACGAAACTACATGATCGAATCATAGTAAAGTCCGGTTCATGATTTAATCGGTTGAGCCGTCCAGTTTGATTTTTAAAACACTATTATAGATAATAATGTTGAATGGTTAAGAAAAATGCTTACCAACCACTCTCTATGGCCTTGTTTTCCATCCAAGTTTAAGGCCTTAACAGCCACAGCTTGAGGAACAAGTGTAGGCCTAAGTTTATCATCAATAAAACCTTTGTACACCTTTCCAAATCCACCTTCTCCAAGAAAATTTGATTTGTCAAAGTTGTTTGTGATTTCTTGGAGTTCCTTGCAAGTGAAAATATGAAGATTTGATCCCACTAATGAATTGGATAAATCACTCATGACAGAAGGTGATGAATAATCACTTAAATCAGATAGGGAAATTCTACTTGAACCTGTCTTTTTTGACACAAATTTTGGTGTTTCCAATGAAGGGTTTTTGTCCTTGAAACAACCAAGTACAAATGATTTCCATTGAATTTTCTTTGAAGGCATTTTTTTGATTAACTATATGTGCCGGCTCAAAAATATTTTGAGTTTGATAGCTTTACAAGTATATGCACAATGTGGTTTAGGTGGGTGGCTTTTATATACATTATTACATGACAAAGTCCTTAAAAGTTTCCTAGTAATTTTATAATTAGAAAGACTTTGAAAATGAAGGCTTAAACCTTTTTTTTTTTAATAATGAAGGCAGCTTAAACCTTATTTCATATATCCTTTACATTGTTAATTAATTATAATTGTTACATACCAAAAAATTAACTTTAATTAAAATTATACAATTTTGTTTAGAGCAAAATCATATACCTTAAAAATCACGTTTATAATTTGTTTTGTTTTAATTATTTTACGGTATAATTTTTTTACATCAATGTATCAGAATCAAATTGTAGTTATTAATTTACATTTGACTAATTTTGTTCTCCCTTTATCAAAAATTTAATTTTTTGTTTTTCCGTGTGGGCCAGTGATATTGATAAGATTTTCTAGCTTATGTCATTTGTTGCACGACTTGATAGTCCTTCATACCCACTTCATAAAAAATTTGAAGGACTTGTCCATATTTCTAATAAAGTAATGTAAAAGGTTTAACTAGTTTTGTGTTGAATATCATTTTTTTTGCTTGTGCTAAAATGTATTTGCTAAGTGGCTCCATGTGATCGAAACTATAAATAGTTTATTCCACTAATAGTTAACAACCTCGAAGAAGCTTCATCTATCTATCAGAATTATGTTGGTATAAACTTAAACTATTGTAAAGATTTTGGTCCTAATGGTTTATTTCACTAATAGTTAACAACCTCGAAGAAGCTTCATCTATCTAACAATAATTTGTAAAGATTTTTAAGAAAAGCATAAACTATTGTTGAACCACAAATTATCTCTCTTTTATTAAAACTTTTTTTCATAAAAAATAAATCAATATAACTATTTCATTTTCAGCATAAAAATACATTTTAACAAAATGACTTTTGAAAGAAGCTTCCCCGTAAACATAACTAAAACAATATAAAAAATTACTTTAAAACAAAATCGTAAACAAATGGGCCCTTAAATATGCAAAAGTTTAATGTAGATTAATATGCATAAATTACTGAAAATTTTAGCAAATTTATAATTTAACAAAAATAAAAAATCTAATATAATGAAAATCATATCAATATTTATTTAAGTAAAGTATATGAAAGTCTGGAAAGGATTTTTATGACTCACACGGATTTGGCGATATCATGTAAGGTTATTCTCACTATTTTCATCCATATAGTTGAGGGTGGATACTGATTCCTCAAATTAGATAAAATTGATTTGATTATATACTTGGCTGAAGTTTCTATCAAAAGTTTTAACTTTGTTGTATTATAAGACTTGAAATCTTCAAATCAAGATCTCAAACACTTATACATAATTTGTGATCTTAATTCCATTATATCTAATCTTATAACACAACAACATCAAAATTTCTTAGAGAAACTTCAATCAAGTATATAACCAAATCTTCTCATTCTAATATTTAATGTTTCTAATTGGTCAAAATATAATAACTCAATTATAAAAACACAAGTTTTCAAAAACACAAGTGGCTCTAAAGATGTCAAATGCGTCATTTGTCAACTTATTTATTTCTTTATTTAAATACCCCACTCTCAATTGTAGGGTTGTAACTTATCCATTCCTTACTATAGTATTTTCGACTATACTATTAGGCATTAGCGTATATGGGTTATATGTCTTTATAAAATAAAATAAAAAATCTCGTTTTTAACATTTTAGTACTCTTACATGAATATTCAGGCATTACATAATTTCCTAATACACCAATTTGTCAAATGACGTTGCATTTATTTGGTGTACAAATCTTATAATATTGAATAAAAGATAAAAAGTACATTGCCTCACCATATATTATTCATATTCATTTGAAAACAATAGACTGTAAAACCAAGGTTGCAAACTGCCACCATACGTGGCCGAACATAGTATTTCAAACCAATATATATATATACACACACTAATAATTTAATACTACACCTCCACTTGCTAGTAGATAAGATGGACAAATAGAAATAACAATTTTGCAAGGAGGCTATAATACAGCAGCAAGATAACTCTTCTTCAGAGAAAAATAAACAGCTAGATAACTCTGGTAGCAGCCGGATGTTATTCAAAAGAGTGAATACGTAATTTTCTATGTAAAAAAATAAAATAAAAAATCGAGACTTAAATTAATTTTTCCCCACAAAAATTAATTTTACTTTTTAATTTGAGGTGGAATTAGTACGAAAGTCGGAGCTGTGGAAAGGCGGTGGAAGATGAAGATTGGAGCTTCTCAATGGAGGATGTTGTACATACAAATACTCAGACGCTTTTAGTCTTTAATTGAATTGAGTGAGAGATAGTAAAAATAGTGTGTACATTTCTCTTGATGCATGGGTCCTTTTATTGCAAGGGTTTTCAAGAGAAATATGTGAGAAACTGTTGAGGTATTCACAATGTGATCAACGAATCACCATTTGATCTTCATGTGGTGTTAAATTGTTAAATGGTAACACATGTGTGTTCTTGTGGTGCAACGTACATTGTGTGACCCTCGTAACGGAGTCCATTTTGGATGGACTTGGCCTAGTTCAAAATACTTAAAGTCTATGTGAAATTTAAAATGGAACAGGTTAGTCAACAGTCGCGATATTAACTTGTATTATACGAAATTGGTTTTTCTTTATTAGGTTGTTTTGTGTAATTATTTAGTGTTAGGGTTCAACAAGAAAAGTGAAACAAATAACAGTGACAACCAAACTAACCAATTTAAGCAACAATAAGTTCAACCTAAGAACAAATCTAGAAACTATGTGTAGAGCAAACAAACACCAATCCAAAGAATAAGATAAAGAGAGTATATGAACAAACACATCAAGAATGTTTATCTAATTCGACCCAAATTGATCAATGACATGGAGAGAGAACAACTATTCAATCCACTATCAATAGATCTCTACAAGAGATACACAATATTTACAAGAAATTCGCTTCAATAGTTCTCCAAAAACAAACCTTAATTTCTACCATTTCATTTTCTCTCAACATTAAATGATAATCACTTAAGAAAACAAGAGAGAAAACGTTGATCCTTCCACCAAGAAGCACTCAACTTTTAGCTCCTAACTTTCCTAAGAATTCCTTCTTTTTGGTTCTAATGAAGAATGAGGTAAAACTCTGTTTTTATAAACTTTATATTACAGAAATTTGAATTATAGTTGTCGGGCGTTAATAGTGATTGGAATTGACCCCTCATGCGACATCCAGGGAACATGTTTTGAGCATGTAATTCAAATTACATGCATGCACACAAGTAATTCCAATTACTTATGCCATAAACCGGAAGAAAAAACACTACTTTTGAGGTTTCTCCACAATTAGTCTACGTTGTCAAAGGTTATTTTGTGTGATGGGGAATGAATCAAATGAAACAAGAAATGTATGTTTTGGTCTCTTCCTTTGATTTTAAATCTCTAATTTTCTTCGTCCCTATCTTTTGTTCCTCTCTCAATTGAAGTAATAGGAAGATACATAAGTTTATGATGTGATGTTTTGAACTTTTTATTTGATAGTTAAACTGAAATATATGTACCGAAAATGAATTGGTCTAAGTGGTAAGAGATTTGTGCTACTTATAGTCAAGGATTTGATTCCTATTTTATGTCTAGGGAAGAAATCTGGTTGGGGGGAGGTTAGTCATTGGCGGTGAAAACTTTGTAGCAATGTTATGGTAACAACAAAAAATGAGATATGTGTCCTCTAAGACTTGAGTCGTTCATCTAAAGATTAGTCATTGGCGGTGAAAACTTCATAGCAATATTATGGTAACAATAAAAAATGAAATATGTGTCCTTTAAAGCTTGAGTCGTACACCTAAAGATTAGTCATTGGCGGTGAAAACTTCGTAGCAATATTATGGTAACAATAAAAAATAAAATATGTGGAAACTTCGTAACAATATTATGGTAACAATAAAAAATGAAATATGTGTCCTCTAAAGCTTGAGTCGTCCACCTAAAGATGACGAACCGTGTCTCACCCACATAGCCAATTGTTCACCTATGTCATATTACGATTGTGAGTAATATATGATGGTATGAATAGACCAATGTTACAAATGTATATAGAGTTGTTTTCCCTTGGCAAGAGACATAAACGTCTCTAGGAATTAGGAAGAAAAATGGTCTATAGTTCATAATTTTATGATCCAAATTCTGCCAAATTTATTTTTAAATCATTTTTTTTCCTTTAGTACACGAGAGTTTTTATTTGTAAAACATTGATCAATACACTTAAAGTTGATATGCAATTCACTTCAAGACCTTCAAAATATCCGGAAGGGGATTCTCATGTGTCTATGTATGTTGCATTCAGTTTGCATAAACTATCGGGGTTGAATCGAATCCAAAACTTAGTGTTTCCACGTCCCCTTTAATTTCGAATAATTTCCACATCTTCATTCTCAAAACACAAGATGCAACAAAAAATGGAATAAACGCAATGGATGAACCCTGTAATAAGAGAGCATAGCATTGCAAAAATGGCAGCGAGAATATCTGCTCATAATCATGAAAAAATGAACGTCAAATCGCATAACAATAGTGGCACCAATGGCAAGGAAGTCGGCAATGAATTCCAATGGATGTCATAGGGTTTTGCTTCATTGTTAAATCTCATAGGGTTCATTTTTAGTCATGAGATAGAACCATTTTGAGTTTTTTTTCCGTCAAACCTCAAGCTAATATGGATTAAAGATGTCAAATATGGAGTAAGCAATTGTTTTAAAAAAATCAAACAATTTGAATTAGGGATGTCGGTGAAAGGAAAAGTATTCCTCCACTTCCCATTTTCACCATCTATATTACTACTCCCACTCTTCGTCCTTGTTTCCCGTCTTAGGGTTCTCCCCATCCCTTCATGTCCCTATATATTCTCACAAGGACTCCTTAGTTGATAAATGTAGCAAATAGCTAACTAAAAGTTATAGTATATAGAGAATAAATATCATAAATTTAGTCCACAAGTCGTCCTAACTTAATTGACAAAATGTCAAAATGGTTTTACGTGAATGTCATGACCAAGGTTTGAACATCGACCCCTCTATTTGTGTGTGTCAGTTTCAATGGTTATCAAATATAATGTTCTGTATAATTTTCTAGAATATCATACGAACATTAACACCTGACAGTTGATACTGGAAAATTAAAATAACATAGTTGAAACTATTACAGGGAATTGAAATCCTTGCCTTAAACATAATATCAAGGTATAGTTTCTAGGGTATAGATGAGTAACACATTCATCAGTTTGCAAAGTTAAATCTAAAAATTTAGTCTTGAAATCTACTCTTTAAGATGTCAATCTTTAAGTCCGTAACAGCTTTTACCTGTCTAAAAATAAAATGAACGGGGTGAAATCTACTGTCTCGGGAGATTCCTCCTACTAAAACCTTAAGTGGCCTATAATCATGCTGGAAAATTCTAACTTGCACACAACCCCAAATCAATTTTATTTGGACACACACTCATAAATTGAAAAACTTAAAAGATAAAAGATTTAAATGATGTGACTAAATAACTTTACTTTTAATTTTTTACATTTATGTGTGTGCCCAAATAAATTTGATTTGGGTTTGTGCCCAAACAAGAATTGTTTAATCATGTTTTTCCTAACACGTATATAAACTATCAAAAAAAATCATAAATAAATCGTAAATTTATGTTAATAAGATTTTTTTTTTGTTACTCGGTCATTTTTTAACTTTATTAAAATAATACATATTGTACCCAAAAAAATAATATTATATATATATATATATATATATATATATATATATATGTTTTCATATATATAATCACTATGATATATTTTTAATATAATATATATCTTTTAAGCTAAATTTTTTTTTAGGATTCCTTTAAATATAAAAATTTATTCATGAAAAAAAATAATCTTCTTGGAACATAAGATAAAAAAACAAAATGGAAGTTTTGGGGACAAAGGCCCCGTTTGGTTTGAGCTTATGAAAAATAGCTTATGTAAATAAATAAGCTTTTATTTAAATTTATAAACTCTCACTAGCGAAAATCGTATTTTTATAAACTGTTTTTTGGTAAACAACCTTAAAAATTTATAAATAATACACAAAAACTTATTTATTTGCATAAGCTGTTTTATATATGCTCTAAAATAAGTTAACCCAAACGGACCCAAAAACACATATTTACAAGAGGTTTACTGTATTTTTATCGAGAATCATGACCATGTTATGTAAAGTGGGGGTGTATGATCCTATCTATCTCCATCCCCTAGGTTCGAAATATCTCCTCCACTTCGCCATTAAAAACATATCCCGCACGCGGAACCCAATTAAGGTAGTCTTTGCAAAGATTCTCATATATTAATGAAAATCCATTTTTATCAAGTAGTCTAATGATTAGACTTATATATTATAAAGTGTGGAGAAATTGTGACTCCAAAATTTGAATATATGCTCCTGCATTTTAACGTACATTGAGCTATCAACCAAGCTCTACTTATATAATAGAGTGAAAGTTTTTATCTCTAATTTAATTGGATTAGATGGATTTTACTACAACCACGTATAAAATTCTGGCAACTATGATAAGGATCCGTCTTTGTTAAAATAAAATTAGTTTAATACAACATGGAAATCACTTGGCACTTGTGGAAAATATGACATAGATTATTTTATTTTTTAAGGTAGTATGACATAGATTTTTTTTTATTTTTTAGGAAGAGTATGACATAGGTTAATGACTGCTAAGATAAGAAAATTAAGATGAAATAAGAAAAAATGACCATGGTTGGGTCCCGTCGTAATTGACTTTAAATAATATTGAAAGACAGCGCACATTCTTCTGGATGTTTTCATACCATAAAATGGAGTCGTTAAAAGCCAGGTCTCTTTGGTTTTGTTTTCTTGTGTTTGATCATATTATGACCATATTTTCTTTGTTATTTCGTCTTAGAATGCTCATCTTTTGGGCGGAATTGTGTTTTATAATATCGTATAGTGTGTTGTCTTTTGGGGAGCACTAACACACAAAGGAATATGAACATGGTGGCTGGGTTCTGACAAGCTTTTATCTTTTATCTCTTCTCCTTTATTGTTGTGTTGTACATGGACTTACAAAGGTGAATGAGAATTGAATTTTGAAGGACTTCAAATTTAACTTTAACAAATATTAAATCAAGAAAGACCAAAGGTTTGTATGAAAAAACTTTAATCTAAATAGTTAAGCTTCATGGGGAAGCAGTCAAGGGAATTTTCAGGTACTTGAAGGATACAACAGAGACGGATCTAGACATTCGATATATGTGTTACTAAAATTTCAAAGAAAAATAATGCAGACTATATTAAAAATAAGAAATAACATTGTTTGATGCAATACAATTACAATGAAAATTATCTCCTATCCAATTGTTGAAAATGAGCTAAAATAACATTGCTAATTTTTTAAAAAATATTTCTTTCTATATAAGTTACAAGACATTCATTTAGCAACTAGACACTTATTTTGTTATAGTTGACTGTTTCAACTTTTGTAGCTGAAAAAACACGTTCAACACTTGCAATTGTTACCCACAAGGGCAAAGCCAACTTCAAAAGTTTATAAATCATAACAAATGTGTTGCACTTATTTGTTTCGCGTGAGAGAGAGAAGAGTTTTGATATAATTGAGTGTTTTATTTATAAAAAAAATAAAAAAACCTTGGGGAATGGATGTGTGGTTTTAGCTACACATAGCCACAAATTGGACCAGTCCCCCACCTTTGAGTAATGTGGGACTTCTGACTCACACTTGCATCACACCAATTATTCCTTCAAGTGTGAGCCTATCAATTCATTATGCTTCCCCTTAAGTTGTTTCATCCACAAACACTTGTACTTGCACTTGTGTTGCGTCAACGGAATACGTCTCCCTGAACATCATTGTTAGAAAGACTTTCGACACAGAGTCGATTGAACGCAAGTTGAACCATCGGTTTTTATACCACTGTTGGAAAACAACGGTAACCTAGGGGATCATCCATATTTGGCCAAGGACAAGTGTATACTCGTTGCATTGTCATTGACTCATTGTTGCTACGCCAACGGAACAAACTGTCTGGCCATCATTGTCATGAAAACTTTCAACACAAATAGTTGATCGAACAATTGTTGAATCATCGACTATAATATTATTGTTGGGTCACAACGGGAGTCTGAATAATCATCCATGTAGGGCAAAAGCAACACACAAACGAGTTGGACACCACATTTTTACCTAAATTCTAAGGCTTTTTTGTTAATGGATCATCTCACTTATATATTGTGCAATCTTCATTTTTCCAAGCAATGTGAAAGTTTTAACTCATTCCGGATAAACATCATATGAACACTCAAAATGATCATGTTGAGAAGTTTGATAGAGTCCAACAAAATGAAGAATAAATGGATCTAAAGATTGGTAATTTGAATTGATAGAATGAAAAAACTTGATTGTGATGAGCGTAGGATGCATAGTAATCTTAACCAATTTTCAACTAATCATAACTACCTTATATTCAACTAATTTAATATCCCTCAAGTTGGAAGCATGTATTAAGGATTTCTATCTTGGTGAACAATACAATTCAAGAAAAAATAAATACAATACAGCTAAGTTATAAAAATTACAAGAAAAATATGAGTTGTAATCACATTGACTAAACTATAAAAAAAAATTGGCGAAGAACTTTAAGGGTTTGATTTAGTGGTAAAAAGAGAGACTTTGTATATGAGGTTCTATGTTTGAGTATCATTAGTACTTTTAACGGAATGTAAATTTCATCGTGGATGCTCTTTGAACTCTAAAGTCTTTCTTATCTTTAATTGGGACAACATTCTCTCACCCCATATTAAACTAACAAAACTTTACCATTATAGGAGTGAAGCACAAGGAGAGAGAGAGAGAGAACATTTAACGTACTTCATGATAGAGGTGCATAGAGGAATGAAATTTGCTTAACACCATAGGAAAAAACCACAATAAGAACGAAACAATGTTTAAAATAAAAACATACAACAAAGTCAATAATGACAACATTAACAAAACAAAGTGGCAAATCATGAATTTCAAATCTTATCATTTCAATTAATATCCTCACAAGAGTAGTAGATCTTGTGGACAAACAAAACTATAGTTTTGACAACTTCTAAGATTTCAAAGTTTAATCTCATATATGATGCGCAACCTTTGCTATTGAACCGGGACAAAAATGTTGAATTAATCCTTCTCATTAACCAACTCTCAAATCAATAATTTAAATTGGGAGAAAGTTTGGCATTTTATCCAATCATAATTTATTTGTAAGTACCTTAAAAAATTCATATAATTCTAACGTTCAAAATAAAAGTTTTGCTTTTAAAAGGAAAAATAAAACATTCGAAACTCAAACATTTTTATGCTACATTTTAAATAATCCTGTATCAATTACGGGAAGTTTCTTGTCAAGAAAATTCATAGGCTAGTGTGTGGTGTACACACAAGGAGGACCAAATGATAACCCAATTTTTGAGTTGGTCAATTAAATTGTTCTTTTCTACTTTTAGGTCCATAATTGTTGTTTGAAGTTTTAAAGGTCATGACCACAGACCACAACTCCACTAACTCAACAGTCAACACCATTCCTTTTAGAAATTTTAGTATATTAAGTTCCCTTTTTCTGAAAGAAATATATTAAGTTCCTTTACAATGCTTAATGTGTGGAACGACCAATAATAGTAAAATATTTTTAATACATTTTATAAGAGGAATTTTCTGTTTTATAAGATAACTTTTAGTTTATTCGTTTTAATAAAACTTAAAATAAATACAATAATATTTTTTTTAAGGAAAATAAATACAATAATTAATAATGGGGTTAAATACGTGCATAGTCTCTGCAAATAGGTTGTGGTTGAATTTTAGTCCCTATACTTACTAATCCTCCTATTTTCTTCCATGCAAATATTAATCACTTTAAATTTGGTCATAATTAAGATTTTTTGCGTATGTGGCATGTAATTAGATATGTGGCGCATATGTGGCATCAAGTGACCGGAAAACCACCAGGATGACTCAGCTTTTCAAACTTGAAGTTCCATTTTTGCCCTTAATGAAATCTGAGATGCGCGAAAAGACAATAATACCTCTGGTTTCCACTTCTTTCTACCCTCTCTTCTTCCCTCTTCATTCTGGACATTTTCTCTTCTTCTTCTTCTTCTTCAATTTCAAAAACCCATCGTCATGTCTGTCACTATGATGAGATAGATCCCATTGTTATCATCAGAAATCAAAAACCCTAATTCAAACCAAATCGGGGAAAAACAACACAAGAAATTAGGGTTTTGTCATCATCTGAAGCTCTGTTGCAGAGATGGGGCCGTTCTTGTCCTTGTCGTACAGATCAAAGGCATCGCAAAGCTCTGAAGCATCTCCGTCGGCAGAGCCGGAGCGGCAGAAAGCGGCGAACTCAGCAAGGTTGATGAACCCGTCGTGGTCAGTGTCAAGGTCTTCCATGACGCGCTGAAGCTCGTCCTTACGGACGGTGGATCCGAGGGAGCGAAAGATGTTGTCCAACTCGGTGACAGAGATCTTATCGTCGCCGTTGGTTTCAAAGAGCGTGAAGAAATCAAACAAATTCATCACTACCTAAATTTAACAAATTAGATTCTAGTTCCAGATTCGTTTCCACCCACCCACCTATGCGATTCCAAATTCATATTCGTTTCAACAACGACGACGGAATCTCACTGAAGTTTCTATTACAAAACAGAACAATAACATTAACACGGTGAAGAAAGGAAACAAAACCCGTAAACACAAACCGGAAACTCACCGGAAATCTAATCCCAACCCATTTCAAAATTTCATGAAGAAGAAGTTCAAGGTGAAGGCTGGTGTTCATGGCAGCACCTTTGACGGATGTTACGTCACAGTTCAATTTCGGCCAACTCCTCACCAACACCAAGCATCGCTTGTTACTTTCTTGCATTTTGTATTGTTTATGACTAGAAGACATATATGAAGTGATCTGGTTTCAATTCATGGTTCTTCAACTGGTTGTTAATTCATAAGGTGAGGTTCATGGAGAAGAGGTTTAATAACATAAATTCATAGTTCAACGTCGCCCAGAGGGAGGAAGAAGAAGAAGAAGGGGTAAAAACGTAAATTCACATGTCGGCTGGACTCATTAAGGGCAAAATGGATCTTTCATGTTTGGTTTGCTGGCATAGACCAGTTTAATCACAATCATCGTGTGCCACATCGCTAATCATCTTACACGTCATAAAAAACGAGATTAGCATCAAAACTCAAGTGATTAATATTTACAATGGCAAAATGGGAGGATTAATAAGTACATGAACTAAAATTCAACTGAGCCCTATTGCAGGGATTATAGACATATTTAAGCCTTAATAATATTTCAAGAGAGTATGTATTTCAAGAGAGACAGACCAAGGCCAAAAGACCTCATCCTTCAGTAGAAAGAAATCAAGTAGGCATTATGAATCTTAACGAAAATGACGAATTTATGTGGACATTAAGAGATCAACATGTATGACACCAACTTAAAATTTATAATATATGTAGGAGGCCAACATGCAATTTAGCATAAAAAAAATAGAGTAAATTACACTCTCATCCCTTAAAAAAAGCTTGAATTACACTCTATTTTTCTCTTAAGTTAAAATATACACTCTCAGGGCCGGCTGAACATGTCAAGAGGCCTAAGGAAAATTTTATAATGAGATCTTTTAAAATTTAAAAATAATAATAACACAATGCTTATTAAAATCATAATAAATCAAGTTTTTTTAAATCCAAGAATTGAACATAGGACTAAAATGATTTGAGACCTTAATTTTGACCAACTAAGCTAAATAAATACTCCCTCTGTTTCAAAATACATGTCCAATTTTTGCAATGTGCACCATTCACTTGACTTACTTTGACCATACTTTTTAACTAATGTATAAATACAAATATTAGCATGTAAGATGTTGTTTGATTTGTCTCGACAAATATTTTCAAAATATTAAATTTTTATAATTTTTTA
>Ga0315914_1003888_pt1 | contig 22500 bp, 11 predicted proteins | sample MpolenodulesMG_FD_203920 | JGI IMG/M metagenome (GOLD analysis project Ga0315914, IMG submission 203920) | Medicago polymorpha root nodule microbial communities from Los Angeles, California, United States - elongated nodules | ecosystem: Host-associated > Plants > Roots > Nodule | place: USA...
AATTTTATTTCGTCGACGTTTTTGGTAAATAAGATTTAGTTATTATAATTATAGGTAATAGAAAATGATTTTTCTCTTCAAAAAATAACACATTTAACTATTAATTTAATGATTTGGTGTATCAATAAACTCAAATTGTTGGGTGTACCATATAATTTGCCTTAATATATAGTATCAAGAATCGTATGATAAAACAAAAATTTAATAAAGTAAATAGATCAAGGATGTACTATGAGATTGAGAATGTACCTTTGATATTTTTCAGCACTTTTGGTACTCGATCCGCACAACCATTACAACAGTTCATCTTAACCTTGAGAAAACAACGTTGTACATAAAGAAAAGACCAAACAACACTTCAATAGCTTTCTTACAAGTTAAAACTACCACAACATGAAGAAGAGACCAAACTCGTAACATCCATGTTAAGAGTATAAAATGACATAGTACATATTCCTACAAATATGACTATATTCAAGCTATTAAAATACCTATGTTTCTAGATCTGCAATGTTTACGACGCAAAAATCATTGATTGAATCTGCACTTGATCAAAACTAATATTTCAATCTGAATCAAATAAACATTGCATTAAGACGGAAAATCAAAAACACATCGCACAAAAATGTGAAATTAAAATAAAAAAGTCGTACTAGACGACGAAATCAAAGAACCAACAAAAGAAAGCTGAAAATATGTAAAAAATAAAATAAAAAATCACTCGCTTAATTAAAAGAGAAAGAAAAACAATTCGTATGAATGATTTGGAGTCAAAATTGATCCTCAATCTCCTTAATTGATAGCTCAAAAAGAAGAAAAATTGTGACCACTAGAATTTTCCATTGGATTCCTATGTTTTTTTTTTGGTCAAGTAGCCTAGTGACTGGAGCTCACATATATCAAATGTGGAGAAGTGGGATGTCCAGGTTCGAACCCCGCCCTTGCATATATTATACAATGTTCTTACCAACTGAGTTAAGCTCACGGGGACGATTATTATTTTATTATATTATACCGTAACATAATTTTTTAGTTTAAAATAAATAAGGATAATATAAGGGAAGGGATGTTACCCTTACCCTCATACCTCACCATACACACATATCTACTAATCACATGCATTTAGTGTACAAACAACAAAAAATAGCATCTCTTATACTCTCACTCCCTCATCACCCCACTTAACTAGTCATGCGGGTAACGTCCCTTCTTCTTCTACTACCATAGAGCACTACACGACGAAAACTATGCCTTTAAGAAAGAAGTTGAATATCTTGAGTTAAATTCGAAAGAAGAAGTAAATATTAGTCTCTTTTTTTTGTGGTGTAAGTAAATATTAGTGTAACAACTAATTATTAATTTTTTCCATTAAAAAAATTAATGCATATCTTTTTGGTTATAAATTAATAGGAAATTTTATGGTTCACCGAGAATCATAATCCCTTCAAAACAAAATAATGACAATTCCGTACACAATCCCTATATAGGTCTAGAACTCTATGTTCTTTCAAAAAGTCTAGAACTTTATGTAGTGCAATATATTTTTGGATGAAAATTGACATGCAATCGAAAACTAAATAAAATTTCACACTTTTAATAGGTCTAATTTTTTATTAATAGACTGAGAAAACCATTACATTAAGTTATGCAATAGAAAGACTTCCATAAATATTATGAGTACGAAATATAAAAGTAATAAGTAGATTTTGTGAAATAAGTATAATAGGTTTATTCTCTCTCAAAAAAAAAAAGTATAATAGGTTTATTAAACTATCATGCATATGACCCGCTGTAAATAATCACCGTCTTCTTCTTGATTTAGACCTTGACCTTGACCTTGAACTTGAATTCCACGACCATAACCAAAATGTTTGTCTTTGTCACCGATTCTTGCATCTAGTAACATTGAAAGTAGGTGATGGTTCATCATTAGAAATCAAAGGAACTCTCAATCGACGACATTGAACAATTGGATAATGGCTACTCTTGATCCCTCCATATTTAGATTTAATTTTAATTTCCAATTCCACAGCCAAATCATTATAAATTCCAATACGTCTCTCCTCCTTATATTCATCAAGTTGTTTCGATTTGAGATTGATCATATAGTTTCCTTCAAATAGTATCGGCCCAAGTAAAGTAGTATTCTTTTGTCTTTGGTCAAAGGGTGTCAAACTCACCCATGCAAAATCATTATCTTTGTACCATGCAACTGTAGTGATTCTCCTATAATATATTTTTTCATGGTTGTTGGAGTTTCTTGATGTAATGTTGACCTTAAAGTTGTAATATAGGGTGTTGTTGCTTGTGAGGTTGAATTGCATGAGGGAGATATTTGTTATGTCGAACTTGACATTGAAGGGTGGCGAGAGAGCAACAATCAAAAAGATGATTAAGGAAATCAAGGAAATTGAGGTAATGGTGCATATTGTGCATTTGATTTGATTGCCTCTTGTACTCATGGTGAGTGTGATTTGTGGAACAAACATGTTTATGTGTATTTATAGAGAGTAGGAATTTATTTAATAAATAAATATATTGCAGATCCTTGTAAAAAAAAATTAGAGCGGGAATTTATTTAATAAATAAATAAATTGTAGATTCTTGTAAATTATAAATTTGATTTAGATTCAATAGTTTAATATATTGATGATCGTTGTTAATTAAAAATTAGATTTAGAATCAATATAGTTAACAAATTCAAGGCAAAATTAACCCTTCATTAAAATTAGCACGGACGTAGAATTCATTATAAATCAATAAATATGATCTTTTGGGAGATTTTTTATTTTATTTTTTTGCAAGAAAGGAAGGGCATACTTTTGCATAAAGGGAGGAAATAGTGATTATAAAAGGTAAAATAAAAATCCTTCAAAAAAGAAGACAAAATAAAATAAAATTTGTATATTGGTAGATAAAATTATTTGAAATTTGTATATTAATATCAAATTTTGATGTAGTTTTTTATTTTATTTTATCATTTATTCAAACTATCATATTTACAACTGTAATGATTTTTATGCAATCAAATAATTTACTTTCTTAAAATAACTAAATCTATATATAGTAGAGATCAAGTTTTTTTATAATTTTTTTTACAAATAGTTTATCTCAAGTTTTGATATAGTTTATATATATATATATATATATATATATATATATATATATATATATATATATATTTGACTAAATTACACCATATGTCTTATAAGTTATTTAATTATAACAAGCTGATTCTTTAAGTCTTTTTTTGAACCACTTATTAGGGGTGTTCAAATCCGAACCGATTTTGATGTTGTTTTGATGTGTTTGGATGTGTTTTGGAAAAATCTCTATGATCGGATCGGATTTCGGATTGCCTTTTCAAAACCGAACCGAACCAAACCAAACTGAGCCGCAAAAGTAAATTTTTATACTTAATTATTATTTTATTAGTATTATATATTGCATTAATATATTTTTTATTGGTATTTAATCTTATATATTACATTAATTTAATCTATATTATTACTACTTCATCTATTTCAAATATAATCAATCATTTTCATTGTATAATATTAACTTTTTAAATAAATTTGTGTGATATTTTGTATCAAACCTATTATTTTACGGTGTATGAGTAATATTAATATTAATAAAAAAATTAAATGTTGCACTTTGGATATCTAAAAACCGATCCAAATTAAATCGCATATATTTGGATCGGATCGGTTCAGATTTTTTTAACATAATCATCCAAACCGAACCGAACCGCACATGATTTTTATTTTGGATCGGTTGATTTTTTACCTCAAAACCGATCCAAACCGAACCGCGAACACCCCTACCACTTATCATATTTAAGTTATTTAATTGTAACAAATTAGTTATTTTAAGTTTTTTTGCGTACCAGTTAGGTCTTTTAAGTTATTTAATTATAAATTGTAAACACTGAATAACTTAAATTTTTAAGATATAAAATTCCTGAAATTATTACCGTTAAATAACTTAAAGGACCTAAATTGTACAATAAAAACTTAAAATGTCAACTTATAATAATAAAATAACTTAAAAGACACAAGTGATACGAAAAAAAACTTAAATGATCAACTTGTGACAATTAAACAACTTAAAAGGATCTTGTGTAATTTAACCGTTTTTTTTTTTTTTTTATCAAATTTAAAAATTGATGTTTTAATAATTGATCGCAAAATAATTTGTAAATTAAACTATTTTAATTGAAAAGTGAATAGACGGATCCACACTAGTGTGAATATATAGAAGGAAATATCAAAGCAAATACCATAATATTTTTTTTAAGTAACCATAATAACTTTTATTGAAATTATAAGAATATGATTTTTATGCACATAGGGAGCTGCTAATTTAAACCTACTTATCCTCGTGAGCTTAACTTAATTGGTAGTTCAAACCCCAACCACCACTAATTTTTTTTACACCCACCTAAAAACACTAAGGATTAAATTAGCAACCAACACCCACTTATTTTTTTACATATAAATATATCTCCATTGTTTAAGTCATTTGAAATAAAAGGTTAGTTTTGTAAATTTCACTTGAATATCTACTTCATTTTTTTATTTTTGGTAGATAGACGAAATGGCAAAGCCTTTATAAACTCACACACACAAGTGGAAGTACCGAGGTTCGAACCCCAGTCATGGCATCCGGCCTAACAATTTCGGCATTTTGCCAGTTGAGTTAGGACTTCTGGATAATTATATCTACTTCTACTAACAACTAGTAAAAGACATGTGTTTTTGCACATGTAACATTGCGATAATTATATAAAATAGTTAGATTGTTAATTTTGTATAATATGTATGGATTTTAAATGAAAATTATGAGTATTAATGTAATGTTTCAATTAAATATTTTTCTCTTATCTATACTATATATAAAGAAAACTACCCCTTTCAGCACACTTTTGGGTTGGACTTTTTTTCTTCCAAAAATACCCTTAATTTTAAATATAAATAACCAATTATAAAATAACACGTGGATTAATAATCCATGTCACAAAAAACTAGCACAAAACAAAAACTCATGTTACTTTTTTATCAGCCGCTTTTATGTTGTACATCTGTGTTGTTCCCCTCAATACAACCGACAAAGATTGCCAAGTATTTTCACATCCCTTCCACAAAAAACAGTATTTCCATACTATTTTATTAATATAAGTTACTCTTCCTTAACCTTTGATCAATTGTAACAAACGTGAGCAAACAATAATGGTAAAGATTGAACTTTAAATCCTTTAAAAAAAAGATTAGTAACAAACGTGAGCAAAAAATAATGTTAAATATTGGACTTTAAATCCTCTAAAAAAACATTAGTAACAAACGTGGGTAAAAAATATTGTTAAAGATTGGACTTTAAATCCTCTTGAAAAAGATTAGTAATAAACGCGAGCAAAAAATATTGTTAAAGATTGGACTTTAAATCCTCTAAAAAAAAAGATTAATAACAAACGTGAGCAAAAAATAATGTTAAAGATTGGACTTTAAATACTCTAAAAAAAGATTAGTAATAAACGTGAGCAAAAAATAATGTTAAAGATTGGACTTTAAATCCTCTAAAAAAAATATTAGTAACAAACGTGAGCAAAATATAATGTTAAATATTGGATTTTAAATCCTCTAAAAAAACATTAGTAACAAATGTGAGCAAAAATTAATGTTAAAAGGCAGACCATTTCCAATGTCGAAATCTATCTTCCACGGCATGTTTTCAACCATGGTCAATTATATGTAGTTTTATCAAGAGGAATTTCTCAAAATTCAACAAAAGTTCTCATTAAAGAAGGGAAAATAGAAGGAGAAGATGAAGACTTCACAAAAAATGTAGTTTTTAAAGATATTCTTTTATCGCAATCATAACAATGTTTTTGTAAAACATGTCATTTATACATTTATGTCATGATGATTTTTTTTGTCAAGTAACCTAGTGGCTGGAGCTCCACATTTTTTAAATGTGAGAAATGGGGTGTCAGGGGTTCGAACCCCTGCCCCTGCATATAATATGCAATATCCCTACCAACTGAGCTAAGCTTACTATTAGAATAAACAAATAAAAGATAATTATTTTATATGCATGCAAACTAAAATATGTTGAGTTCATAAATAATTGTTATATGCCTTGACAATATTTTGTTTATAAATGAATATATCAATAATTTTTATTAATATTTTAAAATTTAAAAAATTTAATCAAAATTATACAAACAAACATAATAAAATAATCACATGTGTTAGCGCAGTAGAAAGAGCAGACAGGCAGGCACGATAGTGCCCATCTTTCCGCTACTATATATAAATTTTTGTTAAATAGTTGAGTACCCCAGTTATAGATTTTATTTATTTATATATAAGGAAACAAAAGACAGTAAATCTACACTATACGATAATAACCTAGTTTTTCATCATCACCATCACTTAGACTTCAACATTCAAAATCAATAATAAAAATCATCATCGTCTTTGTCGTCGTCGTCGTCATCATCATCATTATTAAGATCATCATCATCATCGTCGTCAAAATTACCAAGATCATCATCGTCGTCATCATTAGAGTTATCAGGATCAGGCAGTTCCAAATCATTTGTCTGGTCAATGCACCTTTTCTTCAAATCTTCACTCAAATAAAGACAATCACGAATGTCAAGAGATTCAAGAAGAGTGCATTTATCAATAATGGTGAGCACACCAAGTTCAGTGAGCTTGTGTCCTTCCATATCAAGATGGCGTAGACCAGGCATTGTTTCAGCAATAACAAACACCTTTTTATCAGAGTCAGAAGATTCAAGTGACGACCCTGAACAATATTCAAGCGATTTCAAACGAGTGCAAGATAGACCAAGGGCTTCAAGAGAGACCTCAGATATATTGCAAAGTGGAATGTTAACCTCCTCTAACCGCGGAAGCTTTTTCACGGCTTCACTAAATCCTTTATCTGTAATCTTGGAATTCATAAGCAGCATGCAACGTAGGTGACTACCACTGTAAAATCCGAATTAAAAAAAAACTATTAAAAAACGGTTCATAAAAACAACAAGATAAATATGGTTAAATGCAGGAACAAATTAAGATTTTGGAACTCATTACTTATCAGCTATGCATTTGGGGAACTTCTACGGTACACTCACAAAGTGAGGTGTACCAGTACTCTTCCTTCTTAATTTTATAAATAATGATCATTTTTTATGTAATAAATAGCTATTTGTCAATATTTATATTTTATAGAACATCATTTCATAAGAAAAAACATCATTTCATTGTTTATAAGAATCATAGTAATTTTCTAGTAAAAAATAATCAATATTCTCAATTATGAGTGATAAAAATTCAAAAAAAAATTAATTTTATTTCGTTGACACTTTTGATGAATAAGATTTAGTTATTATAATTATAAATGATAAAAAATAATATTTTTCTTCAAAAAACAACTCATTTAACTGTTAATTTAAATAGTGAGTGTACCGGTACACTCAAATATATTGGGTGTACCATAGAATTTGCCATGCATTTGAGGAGATCATCGGTGCCATAACACCCGTCAATAATAATTTCTTCAGGATGACCGCAACTTAGTTTAACAACGTTGCAACAAATCTTCTCCATATCCTCACGATTAACGTTACTGTATTAGGGCACATGAATAGCACGCCAAATGAGAGGATCCTTGCAAATCTTCGACCATTGAGTGCACACAACGCATACATCCATCAAAATTGTCAATATATCAAGCCTCTTGAAGATGTTTACTGTCAAATCTCTCGAAAGATCAAGCCAATATGGTCTTGTTGTGCTCTCGCTTTCCTCTTCCAATGTTGGAACAGAAGATAAAGTAGCCAAGCAACTGAAACGATTTGATAATTTTATTCCTGTATTTATTGCAACCATACCGTGAAAGTGTTTGACAATAGAAACAAGATAATAGGAGAAAACGACGGCTAGGGTTGCAAACAAGTTACGAAGGATTTTCTAGGTGTCACCTACGAAATTTATTATTAATAGGGTGTTATAATAGTTAGCATGAAGGAAACTTTTATAAACCATTCCTGCCAATGCCTTGTTAATGATCCTTTATAGTACAAAACATATTTCTATATCATATATTTAAATAAGGAACAGATCTTTTTTTTTTTTGAACAAAAATAAGGAACAGATCCTATAAATATTCAAAGCAAATTTTTAATATAAATTATGTCCTATATATTAGTTTAAATGTATTTAAAATATAAATTAAGTTATTATCTTCTAAAGATTTTAGGCACAATATTCACAAAATAATCCAACTTAAGAAGAAAAAAAAATCTTATTAAAGAGTATTTCACGAAGAGAAAAAATTAGGACAAATATTTAGAATATATTATTTAAAATAATATATGATTATTAGATTTAATTTACACCAAATATTTATAAATTTCCCAAAATATTTCCAAGAAGAAAAAAGGAATATAATATTTTTATTAGTGCAAATAGTCATTTTCGTCCTTCAATGTGTGACGAGTAGTCACAATAGTCCATCAATGTATCAAGATTTTGAAATAGTATCTGATTGTCCACTACATTAGTAAAAAAAAGTCTCTACATTAGATTCAACATAATTATTATAGGATTAGTATTACAGAAAATAGACCAAAAAAAAATGGAATTGGAGAAGTGTTTGGTCAGGTACTTACGCAAATGTGATGAAAAGAGATACTAGGTATTGCTTGATACACCCTAAGAATTATTTGAGAAGAATAAGTGACTAGAATAGAGATATTGATGGAAGGCGGTGATTATTTATAGATGGCTTAGAGGATCAAAGTGATATCATGGAGGAAAGTTGTACCCATCTACCCAAAAGCGTGTGGTGAGGACATGTATTTCTCTTAATCTTCAAATTGTAGGATTTTTTTTCTAAAAGGAAATCAAGGATATGATTAAGGTAATAACAAGTATTATAGGTTTAAATGTGATTATTAACAATTTTTTTTACTCATATCATGTACTTCCTTTGTTGGCTCATTACTATACTCTTTTATAAAATATCATCAAAGATGTTTCTTTTGAGCAATACTAAAAAATGTTAAGATTAGAGTAATTCATGTTAGTTAGATAACATGAAATGCAAATAACTATCATAGATTGTTAAAAACTCGGTTAGGTATGAGTAAGTAAGTTGACAGTTAGAAAAGTTAGTTAGTGATGATTGTGTTCAACCTTTGTTCAAAGTTTTAGATTAATTATAAGTTGACACCCTTTTTTTACCATATTTGTACACCCCCCTTTGGCACTAAGGAGAAGAGCGAGTGTGAGACAAAATTGGTGAGTGTGGGGGCCAAGTCGTCACGTATCATTTTTGTGTGTGAAGATACAAGGGTGTATGCCGCATAAGGTGGTCAATCTATCATTGCTCAAGTTTTAAGTGATTTGAGTTCGTGCATGCAAGTGTATAAGTGACGTTCAATAATGATTAACTCTCTTAATTTCATGAGAAATCACTCTTCCGTAATCATTCTCTCTTTTCTCTCATTCAAAGTAATTACATACCAAAGGTGTGAAAATGTGTGTGTGAAACTTCCAATCTTGGATGAAAAGGATTATGATAATTGGTGCAGCCAAATGAAGATTGTGTTCGAATATCAAGATGTATAGGATTTAATTAGTGAAGCATGGTGCCAATCTCATCGTTGAAACTTCAACCGATTCTCAAAAGGTTGTGCACAAAGAGTCAAACAAGAGAGATTACAAAGTCTTATTCATTATTCATCAGTGTGTCAATGCAAACAATTTGAAAGGGTTGAAGAAGCATAATCATCAAAAGAAGCATAGGAGAATTTGGAAAAAGCATATGCATGAGCAGCGAAGGTGAAGAAAGTGACGTTACAACTCATAAAATGCAATATGAATTTATTCAAATGGAAGAAAAAGAAATCATATGTGATTTCCTCACATGAATTTAATCTAATGAAGAGTCGTCGAGATTATGAGTGATTAATCAATATTAGAAAAAGATCTTGAGGTATCTTTTAACAAGTCATATATGTAACACCCCTAATATGTTATGTACATTACATGTGCCATTCTTAGTGATTTTCTTGATTTATTTATATTTTTTTAAACGGCGATTTTCTTATTTATTATTTAAGCAACAACTTATTTTATGTGTAACTAGCGGAAAGAAGTTTCCATCTTTCCGCTCTTTTTATTGCGTTAGTGCGTGTAGATTATCAACGATATTTTATAGAAATTTTGTGTGTAAATTACAAATAATATTTTATACAAATTTTTTGATATAGATTGAAATTATAAGTATATATATTGATGACTTTCAAATGTAACAAACTCAACAAACCATATCTACCTTTTTCAATGACAACAATGACATAACAAATATAACAAAAATTCTTATCTTTTTAATAACACCAACACTATAGCATTATTATAGAAATTTTTTGTTTAAGGGTATAATTGAAATAATAAAAAGTCGGCCCAAAACCCCTACTTTCTTTATATATAGTATAGATATAATTAATAAATATTGTAGCACCCTCCTTTTAAGTGAGATTTTTTTATTTTTGAAGTTTGAGTGATAAATTATTGGCTAAATTACACCATAAGTCTTTTAAGTTATTTAATTGTAATAAATTGGGCCTTAAGTTTTTTTCGTACCACTTAGGTCCTTTAAGTTAATTGTAACAAGTTGATTTTAAGTTTTTTTTTGTACCAATTAGGTTCTTTTAGTTTATTTAATCGTAACAATTTGGTGGATTTTAGATCTTAAAAATGTAAGTTATTCAGAGCATAAAAGTTTCAATTAAATAACTTAAAGGACCTAAGTGTTACGAAAAATACTTAAACGACCAGCTTGTTACAATTAATTAACTTAAAGGACCTAAGTGGTACAAAAAAAACTTAAAGAACCAATTTGTAACAATTAAATAACTTAAAAGATCCGGTGTAATTTAACCTAAATTATTGTAACCTAGGTGTTTAGTTTATTTAATTATTATTTGTGTGTGATCTAAGTGAAATTGAGTTATTGTGTTTTATTAAAATATAAGTGAGTAGATTGTATTATTTATTTTATTTTTATTAGTGAAGGGTATAAATAACAACTTAATTAGTTGGGTTAGTAAATGTTTAGGCTTTCAATCCTGTGAACTTAACTCAGTTGGTAAGGATATTGCATATTATCTGTAGATGTTAGGGTTCGAACCTCGAATACTTCACTTCTCCATATTAAAATGTGTGAGTTATAACCATTAAACTATTTGAAGAAAAAAAAATGTTTTGGCTTCCTTTATTGCTAGTGAATTTAGATTTACACGTCACCTTTTGTCATTGATCACACCTAGAATGTTCTATAAGATCCTCCTCTTTTGCTCTCTCACACAAATTTGCATTGGGAATATGAATAAGACTTGATTTTTTTTTTATAATTAAATTAGAAACTTTTTTTCTTTTGACAAAATAAAATTAGAAACAATATTTCCTATTGATTCGATCTTGCAATGCAAGTTTAACATGAATATTTGATTCTTTCAATCAAATTAATTATACATACTCTCTCTTCTTCCATGTGCCACACACCGCTACTTGCAAACAAGAAACAAGAGCCTTTCTTATACTCCCACTTATAGACTAGCCGCGCAGGTAACGTCCCTTCTTCTTCTTCTAAGAGAGAGCATGACGAAAATTATACCTTTAAGTAAAGAGTTAGATATCTTTAACTAAATTCAGACGAATGAGTAAATATTAATCTAATAAATAATTATTAATTTTTTTCCATTAAAAAAGTTAATGCATAACTTGTTAATTATAAATTAATAGGAAATTTTATGGTTCACCGAGAATTCCTTGAACAAAAAATACTCCATACACAAACCTTATATAAGTCTAGAACTTTATGTATTCGCCTCATGCAATATATCTTTGGATGAAAAATGACATGCAATATTATATTGTAAGTTATAATTACTATGTACTCACGATTCACTTGTCAAAAAAAAATGTACTCACGATTCAGAAATCGAAAACTAAATAAAACTTCACACTTTTTTTTGGTACAAAAACTTCACACTTTTAATAGGTCTAATTTTTTTATTAATAGACCGAGAAAACCATTACATTAAGTTATGCAATAGAAAGACTACCATAAAAATTGTACGAGTACCAAAGATAAAAATAATAAGTAAATTTTGTGAGATAAATATAATAGTTTATTAACTATCATGCATATGACCCGCTGTAAATAATCACCGTCTTCTTCTTGATTTAGACCTTGACCTTGAACTTGAATTCCACGACCATAACCAAAATGTTTGCCTTTGCCACCGATTCTTGCATCTAGTAACATTGAAAGTAGGTGATGATTCACCATTAGAAATAAAAGGAACACTTAAGCGACGACATTGAACTAGTGGATAATGGTTACTCTTGATCCCTCCATATTTAGATTTAATTTTGATTTCCAAATCCACAGCCAAATCATTGTAAATTCCAACAAGTTTCTCCTCCTTATATTCATCAAGTTGTTTCGATTTGAGATTGATCATATAGTTTCCTTCAAACACTATTGGCCCAAGTAAAGTAGTATTCTTTTTTCTTTGGTCAAAGGGTGTCAACCTCACCCATGCAAAATCATTATCTTTGTACCATGCAACTGCAGTGATCCTCCTATAATATATTTTTCCATGGCTGTTGGAGTTTCTTGATGTAATGTTAACCTTAAAGTTGTAATATAGGATGTTGTTGTTTGTGAGGTTGAATTGCATGAGGGAGACATTTGTTATGTCGAACTTGACATTGAAGGGTGGCGAGAGAGCAACGATCAAAAAGATGACCAACGAAATCAAGGAAATTGACGTAATGGTGCAGGCTATGCATTTGATTTCACTACCTCTTGTACTCATGGTGAATGTGATTTGTCGAACAAGCATGCTTATGTGTATTTATAGAGAGTAGAATTTTATTTTTTTTGTTACATGAGAGTAGAGATTTGTTTAATAAATAAATATATTGTAGATCCTTGTAAATTTTATAGAGAGTGGGAATTTATTTAATAAATAAATATATTTCAGACTCTTGTAAATTATAAATTTGATTTAGAGTCAATAATATTTAATATATTGACGATCGTTGTAAATTAAAAATTTGATTTGGAATCAATATATTTAACATATTCAAAATATATTTAACAGATTCAAGACAAAATCAACCCTTCATTAAAATTAGCATGGACGTAGAATCTATTCTCTAATTATGAAATTTAATGTCTACCAAAAATACAATCTTACCCCTTTATTTTATTTATTTTTTTGATTGGAAAAGGTCGTGTAACCCATGGTAGACTCCGATGAACAGTAACCCGACAAGGGTTTGAACATCGCCACCTCACACAATGGTCCTGCCAGTCACCTATTCTCCAGATCTCTCCCATCTCCGTTTCTCTGCGTTCGTCGGTCTTCAAGACACGATCTCTTTGCTTCGTCTTGGTTTTGGGTTCAATTTGGAGCTTGATCTGATACTGCATTCTCTTCGTTTTCTAGATTCTGACTGTACCAGTGTCGATTCTGGCTGTGTGGACTTTGGGGTGTGATTGATTGTTCCGATTTGGTCTTGTTGGCTTGGTTTTGGGTTTAATTTGGAGCTTGATCTGATACTGCAATCTGTTGTTGTTTGCGCAACTATTTTGGGTGTTTGACTGCAATATGTTCTCTGCTATTTGTAGAATGTTGTTTTCTGGTTTGTAGGTTTCGAAGGTCTGGCTATGTCTGCTCTTACAGCGCAATTCGTATGTCCTTGACCTTGCTTGGTCTCACATACGTCGAATCCTACACCGAAGCCTGTCTCAACTCGTAGTTTTGCACATGCTCTTCTCAACAAAGTGAACGTCCCTTTGTCTGATATTCCGAAACCTCGTTTGAAAGGTAATTCCCTTTCAATCAAAATTTTAGGGGATGTTTACCAATCTCGTCTAGCTAATTGCAACAATTACCTCCATGGTATATTAGTGTTGTCTAAAACGGATAATCCTTTATCGTCTAAAGACTTGTACACTAAACTCTTACAATTGTGGAAGCCTCTTGATCGATGGAAGATGATTCCTTTGGGTAGGGTTTTTTTTGAATTTCGTTTCTCCACTGCTGATGATCTTAGAAGTGTCTGGTCGAATGACGTTTGGAACTTGAAGCCTGGATTGTTACACTTATCGCGTTGGTCTCTAGATTTTAATCTCTCTAATCAGACTCAAACCCATAGTGAGGTATGGGTCCGTTTTCATTATTTTCCATTAGAATATTGGCAAGATAGAATCCATTTTGAGATAGCTGGGGCAATTGGTACCCCTATAATAATTGATGACAATACTAGAAACAATTCATTTGGTCATTATGCTCGTGTTTTAGTAGATATCAATTTTGCTGGATTTATTCTTGATACTCTGTGTGTTGAAAGAGATAATTTTGCTTTTGACATTGAGATTGAGTATGAACATCCACCTTACTTTTGTTTCACTTGCAATTCTATTGGTCATTCATCGGATCATTGTAAAAAAGATCATGCCAACAAAATTGCTCGTGAAAAGGTGATCACTAAAGATAATCTTGTTAAGAATGTCCCTAAAAGACATGTGCAAGGTTGTAGTAACACTGTGGTTGATGAAGATCCTATTATTCTTGACATAACGAGGAAGAACTGTATTCTAGTACTTCCGTTGGGGCAATTCAGGTTCAATCAACACCTAATTGAACCGTTCACTGAAATACAAGGTGAAGACCAATAGAGCAATAAACTTCCTGATATGCGCATTGTTGGTCCTTAGAGTGACATTGTGACGGACTTAGATTACAATCAAGATCCCCCATCTTGGTATGGTGTTTGTTCTTCCAATGTCATGGTTTCTAAAGAGGTTTTAAATCCTAACATTGCTCATGGCTTGGAGATTTAACAGCCATATTTCAACAGCAAGGATGCTTGTGCAAGTGAGCTTGGGTTTATACTGATGAGGAAGAAAGAGAGGCAGCTATCAACTACTTGAAGAACCGCTCTGTTGCCGAAGAAGAGCCTTTTATTGAGGTGTCTAAGACTAAGAAAAAACTGTGCAGAAATGTTTTCAGGTTCATAACACTCGTTCTAGGGGCAAACCACCAAATTGATTTGAGTTCTATCTGTGGGTTTCGCTTCTTTCCTCGCTCTCTTTTGGTTGTTTTGTTGCTTTTTATTTTATTTAATTTTCTTGCTTTGTTAAATTATATGAGAAGGTTTTGGTTTATGTCCCCCTTCTTCATCTTCTTTTGTTCCTGTTTCTTTATATCTACTAGCGAAAAGACGAGCACTCACGTGCTCGTCTTTCCGTTTTTTTTATTGCGTTAACATTTAAAAAATTATGAACAATGTTCTTTTATAAAATTTTGATTTTGATTAAAACTAAAAATATAAATGTTAACCATAATTATCTATTTCAATGACAACAACAACAATCTTTATTATAGAAAATTTTGTTTAAAAGTATAATTGAAATAATGAAAAAGTAAGTATTAACATACTCATCTAGTTTGTTACACTTTTTAAGTGATAAAGGAAAAAAAACCAAACATATATATATATATATATATATATATATATATATATATTCATATCGTGTTTGTTACATTTGTTTTAATATTTAAATGTATTCTTATATATTTGTTGCATGTGTTATTTATATTGAAAATTGAGGGTATTTTTGGAAGAAAAAATCCAACCCAAAAGTGCTGAAAGGGATAGTTTTCTTTATATATAGTATAGATATAACATAGATATATTTCTAGGGGGTTGCAGTTGGTTCACCATCTGCACCTCTTTTTGCTTAAAAAAAAAAAATCATCAAAATTATATCCTTTTGTGTCTCTTTCTCTATCATATATATTTATTCTTTATTATTAATTAATTATGAAACTTAATGTCTACCGAAAATACAATCTTACCCCTTCTTAGTATTTTGACACGTCATCAAAATTATATCCTTTTGTGTCATTTGCTTCAACCTCTCCCTATTTTTTCTCTCTTAAAAACAAATTAAAACAAATTTGCTCGATAAAACACACTAACCTAATCTTTTTTTCAAAAGAATAAACAAACTTAATCTTAATCCCAATTAGAACAATTTTTTCAATAATTCAACTTCTAATTATCTAAAAAGTTTAAATTAATGTATTCTCTATAATAACTACGAAAGTTAATGACCAACAAAAATACAATTTTGCCCCACCTTAATCTTTTGATTTTTTTGATAGGCAAACAGAAAGGTTAGGCATCAGGGAGAGGTTCAAGCATCCCAACTAGGTTGGCACCCAACAAAAACTCCCATCCTCTACCGCCTCCCTAATACATAATAATATTAATAACAAGGAGAAAATGTGTACAAAGGAGGGGGACTAGGCCAATACACTCAAAACCAAACAGAAAAACTAAGTATAAAAAAAGACAGAAATAGTTACAGAAATCTAAAGTTGGGCAACCCATTTCTATCTCTAGTAAAATCAACCGAAAGAGAAGACGGCATAATGTGGAACCAAGTAGTGTTGAGCATGTCATGCTCCATAGTTGCTAAAGCGTTCACTCAACAATTTCCCTCCCTATAGATGTGAGTATAAATAATAGATAATCCAAGCTGCATGCAGTTATGCCAACGGTTTCAGAAGCGAATTGGAATGGCCGCGTGATTTTTGAAAGCAAGAACCGCACTGGATGAGTCACTTTCTAACCACAACCTGGACCAATTGTGGCTAGCAGCATATTCTATAGCAAGCATAAGACCTGTGAGCTCCACCTCAAAAATAGTCCGTAAACCGATGTTACTAGAAAATCTGCCCAGAAAAGCACCGGTGTGATCTCTAAAAATTCTTCCCACAAGAAGAATTAGAACCAATAACAGAGCCATCAGTGTTCGCCTTTACCCAAGTGATGGAAGGGGGCTGCCAAATGACTGGAACAATATCTCTGACACACCGGTAGGATGGGGGAATCCGTAGACTATTCAGCAGTGTAACATCGTCGACAATGCAATTACCAGTAGAATGTAAACCAGACATAGTCACCAAAGTGGAAATTTTCTCCAAAGTGTTATGCAAGTTAATTTTTGAGGAGCTGAACCAGATTGTATTTCTAGCCAACCAAATAGTGTGCACCGTGTGGATTATAGCGGCCGCAAATACATCTGCCACTTGAGAGCTGCATCTATGTGGTATGCATTCAAGAAGAGAAGAGTAGGATAGCAGCGAAAAAGAGCAATTAAATTTCACACCCAGCCATCTCCAAACTGAAGCCGCAAATGGACAATCAAGGAATAAATGAGAGGATGTTTCAGCATGTTTGTAATAGAGAACACAAACTGAGACTATAGTACAACCACGCTTCCGTAAGTTATCATCCGTGGGTAGCTTGGATAACATTAAGCGCCAGAAAACAAAAGAGTGCGACAGTGGGATGCAAGTGCGCCAAATAACATCCGACCAATCAAGTCTAACAAGGGGAGGCCGCAAGAACATATGCGCCAGCCTAGCATTGAGAATGCCATCTGTTGCATGCTTCCAAACTCGCTTATCCGACAAAGGAGTGATCAGAAGCATAATAATCAAAGTCTGCTCCACAAATATTTCTTCCCTGCCTACCCTGTTTCTAGATTCTATTATCTTAGCAGATGTGTCTGAGAGTATTTTTAAGGAGTTGAACAAGTTAGTGAAGGCCAGGAACAACTTTGTCCATGAAGAAGACTATGTCAAGGAATGGAGAAGACTGAGAGAAAGAGTAGACTTTGTTATGAGTGAACTTCAGAAGTCATCTCTTAAAGCGCATAGCAATGCTCAGAACACTCTTAATGATTGGTTCAAAGATGTTGTTAAGAGCATGCAGGAAGTGGAAATAAAAAGGACTCAAGAGAGGAGCAAGCTCTACATTTCAGACACTCATATGTTCTTGAATGCTTCAGGCATCATTTCTTTAAATGTTCATTCTGAGAATCTGGATCTCAAGTGGTTGACCAAGCTGAAAGTTCAAACAAATTCTCCTATTCTTGAAAAGCTGAAGAATGATTCTGAATTAGAGAAAGAAAACAAGAGACTGAAGAAAGAACTCCTATAGCAAAGATTGCTACTAGTTGAATACAAGAGGCAAACAGAAGCTCAGTTGGAAGAAGCAAGATTGATGGAAGCCCATCTTATCAGAAACAACAATGAGTTTAGAGAAGAAATGAGGAAGCAATCAGAGACTACAAACAACTTAGTCAGAGATCTGATGGATATGATCCAGAAACAAGCCAAACCTTAGTTGCACTCCATTTAGCTTGATGATTTTCTTTGTTTGTACTTCTGAATACTTTCTGCTTCTGACTATGTTTATGCCTCTGAACTCACTTTCTGTGCCTCTGAACTAATATTATTTACCTTATTTTGAATTAATTTTCTCACTTTTCTTGTCTTTATCTTTTTGTTGATGACAAAAGGGGGAGAAGATGTATAGTATTTATAGGCTCTGAGCCCTATTAATTTAATTCGAATCAAGTTAAGTTAATAGGACCTTCATCTCATCTCTTAGTCTATTTTAATGTGAGAGTATTCTGAGTGTTATTACGTTTTAAATGGTAAATTTAATTAACATGGATAGAACTCAGGGGGAGCTTACAAACCTCACCTTAAAGTACTATTGGACTCAGGGGGAGCTTACAAACCTCATACCCTTAAAGTCAACGTGTTAATTAGATTAACAACAATTCAACATTTTAAATACTAATGTTTATCATCATCAAAAAGGGGGAGATTGTTGGAACAAAATGTGTTTAACATTACCCTTTGGGTTTTGATGATAACAAGGTATTGAAAATTGTCAATTGGATATGCTAATATTTGTTCAAGTGTGCAGGACCATAGACAAAAATGTAGTGTCTCTTTTAAAGCATAGGTTCTGGAAGAACAAATGAGAGCAATGGAATCAACAAGTAGGAAGCTTGAAGCATCTGAAGAAAAGAGGTTCTGAAAACAAAGTGCTCCTGAAGTGCTGACGTCATCAGAAACACCTCATCAGAAGCAAGATCACCAGAAGCAATTTTCATCAGAAGATCTGAAGATCATCAGGAGTTGAAGATCATCAGAAGTTGAGAGAATTAAAGCTTCAAAGACTGTTCAAATGATTTAATCACTCCTAGCATTGCAAAAGACTGGAAGAATGAAGCAACAGCTAATTCAAATGGATTTGAAGGCATTTGATGCTTTTTCGTTGGAGAGAGTTGAAAAAGGACAATTGTACGAAGTGTACAACCACTATCTCCACTACTCTGAATTGTGTCTGCAATAGGACAAGAACAACCGCTACGCCTGCACCAGTGTTCCTCCAGACTTGGAATGGATTTGAAATTGATCCTTCATAGGACAATAACCAAATCAGGCAAAAGATCATTGGTGATTTGATCAAGCTTCAAACGACTCTTTTTGATGTGCTGACAATTCACAACGTCTCTTTTACACCTCTATATAAAGGAGTGAAGACTTAGAGAATAAGAAGACTCAAAATACAACAATTTACAAGTGCCAAAACTCTGCTGAAATTGTTCTGCATCAAAAGTTCACTTAGAATTTCTTATCAAAGTTCATATCTTAGAAATTCTAGAGTCTTAAGAGTTTGTATCTGATTTGCATTGTGAACACTACTGATTGTATATCAAGTGTTCAACCTCTAACAACTTTCTTTGTAATTCTGTTTGAATAGAAGTCTCTTGCTTGTGTGCTTGAGCATAGGAAGTCTCTTGATTTAGTTCAGGAGCATATGAAATCTCTTGCAGTTGTGCTTGAGTAATTTGAAGTCTCTTGCTAGTTGTAGCAGTGAGCAGTTGTAATCAGATATTACATTTTTAGTGAACTCTCATTTGAAGTGCAAGGGTGACAGGACTACTTCCGGTTTGTGGAAGGAACCTGTATAATTGCTTTGTGTCTTTCCTCTCTCTCTCTCTCTCTCTCTCTCTCTCTGTTTTTATCCGCTGCATTTAGATTTTGATTATCACTTTAGAAGTTGAACTCCATCTGCTTCTGATCAGTGACTTCAGTAGGAGAAAACGAAGAAAAAGCAAACACAATTCAACCCCCCTATTGTGTTTTTCTCAACTTCACTATTAGGACCATTTAATGCTCTTCCAACCTAGCAGCACGATTATCATAGATTTCAGCCCTGACCCATAAGTGCTTAACCAGATTCTCATAAGTAGGACCATTCAACATGCTGAAGTTACTATCCAAGTCTTGAGAGTGAAGGAAATCTCTGAGCTCACAGCCATGATGTGCTAAGGAGATGAAATCCACTGGATTTTCCACTTGAGATGTTAATTCCCATTCCTATAACTTCATCGTTCTTCCCTTAATCTGATATGCTTCACCAGTAGCTATTTGCATGGAGGTTCCTTGATTTGAACTTGAAGTTGCCATTGATACTGATTAGAGTTTTAGGGTTCTTAGGTTTTGATTTGAAAATAGCGATTTTTTTGCAGAGATTCAGTCTAAAATCAGAAAGTGTAGGTTGTGAAGTGAGTAGTGTGTGTTTTTGTCTAAGTGTTTTTTTAGCAAAAACGATTGCAATTCAGAAGGGGATAAACAAACACAACATTAATGACTTAGGGAACGCGAGATAGTAAATTTAAAGCATAAATTCATCATTGCCCTCTTACGTTATACACTAATACACTTAAGCCATGTCAGAGTTTCTCAGAGTAACTGACAAGTTAGTGGGACATGTGTTACCAAAAAGTAACTTCCAATGTTTTCACTAACTCTGCTATTCAGAAGCAAAGAGTCCAGCTTCTGAAGTTCAGATGTTGACATCATCTTCAGAAGCACATTTTCCTCAGGATCTCAGTGAAGAGCTTCTGATGGACTATAACTTATGAATGACTTCAGAATCTAACTTCTTATTCAGAGACAAGCAAATTTAATCTGACACAAAGTGAATGTTCAAATTTTTCTTTATAAAATTAAATATTTCCACAGTCAAAGGTTTAGTAAATATATCAGCCCATTGATGTTCAGTATCAATGAATTGTATATCTAAAATTCCTTTTTGAACATAATCTCTAATAAAGTGGTGTTTGATTTCAATATACATGGCTCTTGAATGTAGAATTGGATTCTTTGACAAACAAATAACAGCAATATTATCACAATAAATGGGAATACTGTTAGCATTAATCTAATAATCTTTCAACTGATGTTTCATCCAAAGCAGTTGTGTGCAACAACTTGCAGCTGAGATGTATTCTGCTTCTACTGTAGACAAAGCAATAGTTGCTTGTCTTTCGCTAGCCCAGGATATCAGATTCTCACCAAGAAACTGACAGTTTCCACTGGTTGATTTTCTTTCAATCCGATCACCAGCATAATCAGCATCACAGAATCCAACTAACTTATAATCTAAGGATTTCCTGTAGAGGAGTCCAAGATTATGTTGGAACAAAATACGTTTTACAAACATTACCCTTAGAGTGAGGGAGATTGTTGAAACGAATAATGTTTAACAATAAGTTACCCTTAGAGTTTTGATGATAACAAGGTATTAAAAATGCCAATTGGATATGCTAATATTTGTTCAAGTGTACAGGACCATAGACAACATTTGATAAATTTATAAGGTTTTGGAAGAACAAAAGAGAGCAAAAGAATCAACAAAAAGGAAGCTTGCAGTTCCTGAAGAAAAGTGCTCCTGAAGTTCAAAGCGCTCCTGAAGTGATGACATCATCAGAAGCCAGTTCATCGGAAGCACCTCATCAGAAGCAAGATCACCAGAAGTTGAAGTTCATAAGGAGTTGAAGAACTTAAAGCTTCAAAAGCTGGAATCTCATTTAATCATGCCTAAGAGTTGCTAAATACGGAAAGAAGTGTAACAACGGCCTTGAGATGAAGTTTGAAAGCATTGGATGCTTATTCTATCAAGAGCGTTGAAAAAGGACAAATGTACGAACTGTACAACCACCTTCTCCACTACTTGGTCGTGTTTTGCAACAAGACAAGGATAACAGCCCTGCCTGCAGAAATGTTCCTTCATACAAGGAATGGATTTGAAATTGATCCTTCATAGGACAATAACCATATCAGGCAAAAGATCATTTGTGATTATCAACAAGCTTCAAACGACTCTTTTTGTGTGCTGTCAAGTTTCCAACATATCTTTTCACACCTCTATATAAAGGAGTGAAGACCTACCGGTTGGATAACACACGTACAAGAACAATACAACAGACTTAAGCAATACACACGCATACAAAAGTTAGACTCTCACAACAATTCAAAGTTCATACTCTGTTATTGTTTGCATTTCAAAGTCACTTAGAATTTCTTAGCAAAGTCCATATTTTAGAAATTCTATAGTCTTAAGAGTCTGTAATTGATTTGTATTGTGAACACCACTGATTGTATATCAAGTGTTCAAACTCAAACAATTTTCTGTGTAAATCTGTTTGATTGTAAGTCTCTTGCTTGTGTGCTTGAGCATT
>Ga0315914_1003890_pt1 | contig 22488 bp, 14 predicted proteins | sample MpolenodulesMG_FD_203920 | JGI IMG/M metagenome (GOLD analysis project Ga0315914, IMG submission 203920) | Medicago polymorpha root nodule microbial communities from Los Angeles, California, United States - elongated nodules | ecosystem: Host-associated > Plants > Roots > Nodule | place: USA...
TATTGCAATTAGGTTTGGTTTGAGTTTGTCTAGTTTTGAAATTTATATGATTGACTATTGATAATTAATGTGCTTAATAACATTCAATATTTGAACCTCTCAACTCTACTTCCAATCTTAATTAGTGATCATTGTCTTAGAATCGTTATTGTTGTTGTGCACAAATCCAATAAGTCATACTTTTTCAATTCAAGTTTTCGCAAACACTTCTCCAAATAGAAAAACGCTATTCACCCCTCTAGAGCACCTTCTTGTTTGCCATATAGACCAACAGTTTACTCTAAATTTTATTTCAAGTAACTATACAAAAACCAGAATACATAATAAATTGGGGAATGCTAATGAGTGTCCTTGGGGCATTGGTTAAAGTGTTAAAATTAGTAAGTTACCATTAAAAAGTGGTGTAATTTTTTATAAGACAAAACTAAAAACTTATATTTTTAAGACAAAATTTCTATTAAATGATTCCTTAACCACTGCCCATAGAACACTGGTTAGCAGACCCATAAATAATTATGTTTACCATCATAAAGAGCTATATATGGAGCTATAAACAGTATAAACAATGAATTTTTCCCTATATAAAACATTTCTCATTTATAAATTAGAAAGAAAAAAATGACAACTCTTTTATCACTCTGTATGAATGAAGTAACCCCGAACTCCAAGGTACCAATTGATCATGACTACATATTTGACGATAACACATGAGTATTTGATTGTTTTAACTTCATGAACGTTGAGACGAACAACTATTTCTCTACAAATATGCAAGATCTTTAAATTTTAAAATTTGGTATTTAAATTTATGAATTTGTTATTTTAATTTTGTTGTTTCAATTGAGGAATTTCCCATAAGCCTGTGAACATTAGCAAAAAGAGTATATATCTTAGAAATCTCACACCAATCATTATAACACCAAAAGATAACTATTATTGATATATATAAGACATTGCTAGTTCATTCAACGAACAAGCTATCTTGAAACATTTTTAATGTTTGTTTTTTTCAATTAAAGCATGACTTAATTGTTCTTGCATGGCAAACTTCATTTTCTGGAAGAGGAGCACATATCACTAATCGGTACAGGTAAAATTGACGTTGACAATATGACTTTACAGACACTTGCGAGTGCTCTTGTGGATTTTAAACACAAGGGCCTTACGCTGATTTCGAAATCATGTCGACTGATACATTAACTCAGTTTCAGAACATAAAAATTTTGATATCAAACTTGTAACGAATGCAAAGTGACGGCTGCTTCCAGTGCATTGTTCATATTATTAGCATCAACATGTTGTAATTTGTATGTACCAATATTTGATAGTCGATATGATAAAATTTTGAAAACTCATGATTATTTTTAACATGTCAACATTACTAAAGTGCTTCTATTAAATATTTTTATTTTATATACATAATATCGTTAAATATTTACATTACATTCGTCGTAGATTTTATATGCTTGTATCTCAAAAATCAAATTTCATATATACCGATATGATAAAGTTTACATGCTTAAATTTTGAAAATTAATTATTACTTTAAAATATCAACATTAATGTATAGTGTCTATTGATTTTTTATATGTAAATTAGTGAGATTAAGAAATTAAAAGAGAGATCAGGATAAACTGTTTTTCTATACTTATGGATTAAAAGAGTAGAATAAACTTTTTTCCTATATTTATGCGGTGATACATTGCTTTTTTTTTTTTTTTTTACCATATTTAAGAGAATTAAACAGTAGAAGGAGGAAAAACTTGGTTTTATATTTTGAAAAATGATTGTTAGACACATAAAATTAATAAAATCATGAGTTTAAATATGAGTAATTATGAAATTTTACTAGAGTATGATTTTTATATATTGTTAGTAGATATATTTCAAATTAGTCATTCATATTTTGAGGAATAATTGTGTGTTTCAAAACAAGAGGGGAGGAGAGTGTTCTATAAAGATCTCTTAAGGAAGCATGTTGTAATTTAGTCTAAATTTTATTTCAAATAACTATACTAAAAACAATATAAACAATAAATAATTATGTTTACCATCATTTGAAAACAAAAGTGACACAATGCATATGTTCATAAAGAGTTACACAAAAGCTATATAAAGAGCTATAAACATATAAACAATGGATTTTTCGCCGTATAAAACATTTTTCGTTTATAAATTAGAAAATAACACAAAATTAACAACTCTTTTATCATTCGGTATGAATGAAGTAACCACCCGACACCAATGGATCATGACTACATAGTTGATGATAGCACATAAGTATTTGATCGCTTTTTGTTTCATAAAGGTTTATCACAACATGGATTCAATAAAGCAACTGATATGAGCAAATTAACGACACCAACTACAAGTGTGTGGTAATTAACCTAGCATATATGTAGGTAGGTTATCATCACATTGTTACATTTGGTAACATGGGACCAAATTGTTCTTAGTGTTAACTAGTTTAAAACCAATTTCAAATATTAGCATTCTAAATGCGACTTGTTGGAACCGATATGCAATGAAAATCAGTGGTTCGCGCGACATGAAAAATAGATCTCTCTCATTAAATTTTAGTGTAAGACAATTGATTTATACTGATAATCTATATATCAATTAAACTCTTTAAAAAACATACTCCTACAAAATACTAATTTTTTTTTTTTGTCTCAATTAGATAGACAAATTCTAATTTTAGTTCGGTGAAAAGTTTAATTGATTTTCATCTCTCCAAAATGTACAAGTAGTATTTCACACACGCGGGTGATATTTTTCATTTGAACTCATAGTCATAGAGTATAATTTACATAGAGTCTAATTTATATATGGGTCTTGTTATGTTATATATAAGTTTTGTTAACGAGTGTTCTCGAGACACTCTACAAAGATTGTAAAAGAAGAAATTATTTTACACAAAAGCTAAATATTTCAATTTTAAATAAATTAAGTACACATATTTATATAAAAAGTTATTATATAAAGGTCTTAAACAGTGCTATAGGAACACTCATTAACATTTACCTATACTTATAACTAAAACTCTAACTTTTCCCACTCGACAGCCTCCGACAACTTATTAAATCTTCTTCTTGTAGATTTTGTGGGAGCTTAGTTCCATAAACTTTTAGTCTTTCATTTTGCTCTCTTTTTTCTTTGTCTCCCTTTTGCTTTTTATAAACGAGAATATATTAAAATTGTTAAAGAGTCACACATTGAACGAAAAACGGTTTGAACATGTGTTCATAAGTGAGGACAATCTTCACCTTACAGGTTGATTTTATGATTTTGTGTTAGACCCCAAGTTTTAACATGATATCAGAACCTATCAAAGATTTACGGTTGGGATTCTCATTGCCACGTTTCATTCCCAATGGGTCCGAGCGTGAAGAGTGTGCTGGAAAATATCTGAATTAAGTTTGTAAATGATATTTTTATTATTTTTTAGAGGGAAGTTTGTAAATTATATTAGATGTTATAAAAGATGTCATAATAACTCAAAAAGAAAAATTATAAATAATGTGACGGACATTATTGATAGTGTTCATCTTGTATTTAGATGGATTTAAGTCCAGGTTCATAGTTTGTTATTTTAGTCTAGGTACATAGTATGTTTAGTTCATCCTTTACAATGGTTTCTGAGACCATCCTTTACAATGTTGTTTACAGTTTAGTCTATCTATGTATCTATCCCGTTAGTCACTTTAGCTAAAAAAAAAAAAAACACAATTATAAAAAGAGTTTCCTTAACAAGGTCTTGAACCAGTGATTAAAGAATTTATAAATAGAAAAATTATCATAAAAATATAAGGTGCTACTTTTTATAAAGTAATAATAATAATTACACAATATTTTTATTAAATTTTATTTGTTTTAGTTACTTAATCAATGCCTTCAGAACATATAGTTTAACATTCTCTTTTATAAAAAATATACACTATCATTTTTGAGACTTTGTTGCAACATTGTTTAGTATAATTTGTAAAAACTTTAACTATATTCATTTTCTTTTTTTGAGGTCTATATACTTTTTCTTAGTTTTACTTGTTAAAAGAGGATAAGATATTCTTGAAATTAACAATTTACTTAAATTTGTAGAAACTATTAAAAATGTCAATTTATTTTAGGTCTTATTAACGAGTATTTTGGGAACATTCTTTGAGCATTCGATAACAAACAATTATTCTTTAAAAAATTTAAATATTTCCATTTGCAATACATTTAATACACATATTTTCGTAAATATTGAACATTCATGGTCCTTAAAGAATGCTCTAGAACACTTGCTAACATTTCTTCTTTTGGAGAATGTTAATGAGTGTTCTTGGAGCATTGATTAAAATGATGAAAGAGGTAAGTTTGCATCAAAAAATGGTGTAATTATTGCTAAGACAAAAGTAAAAACTTAAATTTTAAAGACAAATTTTTTATAAATGGATTCTTTAACCAATACACTTAGAACACTGATTAGCAAGACCTTTTTTTTTGTTCAAGTAGCCTAGTAGCTAGAGCTCACACATTTTAAACGGGAAAAATGGAGTGTCCAGGGTTCGAACCCAACCACTACATATAATATGCAATATCCCTACCAACTGAGCTAAACTCACGGGGATAACAAGACCATTCTTTTATTAGAGGCCAAAAGCAATCCAATTTTGAAGAAAAATATCAACTTATTTTCATTAATTTTTTTTTAGTTTGAAATGGACCATCCGTATCTAACATTTTAGAATAAAAATTCTTATATTGTTTAAAAAAAGAAATAAACCAATTATTTATTTCCTATATAACCCGAATCTGCGGTTGAGATAGCGTTTATTTGCAGAAAGAAGTGAAGAATGACGTTGAAGGTGTTTACAGCAACAGTTTCAAACTTTGATTCTGTTTTTGAGAAGTTTCGATCAGAGATTCCTCAACACAAAGCCAACCTCATTCTCTTCTTGGCTGATAATGACCCTTCTACCTCTCTCAGCTGGTGCCCTGGTATTTTTTTTTATTGTTTGATTGTTTTTTATCTGACCCAGATGAAATTTTTGATGGTTTTATCTGTTTTGTTGTGAATTTCATGGTAAAAACTTGATTTTGAAATATGTAAGTTGATACTGTATCTGATTTGATGGATTGTTTGGTAATATTAGTCAGGATTATTTGATTACATATACTGTAGCATCAACACTTGATTGAAGGTATTTGGTGTCCGACACATGTCAGTGTCGGATAACCTCTTTAGCACCGACGCTTCTGATTGAGCATCATCCTTCATTCTGAATTGCTCATACCGATGAACCACCAGAGGATTTGCATGTGTCCGGACATGTCCGACACATGTGATTATATTGAACTATATCATTGTCTCCATATTTTGTCAGTGTCGATGTGTCAGTGTCTGTTTCGCGCTATACACTCTTTCGCGCTATAAACTCATTGGATTAGGCATGTCCCACACCGACACATATAATTACACTGAATTATGTGATTTTCTCAAATTATTAGCGATATCAGTGTCCGTGTCCGTATCCGTGCTTCGTAGTTTCGTGTCCATTGTCCATGTATGTGCCTGTGTGCTTCAAGTCTGATACTTACATGACAACACATGTGATTACATTCAATTATTTAATTATTCTCAAATTTTTATTTTTGTTGATGTGTCGGTGTTGTTGTATGTGTCTGTATTGGTGTTTCATAGATTACATAGCATTATGAAGACACAAAATTTGGAAAAAATTTGAGAAAAGAAGAATTAGATTCTGAAATTACTTTTGATAAAGGATTCGTTAAGGGAGTAGAAGTTTAAATTAATCCTCTATAGAAAGGGAAAAAAAGCTAAGTGAATGTTTGGAAATAGGATAAGTTTGACAAAATCCCGTTGCTTCTGTGAAGGTCTAGAGCTTTTGCCAAAGTCACATGGTATGTGGTGATTCTGCCAAACTCATCACTAATACAGACATGGACTAAGCCCGTGTTAGGAACCTCGCTGGCCATGCAATTCTTGTGTTTCAATGCGTTTTTTCACTGTTAAAACCAAAAGCTCAAATACATAGGTTCTTCCTCACCGCGAGTCTCTACTGTGATTTTGCTAGCCACACCACAGTACCGAACATAGGCTAAAATTTATTTGATCTCTGAAATGAAAAGTATGTTATAAACTTATAAATATTAGGTTTTTATATTAAGCCTAACTCAATTATCAACGTAACAAATCCAATTGTGCTGGATAGACAAAATGAGATGTATTGGGAAATATCCAAGTTCAACCTGGAAAAGAGATAAGACTTGAAAAAGTTAATAAAAGATGTATGCGTGTGTGTTAGGGAAGAAGAAATATCTACATCTGCTGTTATATATTTCTGTTTTAGTTGTGTTAATCACCTGTGGATGTTCTATACATTTGATTAACAGTTTGTGTAGCATGGACTTCTCCAGTTTATGAAAATCCATGATGAATATGACTATTTTTGACCTTATGTTTTTCATGATATGTACTCTTTGTTTTGTTAGACTGTGTGAGAGCTGAGCCAGTGATCTACAAGAAGCTGGAAGCTTCACCCAATGAAATTGCACTTTTGAAAGCTTATGTTGGAGATAGACCAACATGGAGGAACCCACACCATCCATGGAGGGTGGATCCTAAGTTCAAGCTCACTGGTGTGCCAACGTTGATCCATTGGGAGAATGATGCAGTCAAAGGTCGCCTCGAGGATCATGAAGCTCACATTGAAAACAAAATTGAAGCTCTTGTTGCTGACAAATGATTGTCTTTGTGTCTCAGATAATTGTTATCAGCATGTACTTTAAACTTTGTGGTGAATACTGATGGTCACAAGCGAAGGCTTGAATAAAGAAGATATTTGTTTGTTCTTACCGTGTTTTGAATTTTGAGCATCATAAATGTGATTTTTAATCCTATATTATGTCGAGTTTGCTGTGTATTTAATCTTTGTCAACCAAAGTTTGAAGTTACTCTAGTCAGTAGTAACTTAAACCGCAATACATGCCCATGTGATATGACATAAATTTGTAAATATCCTTTGGAATTCTGATTACTCTAAAGAAGTTCTGTGATATAAAACTATCATAAACTCTCTTCTTCTGATTTTCTGGGATTCAGGTTAGATGTCGCTTAAAAAGAAAGACATATTGATTATGATTTTCATCTTTATAAATCGTTCGTACTCTTCAAGATTAACCATCTTGATCTTTTGTTGGAGTGTTCTTCACATTCATTGACCCCTGCTTCAAAATCTGTGTGCATGCACCTTTCTACAAGTCTCACTTGAAATGATGTTGTTTCTATTCCCTATGGGTTTGGGGTAAATTACTTGGAAAATACGCTTGGGGGGCCAGACTCAGAGCTTGTACTGGAGTGCATAAGTAAATCAAGTACGAAATGAGTGAAGGACAGCAACCTCGTCTTGCTTCTAGTGAAGCGTATAAGAACACACAACTCGTATAGCTCGCAATAGCTAGCCTACTTATCGCTTCTTTTATCCATCGCTTCACATTTTCATAGGAGCACTGACGAAGCCGTATAAGTGCACACAACTCGTTCAGGTTGCAACAGCAGTCTACTCATCGCTTTTATTGTTTACAACAGAGCCTTAACAAAGTCAAGAATATCTTCAATAAGAGTGGTCGATCTCTATCAACTTCTTGAGTATGCAAAGGTTTGTTATATATAGAGCAAAAGTTCAAATAGGTGCTCGACAAAAAAAAAACAAAACTAGTGAATGTTTTAAATCAGAATAAGTTTAACAAAATCATTGCAGAAATATGATTTTATTGAAGGTCTTAAGTGTAGCTTTTGTCAAAATTATTGTGACATGCTGTGGTTTTGCAAAACTTTACCATAAAATTCAAACATGGACTAAACCTTTCTTGATCCAATGTGTTTTTCACTGTGAAAACCAAAACCTTCAAGCTTCTCCCTCACCGCAAGTCTCCCCCACGATTTTGCGAGCTGCATCACATTACCAAACATAGGCTTAAACTTATTTGATCTCTGAAATGAAAAGTACCTAATAAATATTAGGTTTTTATATTATGCGTAACTCACCAACTTATTAACGCACTAAATCCAATTGTGCACGATAGACGTGTATTGAAGTGTATTGGGAAATATCTAAGTTCCATCTTGACAACATATATGACTTTCGAAAAAGTTAATAAAGAGTGGTGATAAAATTGGTGTTTGATTATAAAAACAAGCTTTCTCCCATTTAAAAGACACATAATTTGTAACCCCACAATTCCATTCAGGATTTTTCTTTTGCAATTTTAGTTTCATTTATGCGATTTTATACTTCGTTTAATGGATTATGTATTCGATTTCAAGTAGGAAGTAGTGGTTTTCTTTGTGTGCAAATTTTGATTTTTCGAATAGTATTATGTAATCGGGAATTCAAATCGGGTACAAAGTTAATTCTATTCAAGAAGCATTGCAAACTAAGTTTAAGTATGAATACTTAAAGTCAAATTACAAACATTAAAGTTGGGAAGTGAGAGGGTAGTTAGGGCCTGGAACAAATTTTCGATCTCCAAATAGCAACGACATAATGACGGAAATGGTTACAAAAGGAGACTCATCAAAGCAAAATAACCTTTTAATCGTTGATCTACAGATCCTCATGGATCCTCATGAACTCGAGATATAATTAAACGTCTTCTAACGGCTACTTTTGTCATCAGTTTCTCCCTTGTACACTTAAATTTGCAACACCACTGGCCACAACCTAGCGTCCAGCCACTGTTTAGTCCCACACTTACCTGACCATGGCGCAAAATGCTGTTTTTGACTACCTAGATTTTGCCTTGCAGACCAAAAAGGATAAACAAAAATAAACAAACAGAAAATCTTCAGAAGTAGCAACATAAAACCCACATCATAAAATATAAAACCCACAATTTTGTAACCAAATAGTAGGATATTTAAGACTCTAATTCACATCATACCCTACGAAGCACAAACTTCTACACGGACATCTGACATAACACAGATACAGACACGTCAACACCTTCAATGCCAAAAGCAAAGGATACCGCCGCCGCTATATATTAGTTTGTCAATAAAAATCTAAATTGTTAATCAAAATACATGCATGTAAATCTAACGTGAACAATTTATTTCAGTCAAAAAAGTTCTAAAACAATATAGTGTAGTATTTGACCTTCATTTATCCATCTACCATCGAAAAAGCTAAAAATGTTGTAATCAATTTTAATGTTTATATTTCCTAATTGATCAACATTTCTCAACATATATTTAACTCTTGTATCTATGGTGTGCAGAAGCAAAAAAGAAAAAAGAAGTTTCAGACATTTGTCTTAGTTGTCGTCTTGTAAGAGTTTTATATATGTGTTGGACACCCGTCTAAGGAATGTCGAAGTAAAGAATAAAATATATAATTTATTTATGATACTTATCTTAGTTTTCTGATACACTACGATAATTGTAATACTAGAGTTTTTAGTTTCTTCAAAAAAAAAATACGAGTTGTTCGTGCTTCCTAGTTCAAACCATGCTCTCCGAATTAAAAAAAAAAAAAAAAGGATCAAACACATGACCCCAAAAGATTCAAATATATAAATATAAATTCCCAAAAAGTAGAATCATGACATAAAATATGAACTGTAATATCGTAGAATTTAAGAAAATAAATAAAATCTCAAGTTATCTAGCTAGTTGACAGATTTCTCTAGGAAAGAATATTCTTGTTACAAGGCCTCCACACTTCAAGTTGAAAGCATATTTCACCTTAATCATTATATGATGTAACCTTTGCTGATGGTGAGTTTTGAAGCAAAAAGTCCACTACTCCATCAGGAACGAATGCTTGTTGGTCCAAAGAAAATTCGGTAGCTTCTTTCTCAGTCATTGAAGATTTCAGTTTCATGTATAATGGACATGAAAGCAGTTCCATTTTTACTTGCAGTGACTCCAAGTTACACAAGGAAGTGAGCGTAACCTTTGATAAATCAGGAACAAAGGAGAGAACCTATTCAATGAAGGATGATGGTGAATTAGGATGAATAGTCATAGTTTTTTTAGCAAAATTTAGGAATAAATAAATAAGAAAAGAAGCAACATGAGAATAATACCTGAAGAGTATTAGAAGAGACTTTCAATGATTTAATATTAACAAGGTCTTGCAGCCAGCTGAGTAGGACTGCAGATTCCTCTTCAACCGAGCTATGGCAATCGACGACGACATCAATGTAAAAGTGTTTAATAGAACAAAGATGGTTCTGGCAAAGATTTCGATACATAGTACCGTCAAAAGCAAAGCTACATAGACTCGGAGCAGCAAACTTGCATTCGTAACGATCATCATGATAATTTTGAAAATATCCCCATCCATGAATAGTTAAGTTCACAAGTGTAGTACTTGATATGTAGAGAACTTGTGCATCCAAAAGTTGACAATATTCAACCGTCAAAGTATTCAATTTGTTAAAGGTTGAGAAGGGTTCAGCGCAACCATCATCGCCAGCGCCAAAGTAGAAGTAACTTAGAGTCAAGGTGGTTAGTGCAGGCAAATTTAGAGAATTTGGAAATAATATTTTCCAAGGTTGAATACGAGGGTGAACAGAAAGGTGAAGAGAAGTTAAAGTTTGAGATGAAAATAAGCAAGACGGAGATTGTTGAATATGAAAAGTGATATAGGTTTGTAGCCGCTGGACATTATGTGAAACAGCATATTCTACAAGACTTTCGAGTATCTCGGGTTCAACAAAATCTTCTTCCTCCGTAAACTCGAGTGTATGCAGTGCAGTTGAATCATCACGAAGAGAGAAAACTTGAGACACAAAATTGTTGAAACTGTCTAGATATTGGAAGGGGTCGGAATTGAATATAAGGGTTGGAAGATGCTTTGGGAGATGGTACCATCTTTTTGAGAGTATGCAAGTTTGAAAAGCATCTTTGGTGTTCAAAAAGGATAGAATATGAAGTATAATGGAATCTGGTAAATCGCTGAATTTGTCGTTGTTTTCATGGTTTCTATATTTTTGGCTTCCACGATTCATCATCGCACAATTTCTGAGAAGTGATAAGCAAGTCTAGGGCAAGGTTTGAAGACTTTGGTTATACGCAGTCCCTATTTATATATGCAATCGTTGTTTAAATAAGTAACAACTTTCCCTAAAAAAAATAACAACTTATCTATCAACTAATAAGTAACAACTTATCAATCAATTAACAACTAGTCTACACAGAGCTTCTCTTTTGGGGTTGACCTAGTCTATTTTATTTCTCCTTTCGTAAGCAAACAAAAATTTCTCTCTATCTTATTTTATTTTTTTAGTAACTGTTGCGATGATTTTCGGAGATCAAGCTATTGATTAGCGTTGACTCCTAAAAATAGGATTCACCACCGATCTTTAATTTTTCCAAGGGAAGAGGAAAAGTTCGAATAAAACCCACAATTAAAATAAGAGATTTAAGGTTTGGGGGTTAGTTACGTAAATGGAAGGTATTAACACGAAAAAAGGAATGTTTTATTATTTTTTGTTTTATTAAGAATTTAATCGAAAGGCGAATACTTTGAACGTGATCGAGATGGGGATCTCGCGTTTCGCATTCGAGGAAGCGTCGGGTGTCTACCCAAGTTTTCCTTTTTCGATTGATTAAACTCATAATATTTATTTTAGTGTTTTTTGGTTTTGAATTATAAATAAAATTATTCTAAAAAAACGAGATTTTAAAAAACGAAAGCCGGACCACTTATGTTCTAAAAAACTCAAGGATTAAAGAGATGTACATTCAATTAACCCTCTAAAAAAATATTTGTTTTGAGAACGAGTTTTAGAATGATTAAGTTGTACAACTTGTGTCCTGACAATTCGAGGATTAAAGAGATGCACATCCAATCAACCCTCTTAAAGAAGTTTATTTAACTTATATTTCAATTTTATCATTATTTAGAACACTTAAATTTTTTTAATGTTGCATTCAGTTAGTTGTGGAAACAATACGTTGGATTAGAGAAGAAAAATACAAGAATCAAGTGATATGGTAATGAGAAAAAAGGGTTATCTTTTTTTGGTAGTGAAAAAAATAAGGGTTAATTCTAAAACAAATTGCCAGTGAATACATTCATGCTTTTAGTTTTATTTTTATTTTTGTCAAAAAAAAAAAGGTTTTATTTTTACTTAGTTTTAAAGATGCTGGTATTCTAGAGGCCGACCCCTCTTTTTAGTTAATTTAGACTACCTATAATGCTAGTTTATAATTATATTTGTAAGTAGAAACATAAATTATTTATGAGTTAATCAATCAACATAGTAGTCATTAGTTCGGTCAGTTTTGAAATTAAAGCATGAAAAAATATATCTAGCAATATGATGTTCATCGTTTATAACACATCTATTGGAGGTATATAATTAAAACAAATAACTGATAGCAAGGTTATATAATAAAAGTATGAGATGGAAGAGGTGATTCGTTACCCAAAGAGAAACTCCTTGCTACAGCCTTTCTTCTTTTAAAATGCTCATAAATCTCTAATTTAACACTTAAGAAAATATATTTCTTTCAAACTCTTTTCGTTCCTTTCTCTCTAAAGCTTCCTTGATTTTTTTTTTGTTTTTTTCTATCTCTCCAAAACTCCTCCTATTTATAGAAGTTGGGACACTTGGAGCTCAAGCCAAAATTAAAGCTTGGAGATCAAGTTTGAAACTATTGGAAGAAAGTTGGTTTGTGATGTCATCTTGGCTGGCTTTGATGATGTCATCTTAGTTGGCGAATGTTCCAGAGAGCGCTATGGAGAATAATAAAAAGAATAAAAGTAAAAAGGTTTTTTTTTTTTAAGAAAAAAGGACATAAAATGAAATAACTAAACAAATAAAAAAAGGGGACAAAAAACGAAAAAAAATGAGGTATTTTAAAATATCTCTTAGCCGAAATTTTTTCTGAAAAGGAAAAAATTATTCCGGGCCAAGAGACATGTGAAATGGAATCTTAGGTCAAAAATTGGGGTATGATACCCAAGAACAAGCCACCCTAGCTAAAGTATGAGCAACCATGTTCGCTTGTCTCCTAACAAACTTCACCTCGAAGTTGGAATGTAAAGATAAGTGATAAATAATACTATAAATAATAGCATAAAATTCCGAATCACCATGGCCTTGCGACGTTAGAGCTTGCACTAGAGTAGCTGAGTCGGACTCAAAGACAACCCGGTCCTATCTCTTCACATAAGCAAAGTGAATGGCATCGAGTAAGGCTACTGCCTCCCCCTCCAAGACTGTCATATTTTCCCGCTGCCATTTTGTTTGAGCCTGAATAAATTGTACACGAGAGTCCCTAACACAATACGCAAATGATAAAATATGGTTACGGTCATGCACGGTTTCACATTGCACTTCAACCACGTCTCGCGCGGTTTCTCCCAAACTGAGCCGCTACCTTGCACTCTATTCTGCCCGTGTTGCACAACCAAGGGTGAGGGATGTTTATGAACCTCTTGCCATTGATGCCATGCATCTAGAGCTGTCCTTCCAATGCTTGTTGAAGTATGATAAACATCATTCCAAATAACATCATTACATGCAGCCCAAATTTGCCAAAGAAGTAAAGCCACACGACCAGCAATGTCTCAGCTTTCTGAACAACATATGTCAAAAACAAAATCCGCCAAAATGATCTCAACTCCAACTCGCGTTTGCAGCACAGTCGAAAGCCCTACCCAATATCAACTCTCCCGCGCCACCGTACAACCAACAAAAGCATGTCAATCATCCTCAACAGCCGTATCACACCAGGGACAGATCACCTCAAATTGTAAATGCCGTGATTGTAATCGAAGACGCGTCGAAACACACCCCTTACAAATCCGCCATAACAAATTACGTGCTTTATGAGGGGAATTCACCTTCCAGATTCGATATCACTCTCCTTTGACATGAAACCGATCAGTGTGTAACAACTCCATCATAGCCAGTTTATAGCCAGTCTTTACAATATACCTCCCGTTACGTTCCATCATCCAAGCTATACTATCATTCTGAACTTCCGCAAACAGTGGTGTGTCGAGAATAGCTTGCACCATATCATTTGAAAACAAAGATTTAATCTTATCAATGTCCCAAACTCTTTCGTTGTCAGCTATCAAATCAGACACACGCAAACTATGCACACTTTGGCTTTGTGGGGATCGAATCCAGCTACCATGAACACCTCGAACCCATGGATCAATCATCACGCTGACCTGCTGCCCATTTCCAATTGTCCTCCTACAACCGTATAAAAGTAACTGACACGAAGTCCAAATACTTCGCCAATCAAAACTCGAGTTATAACCGAGTTTAGAACCCAAAAATGAAGAACTAGGAAAGTACCTTGATTTAAAAACTCTAGCAACCAAAGATTCAAGTTTAGATAGAAAGCTCCATCCTTGCTTAGCTATCATAGCGATATTAAAAGCTTTGAAATTCTGAAACCCCATTCCACCAAAATCTTTGGGGTAAGCCACACGTTCCCAAGCAATCCATTTAATCCCTCGGTTGTTACTCCTTCCACCCCACCAAAACGCATTGATCATCTTCTCAATATCATCTATAAATGAATTCGGCAGAAGATAGATACTCATTATGTATGAAGTAATAGATTGTAACACATATTTGATCATAACTTCCTTATCCGCCATTGATAATGCTCGTCCCCTCTATGCATTTATTCGTCTCCAGATACAATCCTTGATAAAAGAAAAAACATATCTCGTATCTCTGTCAATCACCGAAGGTAATTCCAGATACTTTCCAGTATCCATCACATGCCGGACACCAATAATGCGTGACAAATCCTCCTGCGTCGCCCCACTCATATTACAACTAAAAAACACATCAGGCTTTGATAAATTAATTTCTTGTCCAGATGATGCCTCATATGTTTTAAGAATACTGAGTAAACGTTGTGCTTCCACCACATTGGCCCTGAAAAATAAGAAACAATCATCTGCACACAACAGATGGGACACCACTGGTGCTCCACGACATGTACCCCATGAATATGACCTCGATTAACTGCCTTATGTATTAGAGTCGAGAGACCCTAAACCATCAATATGAATAAATATGGTGATAACGGGTCACCCTGGCGCAACCCTCGACCGGGTACAATAGGCCCCACCCTGTCAAAGTTCATAAGCACCGAATAAGTAACAGAACTAACACACATTATCATCCACTGAATCCATTTCTCACTGAACCCCATTCACATAAGCACACCACGAAGAAACCCCCAATCCACTTTATCATAAGCCTTGCTTATATTAATCTTGAGAGCCAATTCCCCTCTCCATCCCTTCGTCTTCCTGTTCATTGAGTGGATTATCTAGGTAGCTATTAACACGTTGTCTAGTATGGAACAACCTTCGACAAACGTTGACTGCTCCTCTAACACACATTTATCCAAACAATGTTTCAGTCGATTAGCGAGCAACTTCGATACTATCTTATACAAAACATTACAAAGAGATATAGGGTTAGCCTGTATTTTCGATAGACTACAATAAATGCAGTCAATTAAGTTTAACTTAGGGTTTGAAGAGATTTAAATGAGTTCGACTCACAAGCTGGATCGAGTTTATGGACTTAGAGAGATTTTACCGTTCGATGGTAAAGCTTTGACAGGCAAGCAAGATATCGAAGAGAAGTTGGTGCCGGATTAACAAGCCAAGCAACAGTTATTGTCAAAGATATGTCATTTGAAATTCAAAAGATGTCTAGAGTAGTTATTAGCGGTTATCTTCGACAGTTTCTGTATAGGCAGTTACTAAGTATAAATAAGAGTTTTTCATAGGAAAAACAGGTCACAATTCAATCACACACAAAACTTACACACTCAAACTATCCGCACTCAAGGAGAAACGAGTAAACAAGTTGCAAATGTATGAATATGTGTACCAATTTACATTCATTTATGCAATTTAAGTTTATCCTTTTAAATTCCTTGCAATTTACTTATTCTTTATAGCAATTTACTTCAACGGATTCGACGCGTATTTGATTTCGACGGTTACATTCATATTTTACATCAATAACATTCATAATTTATGGAAAACATAAGCAGAATATGCCCTGAGATTTACTGGTTGATCTCGCAAGTAAACCGTTTTGGAAACCAGCGGTTGTTTACCAAAAACCAGGGTAAACACTAGGGCATGCTTCTTGCTTCACTCGCATGCACCTAGGGCATGGTTCTTGCAAAAAATCAGGGCGCAAGTGTCTTTTCTTGCTTCGTGTTCGGTAAACAATTGAGGCATGAAAATACCATAGCAGGGGGGTTTTCTGGAGGTGGGTCAACTAGCTCATCTAAAAGAAGATATTCACGCTAAACCCAAGCTTGTAATATGGTGGGCGTGTATGCTTTCGCAGAGCATCCCCAATTGGCCTTTACCTTCAACGACTTTGGAGGAATGTATCCTTACGATGATGACCCTTTGGTCATCTCAGTATTCACAGCAGGATTCCAAATCAAGCGAACAATGGTGGACACTGGCAGCTTGACAAATGTGTTATTTTGGGAAGTATTCAAAAAGCTTGATCTTCCCAAGGAGGTAATGAGGGAGCATCGGGGATCCCTGTTGGGATTTACAGGAGAATCAGTAGAGATTCTTACCCGCTGCCAATCATAGACCAATTGGTAGATAATGCCTCAGAGTATGACCTTCTTAGCTTCATGGACGCTTATTCGGGCTACAACCAAATTCGAATGCACCCAGAAGATGAATAAAAGACAGCTTTTATGACAGACAAGGCTAACTACTGTTACAAAGTTATGTCGTTTGGTTTGAGGAATGCTGGAGCAACTTTCCAAAGATTGATGGATAAAGTCTTCAAGAGTGAGATAGGTAAGACAATCGAGGTGTATGTAGATGACATGGAGGTGAAATCGACGAAAGAAGAGGATCATCAAAGCAGCCTCAACAAGATATTCGATTTGCTTAGTAGGCATGACATCAAGCTGAACCCGGGAAAATGTTCATTTGGAGTGCAGACGGGAAAGTTTTTAGGCTTCATGTTAACTAGGAGGAGAATAGACGTCAATCCAGAAAAGTGCAAGGTCATTATGGATATGAGGAGTTCAGTTGATGCGAAGGAGGTACAAAAATTGACAGGGAGGATTGCTTCACTTACAAGGTTCCTGTCATGCTCAGCTGATAAAAACCTACCTTTCTTCCAATTGCTTAGAAAAAATGAAAAGTTTTGCTGGACAGAGGACTGCGAAGGAGCTTTTCAAAAGCTAAAAGAATTTTTGACGACCCCTCCCATCCCTGTGAAACCTAAGTTAGGTACTCCCCTGATAATCTATCTGGCAGTATCCGAGAATACCTGCAGCTCAGTGTTGGTGCAAGAAGTAGGTAAGGAGCAAAAACCAGTGTACTTTATCAGCAAAGTGCTACATGGAGCAGAGGTACGCTACCAGAAGATTGAAAAAGTGGCATTAGCTATAATTTCATCAGCTACGAAGTTGAGACCTTACTTTCAAAGTCACACCATAATAGTTCGGACTGATCAACCTATTCGACAAGTATTGCACAAGCCGGACCTGGCAGGAAGGATGGTAGCATGGTCAGTAGAATTGCCCGAGTTTGACATTGCTTTCGAACTAATGGGAGCAATAAAAGCACAAGTTCTGGCAGATTTTCTTGTAGAGATGACTGTGGAAAAAGGAAGCATGGAAGCAGCAAAATGGGTGTTGTCGGATGATGGTTCTTCTAACCTTAAAGGAAGTGGAGCATGAGTGGCATTGGAAGGACCAGATGGAGTGTTGATAGAGTAATCCTTGAGGTTTGAGTTTAAAGCAAGTAACAATCTAGCTGAGTATGAAGCTTTGCTAGCAGGAATCCGCTTGGCACTTGAAGTAGGAGTTAAGGAGCTGGAGGCAAAAAGTGACTCTCTGTTGGTCTGTGGACAAGTGACATGAAGTTTCCAAACAAAGGACCCTCAACTTTTGATGTATCTCGAGAGAGTTAGGCACTTAACTCAAAAGTTTGAAATTTTCAAACTATCACATGTACCAAGAGAGCAGACCAGCAGAGCAGAATTATTGGCTAAACTGGCAGCACCAAACGACCAGGGACTAATAGATCAATGATTCAAGAAACTTTGAGACAACCAAGCATTGAGCAGGAGGAATTGCTTTTTGTCATAGAAGAGCTCGAGTCATGGATGGGAGATATCATTCGATACCTGAAAGATGATCAGTTGCCAAAGGAGGAGGAACATGCGTCAAAGGTTAAAAAGAGGGCAGCCAAGTTCGTCGTTATTGCTGACCAACTTTTCAAAAGAGGTTTTTCTAGCCCGCTCTTGAAGTGCCTAGCTCCCAAGCAGGCCGAATATGTAATGGCAAAGGTTCATGAAGGGGTATGTGGAACTCACATTGGTGGTCGAGCTCTAGCAGCTAAAATACTTAGAGTTGGGTATTATTGGCTAACCATGAAGGAGGATTGTTCCGAGTACGTCAGGAAGTGCGACAAGTGTCAGCGATTCTCTAACCTTCATCATGCCCCTCCTGAATACCTAAGCTCTGTGATTTCTCCTTGGCCTTTTTTCAAATGGGGAGTGGGTATCTTGGGACCTTTTCCTTTAGCTCAAGGTTAGATGAAGTTTTTGATTGTGGCAGTAGATTACTTCACGAAGTGGATTGAGGTAGAGCACGTGGCTACCATTACAACAGATAGGATCAAGAAGTTTTATTGGAAAAAGATTATATGCAGGTTCGGTCTCCCCGCAGTTTTGGTTACTGACAATGGAACTCAATTCGCTAGCTCGTCTGTGGCAATTTTCTGCAAGGAGTGGGGAATACAACTCAATTTTACCTCGGTCGAGCAGCCACAGTCAAATGGTCAAGCTGAGTCAGCAAATAAGGTGATCTTGTAAGGGTTAAAGAAGAGATTGGAGGCTGCAAAAGGATTATGGGTAGAGGAATTGCCAATGGTTATATGGTCATACCATACCACCCACACTCATCCACGCAGGAAACTCCCTTCAGGATGGTGTATGGATCAGACACTATGATCCCAAGTGAAGTTATAGAACCAAGCGCGAGAGTTCTTTTTGCACAGGCAGACGTGAACGATAGTAACTTGCTGAACAATTTGGACTTCTAGGAAGAGGTTCGAGCACGACCTCAAGGGAAGGAGGAAGCTTGTAAGAGAAGAGCAACACGAAGGTATGACTCCAAAGGTGAGAAGGTGAAGTCTCAAACAAGGAGATTTAGTGCTAAGGAAAAGGCTAGGAGTAGAGCAACCAGGGAAACTGCGCGCACGCTGGGAAGGACCTTTCAGAATGAAAGATGAGGTGGGAAAAGGAGCTTACCGTTTGGAGCATTTGGAAGGCAAGAAGGTGCCACACACTTGGAATGCAGCGAACCTTCGCTATTACTTCAGCTAAGGAGAGCAAATCGAGGGAAATGGCCAAGTCTTATGTTTATTTTTATTATAGTAGTCTATTATGTTAGGAGTAGAGCTCTAATGAAGGCATTATGCCAATAGCTGTTTGATCTTGTAATGTTCTTCTACCTCTTTATAATATTGAATCAAGGCCATTTTCATGCAGGATATGTTAAATCTACGTTATAGGGATTGATCCGTTAGAGACTTTCCTTGACGTCTTAATAAGGGTAGCCGAGCAGAGCTACTTGGACAGAATTTTGTTACTTTAACAACATAATTCTCCATCATTCTCTTACTCTAAATTATATCCATCAATTCTCTAATGCATCAGTGAATTGCTGGAACTATAAATTTGTAAAATACTGTTAGGAGATACGTTTATAGTATCCTGGAGGGTATTCACTGGTCATTCCTATTGCATCCAATATAGTTTTTGGTGGGGGCGAATCTAAAGGTTAGTATGACAACCCTATACAAAAGGAAAATCATCAACCCTATACAACTATATTCTAGATACTAATACCTTTTTATCCTTTATTTTTTTTTTTTTGAGACCTGTATGTTTTTCTTGATAAACTAAGGTGAGCCTTGATTCCCCATTGTTTACGTTTATGCTTCAGAATGATATGATATGGTAAGCTCACCTCTGTAAAATAAAATGTAAAAGATCAAGCAACTTATTGCAATCTTATTTGCACCTTTTATTTGGTTGAATTTTGAATAAAATTTTACTTTGACTCTATACATTGATGAGAATCTATTTTCTGTTTTTGGAAAAGAAAAAAAAAACTTATTGCAATCTTAAAACTTTATGAAGTCTAATAACACTTTTCGTATTCCTAGTTTGACCGGAGTAGATCAGCAAAGGAAATCATGTTTGAAACTTAATTGCTGAAACTAGGGGCTGCTATAAGATGTATAGAACCAAAAGTTCCATTAAGCCAAAAAAAGAAGAAAGAAATTGCGGCTTAAGGGACAAGGCTAATGTTGAAGAAGGAGGCAGTGATAGAGCATCATGGTCTAGTAAGTGTAAGGGCCCAATCCACACAAGCATGGGAAGCTCTTAATATGCAGAAGCTCTTGAGTGAAGGATGGTAAAAGTAAACCACAAATAAACAAGATGTGAAGTTTTCATGGTTGATTCATGCATATGATAAGAGGATCCTCAAGCTATGTAATGCATCCAAACATAAAGGTTGATATAACAAAACCCACAATTTGGAAACTAAATAATTAGGTATGAGACTCTAATCCACATGAAACCATGATGTCCAAATTAAATAAAGAAGTATCAAACACATGATCCAAAAATATTCAAATACATAAATATAAATCCCCAAAAAGTAGAGTAGAACCATTAAAAAATAAAAATAGTAGAATACATGAAATAAAATAGGAACTAGAATATAGCAGAATGCAGGAAAATAAATAAAATCTTAAACATATTATCTAGCTAGTTGAAAGATTGTTCACGGTATAGGGCTTCCACAAATGAAGGACTCTCTTGATTCCAATCTCTTGTCATGACTTCTACATATCACATTCCTCTAAAGGCTTCTGTATCCTCCATCACCGTGCCTTCAATGCAAAACCCAGCATCTATAACTGGTATTCTTGTGACCTTCTAGTTCTGGTTTCAACTGAAAAAGTAACACCGTTGTTAAGAACTCGTATCAATTAACTTCGCCACAAATTAAGAATATGAGCCTTATATGAACTCAAACAAAGAGGTCATTTTCATTTTACAAGACCAGTACAAGATCAAGAAAAAATGGAAGCAAATCCAAAAACAAACAAAGAAGGTAATAAGAAACCAAACTAAAAACAAAAATATAAAGCCATTTCACCTTCATAGTTAAATGGAATGATGTTAACCTTTGCTGATGGTGAGTTTTGAATCAAAAAGTCCACAACTCCATTGGGTATAAATGTATTTGTGTTCATATAAAAGTTACCACCTTCATTCATGTACTTGGCTCTCAGTTCCAAGTATATAACAGAATTAAGGGGTTTCATTTTGACTTGCAGTGACTCCAAGTTACACAAGGAAGGGAATTTAACCTTGAATAAATCAGGAAAGAAGGAGAGAATCTGTGAAATGCAACGAAGAATGATGGTGAATTAGGATGCATAGTCATACATTTTTCACAAAATTTAGAAATAATTAATAAAAGGAAGTGCAAAACCTGAAGAGTATTAGAAGAAATTGTCAATGATTTGACATTAGCAAGCTCTAGCAGCCAGCTGAGGAGGATTCCAGAATAGTGTTGGACTGAGTGATTTATGTAGCGTCCATCGATGTAAATGTGTTTAACAGAACAAAGATGGGTGCAAAATGGTTTTTGGTACAGAATACCAGTATAAGAAACGTTACAAAGAGTCGGAGAAGATAACTTGCAGACGTAACTATGATTGGTATAAAATTCATGTCCAGAAATAGTTAAATTAACAAGCGTGGTACTTGATATACAAAGAATTTGTGCATCCGGAAGTAGTTTAAAATTATGAATGACCAAAGTATGCAACCGGTTAAAGGAAGAGAAGGGTTCAGCGCAACCATCATCATCACCAGCAGCACCAAAGTAAAAGGATCTTAAAGTCAAGGTGGTTAAAGTAGGACAATTGAGAGAATTCGGAAATAAAATTTTGCGAAAAGGGCCAACAGTAAGGTGAAGAGAAGTTAAAGTTTGAGATGAAAATAAGAAAGATGGAAATTGTTGAATATCTTTACAAGTTATAGTGATACCTAATAGCTGGACACGATGTGAAACAGCGTATTCTACAATACTTTCAAATACTTCGGATTCCACAAAACGGTCATTGTCGTGAAAATGAAGAGTGTGGAGTGGAGTTGAATCATCGCGCGAAGACATAATTTGAGACACAGATTTGGTGAAACTGTCGGAAGAGGTAAAGTCTTCGGAACATAATTTAAGGGTTGGAAGATGTTTTGTGAGATGGTTCCATCTTGTTGAGAGTACACAAGTTTGAAAAACTTGTTTGGTTTCCAAGAAGGAGAGAATGTGATGGATGATGGAATCTGGTAAATCACTGAGTATGTCTTCTTTGCTTTCACTACTCGATTTAGGGTCTG
>Ga0315914_1003891_pt1 | contig 22487 bp, 9 predicted proteins | sample MpolenodulesMG_FD_203920 | JGI IMG/M metagenome (GOLD analysis project Ga0315914, IMG submission 203920) | Medicago polymorpha root nodule microbial communities from Los Angeles, California, United States - elongated nodules | ecosystem: Host-associated > Plants > Roots > Nodule | place: USA...
TAAATGATCCGTTGAAAACATTGACGGTTAATGAATGTTGATTCAGTTGATAAGAAGTTGAAATCATATCTACAAAGACGTGAGTTCAACTTTTATTACAAATATATAAATTAAACACCTTTAAACTTTAAAGACTACCTTAATAAACCTACAAGACACGACTCACATAAACTTTATATTACCATTGCCAAAAAGAATACATCAATGGCAACCTCTTCTTGACACCTTTAGACCAGATTTCACTTCATACACTCCCTCTCTTTTTTCACAATATAATACACTTTAACCGTTAATGGTATATACTCACTCCTTTCCACACACCAGTTAAGAAACGTATTTAATTTTGTAAAAAAATAATAATAATAATTCTTTATGTAACTCTAATCAGTTGCTGGAATCCATAAAATTACTCTCCTGATTTTGGCTAAAATATAATGGCAAAAGTTCTTGTTATGATTTAAATCAATGGTGGGTGCATCTTCTTGGAGGAGTAGGTGTATAGTGTTGAGAATAAGTAGTTCACTGTTGCAAAATTGACAAAACTACCCAAATGTAAATGTTAGTTTTTTTAGAGGAAATGTAAATGTGGTCAGTTGCTAGTATCTTATGTTAGAAGACATAACTTGAATCATAAACCTCTTTATGGTGTAGTGGTCCACCCTTAAACCTCAACATATAAAAAAGTGGGACTCCTTTTGATCTCTCACCCTAGGGTTGAGAGTATTCAACACAATTAAATTTTCTTTCTAATCAACTTCTCTCACTTTTCTCCGACCCTCTAACTCGATTCTTCATAAACATTAAACCTTATGTCACATTTGCAATATAAATTTTCATGTGTCAATTCTAATTTTGATAAGGCAACTAAGTTGATTTGATACTTTGTGATGTTGCGAAATATTCTTGTAATAAAGCTAACGCTTTTTTTTTCTTCCGGAAATGTACAACATATTTACATTGTATATTTTCTCCTTCTACAAAGTTTTCAAAAAACAAATTAAGACAATATATGGGAGAATATTAACTATTAAATCATTGTCATATACACGTTTATTTTTTTGGCGTTAACCCTCCGGTTTTCAGGGGAAAGTGACTCTAGTAATCCAGAGTGCAGTCGTGAGGTAAGGATAGTCTGGTCAAAAATTGTTCCACCTAGAAATTGAACTCGGGTTCTTCCAAAGATTCGTCCTTGATGAAACTCATTAACCATCTGAAGTCAATTGTTTGGTTTGTCACATACACGTTTAGAAAGTCATGTAAATAGTTTATACAGTTAAAAGTTAAAATTCAAACATGTTGTGATCTACTATGTCATAAAACATACTAAATAATTTTATCAAAAAAATATATATACTAAATAATATTGTTTTGATTTCTTCCTTGATTATAAACAAATTAGTAATTATTTTACCACCAAAAAATTGTAAGAAATATGATATTCAAATGATTGACAAAGCATATTTTTTATTTTCTACAAGACACTATAAATCTCAGGGACGATCTTGTGTTGACTATTGTTTCTATTAACATTCCTACAAATGGATGATACATGAATAGAAAAATTAGGTTTTGTTTTTCATTGCATTAAAAGGATATATTTGTTATACTTTTTGGTTATTTTTTATGCAATTTTTTCAAAAATTTGGATCAACTTAAATCATCTCCATATATTTTAAAATATAAAGGGAAATAAAGAATCCTACTGACTTTCACCCATAAAATAACTTGAATGATTGAAGTTTGAGATCATAATTTGAGTGCTGGCACTAAAAAGTTATTTGTCTTCATACAATAATGCTATGTTTGGATTATGGTATAATACATGCCATACGGCCTGAATAGTGGCCCCATATGTTTTGTGTACAAAAGCCATGCCAGTAATGCAATCTCAATCTCAACCATTTAGAGATGGCTTTGAATTGAAGTACTAAAAGTACAGCAATTTATGAGTTAAGATTGTAAAACTCAAGTCCTTAATCAGACGCTAATGTCATCTGTTTTCTCAGTAATGTATCCTAACATTCAGACATTTGGAATCAAATCAAAGACCAATAATTCATTTAATTAGTATTACTCATTATGAAATAATGCTACTTGATTTGAATAGCAAATAGATGACTTACCACCGCAAATAGGAAACTAAATTAAAATGGTATGAATGTGATGTTGCCATGTTAGGCATAGAAATAAAAAACATTAAAAATATTAGAATGTCAAAAGGAGAAGTTGACAATGTTATTATTAAATTAGAGGTAAATTATTGTGTTATTATATATTGAAGGCTTGACCATGTCTTCCTTAAACCGAAAACTATGGGTAGAAATCTGTGTATTAACGGTATATGTTATTGGAAATTGTGAGTGTAAAAAGAAGGAGTATATATCATGTGTGAATACTTCAAAAAAAAAAAAAAAATTCATGTGTGAAAGTTTTTTATAGTGGTTACAAAGCAATGTGGGGCAGTCAACCTATGATTTAGATAAACAGTCGGCAGAGATTTTAACTATACGCTAAATGGTCATTTTCAAAGTCTACAAAAAGGATTAACTAATAATAGTGTCATTAGTGATAGCTAATGACACATTATGTGATTATATGAATTAATGCCAAAAGAATAAGTAAATTATCCCACACACAATTAGTGATAGCTAAGAAATCATATGTTAGGATAAACAACTTAATTAAACACTTATAGCATCACGCTCATCATATAACAAAAGATGAATACGTCAAATTATTTTTATATAAACTATAAGGTGTTTTCATAAGTTTTTTTTTTGTTGTTGAAGGAAAGGTGTTTTCATAAGTTATTATCAAACACCTAATGGAACTTTAAAACAAATTATAGACAATGTCATAAATTATTTTCATATATTCTCTCAAACAATCTCAAAAATACTTATGTCAATAAATAAACTCAAATAAGTCAATATAAACATGTCCTTATATAGGCACAATATATAATGCTATATATAGTGTTTTAGTTGGTTAAAACATGACTAGGGTTGGCTTTGAAACTAGAAAAGAAGATGAAGTCAAGGGAATGGTTGACAGTGACTGATTCAAGATCTATTCATTCCTAATTAGTAATTACTAATAATAAAAAGAATGTACGAGAGAAGCAAAGTAGCTTGTGTGATTAATCAAATGATTTAATTAATGATGGGAAAATTAATGAGATGTAATCTCCTGAAAAGTGAGGTTTTGTGTTGTGGACATGTATGCTACAAACAAGCAGTTAATCTCAAAAGCAAGCATTGACATTGGAAAATTTTAATTAATCAAATGTGTTACCGTCCGTTACCTAATTCTAACGGCTGCTTTCTTTAAAAGGGAACTTTGTACTATTAATTGGTTGACATCCAATATGGTGGGATATGTTTTTCTTATAAATAGGCCATAGCTACATCTCTTACAAACCATCCCAAAACAAATCTCAAACAACCTTCTTCATATCTTTCTCTTTCTCTCTCTCTCACTCTCATTAACATACTCCTTTTCTTATCATAACTTTTCTGATCCAATGGCAGTCCCAGTCATTGATTTCTCAAAGCTCAATGGTGAAGAAAGGGCCAAAACTTTGGCACAGATTGCTAATGGCTGTGAAGAATGGGGATTCTTTCAGGTACTTAAATCATTTATGTTTACAAATAATGGCAATGAGTATGTGTATATAATATCATTTAAAAACATGAATGCATTTCACTTATTTTTTTGTGGTTTGGTATTACATATACTAATATGCATGTCAATGCTCATACTTGCTTTGCAGTTGATCAATCACGGCATTTCGGAGGAACTTCTTGAAAGGGTGAAGAAGGTTTCATCTGAGTTCTATAAGCTGGAAAGAGAGGAGAATTTCAAAAACTCCAAAACAGTGAAGCTTCTAAATGATATAGCTGAAAAGAAGAGCAGTGAGAAATTGGAGAATGTGGACTGGGAGGATGTTATCACTCTCTTGGATGATAACAAATGGCCAGAAAATACACCAAGTTTCAGGTACAAAGGAAATCAAATGTTCTTTCCAAGTAAAAGTTAGTCAAGCATATTGATATCAGAAAGAACACCACCTGTCATCTCATGCATACTCTCTTCTGTTATACATTATACTTGCTCTGGTCTTACTCACCAGAAAGAATTTATGTTCTTGTATAAAAATATAATAACATAACTAATATACTACCATTTTCTTAACCCAAAAAATAATAATTATTAAGTTCTCTTACTCTTGTTTACTAAAATAGGTGATTTCAAAATAACATCTAAAATTGGAAAGTTTTGAAGAGTTGAAACCAATATACTTTTATAGGATTCAAGGACAGCACTTCAAAACATGCTAAGTGATAACATGACATGACATGACATGGCATAATAGGTAGAGTTTCAACATGAATGTATAACTAACTTCTCATATGAATGACAGGGAAACCATGTCAGAATATCGGTCTGAGTTAAAGAAACTGGCAGTGAATCTCACAGAAGTGATGGATGAGAATCTGGGCTTACCAAAAGGATACATCAAGAAGGCACTGAATGATGGAGAAGGAGACAATGCTTTCTTTGGCACCAAGGTCAGCCACTACCCACCCTGCCCTCATCCGGAACTTGTGAATGGTCTCCGAGCTCATACTGATGCAGGAGGTGTCATCCTACTGTTCCAAGATGACAAGGTAGGTGGCCTTCAAATGCTCAAAGATGGGGAATGGCTTGATGTCCAACCTTTGCCAAATGCCATTGTCATCAACACTGGTGATCAGATTGAAGTCCTGAGCAATGGCAGATATAAGAGTTGTTGGCACAGGGTTCTGACCTCTACAGAGGGTACTAGGAGATCAATTGCATCCTTCTATAACCCACCCCTGAAGGCCACTATAAGTCCTGCACCACAATTGGCGGAAAAAGATAACCAAAAGGTCGATGACACTTATCCTAAGTTCGTTTTCGGTGACTACATGTCTGTCTATGCTGAGCAGAAGTTCCTCCCCAAGGAACCAAGGTTTAGAGCTGTTAAAGCCATTTGAAAAAAGCACTTACTTTCATATATAAATCTGGAAAAACAAAAAATCGTCTTTTTATTTTGTTTGCAAGTCTTTGTTCTGTAAGACATGGTTGACAGTAGCAAAGAATACCACATGGTTGCCATTCTGTTCATAATGGGAACCATTATGGGTATTAGCATTTTCGTTTTATTTTTAGAATACTCTGCTTTATCTTCAACAGTAATGGTGGGAGATTGTATGCATCCATCTGGGCTTGCTTTGTATAATAGTAATATTGCATAAATTCTACTCTGAAGTTATTTCTCTCTTCCTCTTGTATCTTGTTTCCCTGTTCCATTTCAGTTACATTTCACATGAAATGGAATAAATACATCTATCTTCTGAATTTTAATCATGAAATATTTTTCGGAGAAGTACCCTCTTTAGGTCCATACCCAGGAGCAAATACCTTCTTTTTCAACATGATCAAGTTGTAGAAATTTTAGGACAAGAAACTACCACTGACTATCAGCAATGTCAGGGAAATATCAAAGTGCAACATTCTCTTTTTCATTAGAGAGGCATCATAGTTACTATTATATTTAGTTGAAGGCTACGCTCTATTAGGAAAACCTCTATAATAAGGTTTGTATTAGTAAAGAACACAGAGATAATCAAGGGGAGTCGAATGATTAATGTTGAGAGGCAGTCATGGGATGTTCTAGAAAGGCAATCAAAGGAAATCAGGAGGAAAAATTAACCAGTATTAGAAAGGCAGTGAGCGATAAAAGCAGAAAAATAAGTAGAGGTAAGAGAGAATGCAGGGTCTGTCAAGTCCCTAGTAGTTATTTTTTAAAATTTTCCAACTCCGTACTCAAATATATAACAAATAAAAAAAACTACCTCATTCCCATTAAAAAAAATAAGTAATATCAATTCATTTTGTTAAAGTAATCAGAAAAGTAATGCATTCTCCAAATTGCTCTTCATTGAAACTTGTTCCATGAGAATAAAAGGATTATTAAAAAATTCAAATTAAATGAAGGGTATTTAAGGAATGTTATCATTAAATATGATAGATTTAGTTAATATTTGCTCATATATTGTACCACATAACATGATTTTTTTTACTTATATTAGAAACCAGAGGGAATAGTCTTTAATATCACATTGGTACTGCTGCACACTAATGCCAGTATTTTTTTTGAGGAATATTATATTAGATTTACTAGAGGACGAACCTTGACAGTTGACACATCTGTAATGCTGCTCTCCCATGTGACCAAGGTCATGGGTTTCAATCCTGAAACTGCATCTCCCCTTGCATGGGCACAAGTTGCATACATGTACACCCTAGACCCCACTTGGTGAGAGCCTCGTGCACTAGGCTGCCCATTATGGTAGATTTACTGATTTAGTCAATTTAAAGCATTTTGATGCAATTTCTGATGCACCCTCTTGTGTGTTCTAGGAATACAGATGTCTTCAAATAGCCAAACACTAATAAATCATAAAACCCTTCCAAGAAGATAATAAATGCTTAGGTAGGGGTTTTAAGATTCAAGTCAGTTGACACAAACCTGTAAGGTGGAAATCCTTCTACCCTGGACAGTGCTGCATAAAAATACAGATTTGACTCCTTGAAAGTGAACTCCCCAGTAAAGAGAGAGAGAGAGGTAAGAGATTTCAACTATTGACAAAAAAGAATGGTTGATGCTACAAGTATATAAAAATTTGATGATCGATTTATTAAAATCTAAGCATTGATTTTCTCATTAATAGTTGACATATTTAAATTTTCTCTTTAAAGTGAATTACTCAGGCAAATTCTGAATATATGCTGTGGATTTAATTACTACTGCCAGCATAAAAGAGTGACATCCGATCATATCTCACTAAATAGATGCTTATGCACGTATTTTAGGAAATAACATAAAATAGTTTTACATACATCCAGTCGTATTTCACCATTTAGATATTTGTGAACAAATTTTAGAAAATAACAATATGATGCAACACAACGGTCAAATATGATTGGCACACATGTAAAAATAATATCAGCTAATAGTGCTTATTTATTAAACTCATACATTAGATAGCAGAACATACCTTTGACAAAGAATACGATGAAATAGAGAGAAAAGATTCATATTCCAAATAGTAATAGTAGTACAAATATCCTAGAAACTACAAAAACTATAACTGCTACTTCTAATGAGATAAAGAAGTCTGCAATCTGGCAGACTAATATACTTTGAGATGAGCCAATGAGCTGCTTCTGAGATCAAGTAATTATAGATTTCGATGTCAGTGTACAACAGAATCTTGCCACAATAAAGTGAAGAAACCATTAGTGAACCCTATATTTTCATGGGAAGCCGTATAACTATAATATGTACCGAAACTACACAATCAAACCTATACAAGAAAATAATGCAGATCTGGTCTTCATTTTCATATGCTTTATAGGGCCTTTTGGTCAAGTCTTTCATTCCAATTTAAGCATCGAATCAAGCTATGAAACCAATCACCTGTTTGGTCAAACTTGTTAACTGTTGGAAGAGGATGCTGACTCATAGATATTCGTATAGAATCTCCTCTTGAAAGCTGCTGCCTTTTCTTCCCATCAAATGAAACCCAGGCATTGCTTCTAGCATCCTCTGGAATCTGCTAACAATAAATTGTATGTTACTCAGTACCATATCCTAATCATAAAACCCGCAATAATTAAACCATTACTTAGCCTCTAAATTCCAAATCATATGAAAGAAATGACTCCCTAAATTTAGTTGTTTTTGTAACTGTGTGGTATTAACCATGTAGCTTTTTCCAATACATGTTTGAGAGACAGCAAAGTATAGCTAAGGAATGGAAACATTTGCAGGCATATAAGATGCATAATAAACAAACGTGTAATTGTGGAAACAAGAACAGCCAACGTGATATGTTTACTACATAGAGAATGATAACTTCACCTTTAATTCAAGTTGAGCAGAATCTGGAAGTATAACTGGTCTAAATGAGAGTGAATGTGGACAGATTGGAGTAAACAGCATGCATGGAACATTTGGATGGACCTGCAATTTCCATTTGTCATTAAGAAAGAAAACATCAACAAAAGCAGTTATTAATTTGGGACAACTTCACACTTACTGTCCAGATATCATGACATTGGGAGATAATAATAGAACTTAAGTTGTAATAAAGAAATTATATAAGGTGACTTGTACAATGTTTCAACGACTTTGTCGTTGGCACGGCAATTCCTCAAAAGCTGGCTTGTTTGGTAATCCATGAGTGGAATAAGAGTTTATTGTATGACATATTCTGAGTGACTTAACTATTTCTACAGATGTTTGTTATTTCACGTTTCTCATGATAGAAGGGATGTTAGAATAAGAAGCATAAAAACTTATATTTCTTTAAGGGATAACATAATGTGAGTATGGATTATATGAAATATCTTTTAGGGGAAGAAAAGAAGTAAAAGATTACTCTATTTAAACAAGTTCTTTATTTCACAAAATGGGGCAAACATAAAAGAGGGTGACAAAGATGGAGAACTATGTTCAGGAGCAGTTATCTGGAACTCAGTTAGCATTATTGACCACTGACATTTGCAAAGTAGTAGAGAAATGATTGCTAACTAGTGACTAAAATATCACTAGTATAAGCCTCCTCAGAACATAATAAAGAATCTCATCAAGTTATCTTGAGCTACCACATGTAGTTCAATGCGGTAAGAGTAGGAAGACACCAACAAAATGTTCAACAACTCTGCAGAAAGTGCAGGTGAGGAAGGCTTGAATAAACCATAATAGCTCAAATTTATAATCATTGCTTATCAAAGTATTCCAAGGCAAAGACAACTAGCCATTCCATCTAACTAATTCTTATTCAGTGATCGGTATAGGCTCTGGACAAATACAACTATTTGACAAGCTTACCATAGAACCTCCAGCAGCTGTAGAATAGGCAGTGCTTCCGGTAGGAGTGGCTATGATCACTCCATCACCTTGTACCTGAAAGATATAGCAATCATAATATATATATAAGGCACAACACTGCCTCAAAAAGCTGTTAAGAGGTGTTAAATTAGAATATTGACCACTCTTGTTATAGAATATAATATATGTTTACAAATTAGGAGTGCAGACAACAAATACATAGTCAAACTCACCTTTGTTATAAGTCTCTCATGTTCATAGCATTCAATCTTGGAAAGGTACGGATTTGAACCCCGATCAACAACAACTTCATTGAGAATATCAAATACTTTCCCTGGCACAGCTTTACCCTTACGGAAAATTTCACATCGGAGACGCATTCTGAGAGTGATGTATACACCATCTTGTTTGTTATTTCCGTGGATGACATGTCGTAGGTCCTGCTTGTAGTCTTCAAACTGAAAAAGGAAAATCAGAATAGAAGTCAAATAAATGGACAAAAAGATACTTGCATTTCTTTACAGTGAAATAAATGATGGGGTTGAAAAACATACACTGTGAGAAGCCAGAAAACCGAGGGAACCAAGGTTAAATGACACAACAGGGGGAACAGCACCTATAAATAGATTTGAAGCATGCAATATAACGCCATCTCCCCCTAAACATGCCACAAAATCTACTTTCTCGTGTAGATCACTGAATCAAAAGCATTAGATGTGTTACAAATTCATTTAATGAAGCAAAGGTTTTAAAGAAATAGGGAAAAGTAAAGTAATTGACATAATTCATAAACTCCAGTACCAGGCATCTTGAGTATAGAAGGTCTGTATGAATCCAAATCCGGGAATTCTAGCAAATATATCATGCACATCAGGTTCCACGAATACGTTCATTTTCTCTTGGTTATATAGAAAAGAAGCAACCTGAGGATTAGATAAAGAAACTCGGCTGATAATGAATTTAGACAAATTAATTACAAAATTCTGAATAAATACTCATATATAGTTTCTATAAGAATCACAAATGTACGAAGAGGTGTTGGAATACCAGTCAAAGTTCAGAGTTAAATTTGCCGGTTCCTGCATTGCCTAACATATTTGATTCCAAATATTATTTCATTTGTTACTGAAGGAAGAGACTATATTGTCTTTGTCTCTAGAGCATTTTTAGTAATGAAAAATATTTATCCAAGTATTTCCAACACAATGCTCTGCATAAAACCCATTCAATCCATCTTTTATAGTTTCCATCTACAATCCTATAAATGTCATGAACTTCATTCTTTTACTGTTGCAAAAAACCCAAGCCCCACATAGAATCATGATAAGATCTGAAATGAGTTTATTAAGAGTTAAGCCCAGTATAAAAACCTAATATGGTATCAGAATCTACCGATTCAGGCAGCCCAGCACCCACCATTTATATCCACACATTAATCCCAATAGTGTTGGGCATATGAGGGAGTGTACTGGAAAAAACCCAAGTCCCACATAGGATAAAGATAAGGCTTGAAATGAGCTTATAAAGAGTGGCATCTCTCACCTTACAGGCTGGCTTTATAAGGATGAGTTAGGTCTAATATGAAAATCTAATCTTTACAGGTTGATATTAAGCTCTCAGACTTCTTTTTTAGGACAAATCCTTAAAGGTTATGAAATGGGCAAACAAGATGCTACAGATTATAAATTAAAATTGCTTTGTAATGTTCTTTCGTAAAGATCATCAAAATATTTGATGTTGGGGATTAAAATAAAAAAATAATAATTTCTTGAATCATAAATAGCTCAAAGAATGATTTTAGATAAAGGGAATGGAGAACACTGTAATATAACTGTCTTTGTAGTGCTTATAAGGCTTGGGCAGTCCTCACTTTACAGGTCAATTTTTCTTTTTTGAAAAATCGGTATCCGGCCCAATGACCGATTAATCAGAGGGGTTCAATCCCACCGTCCAATTGCGGGGGGGATTTAAAGCCACAGCAAAGCTTTATATGGACTATCCCCAGGTCTTGAACAGTCAAGCTCAAGGACAATTTTATAACTAGCTCAAGGACATAACTGCTTTTCCTAGTTTTCCGGCAGAATTTCAGTGACAGTTCCATTAGCTCCCATTAATTTCAATGCATGTTGGGAATAAAATGAGGAACATGCATTTGCAAGCATAAAACATCACAACTTTTATTTTTTAAGGAAAAACTTTACAGCATTAACATAAGGTTAATAGAAACTTCAGTTTATATGAACCTTATGTTAATTAATATAAACTGAAGTTTATATGAACCTTATGTTAATGCTGTAAAGTTTTTCCTTTAAAAAAAAAAGTTGTGATGTTTTACGCTTGCAAATGCCTGTTCCTCACTTTAATCCCAACATGCATTGAAATTAATGGGAACTAATGGAACTTTCACGGAAATTCTGCCGGAAAACTAGGAAAAACAGTTATGTCCTTGAGCTAGTTACAAAATTGTCCTTCTGTTTAAAATAAATTTAATAGAGACTAAGGGTGTTTTAGTAAAATACAAGTGGGTGTAGCTTGCTAATTTACAACTTAGTGTTTTTAGGTGGGTGTAAATTAGCAGCCCCCTATATATATATATATATATATATATAATGTTGATCAGAGATATAATAACAAAGCAGAAATAAGTTGCATGGAAAGTAGTGCCAAAGCTCAAAATTTGTTGTTTAATCCTTTTTGAAATTTTCTATTTAGCGTCTTCATAGAGCAACTATCACCCACCCTAAGCCTCTCCACCTCGCCACCATACCAAAACATATCCCTCCATGTAACAAAATATAATTGTTTTGCTAAACATTAATGTTAAAAACTTTTAATAACTTGGGTACTGATAGGAGTCTAAAAAACATTACCTCTTTAGCTTCTTCCATGAGGTGCTCCCCGGGCTTTTTCAACAATAACACAGTCTTTGGGGTAGATTTCCACATTAGCATTTGTTGCTGAGTGCTAGGATGCGTGAACGCCAAAGAAGATTCGGTCACCTTCTCTCTCACACAACAAAATCCATCTGTCCGTACTAGGAACATCTCTGCTTTTTTTCTTGACTGCAGCCTTACAACTCCAGTTGAAGATGCACACATGTCTCCTGCAGTGAATCTCAAGTCTTCCCTCACCTTATCGTCATCGGTTAAAATCCTTTGAGAGTTAGTTGCATTATCAGTATCATTGACATCAGTCATGCGATACATTTCTCTTTCACTAAAAGCATTAACTGTTGTCCTAACAGAACCGGAAGAATTCATATTCGCTAACTTCCATTTGTTACCAACGGCAATCTGAGCAGACCCATAGGAACTTTCTGCTGGGCCCGCAATTTTAGGTTCAGGATTATGACCACTGTTGATAATCACTTGCCCCTGCAGTCTTCTATTATGGATGCTCCTTGAATCTTGCAAGCATCCCAACCTTTTGACCTGATTACTGGAACAAGAGGGTTTTGAACTCTTTTTACTTCCTAAAAATCTGGACATCTCTTTTTTGGAAAAGGCATCCTGAGGTGGAACTTGAGCGTCTAAAGGGTTGGTTTTGCTGGAGAAAGTAGGAAAATATCTTTCCCCAACATCAGCAGTATCTTGTGATGAAGCCTTATCATTGGGAATAATTCCACTTAAGGCCCCATTACGTTGTGTTTTTTCATTGTTCTTATTTGGAGAGGTACATTCAAATGAGTCAACAAAACTATGTATTGCACCTAAACCCTCTTTCAACAATGCAGTATCTTTTTCAAGGGAGGATCTCTCAGCAGGCTTTAAGTCCTGCAGATTCCCAGACCCATTTGTATAATCTGATAATATGTCATTGGAAATAACTGCTTGATTAGAAACATACTGCAATGCAGACGATGCAGAGTGAGCCATGTATTCCCTCCATCTGGAAACCATGGCAGACGTTCTCCAAACTCCTTCTTTGCTGTGCAGATAGATTGGCCTTCTGCTGTTATCTGAAACAAGAGATGCAAACCTCTCAACCTGTTCCATTTTAGGCGCAGTCCCAACTTCAACTGGAATTTTGACCAATTCAATACTTGCAGATGAAATAGCATCATTAAGAGCAGCTTGGTAGAAATTATCTTTTACAGTCTCTTCTCTAAGATCCACAATAGTTTTATATCCTCTATCCAGAAGCCACTTGAGGCCTTCTTCTGTTACCTGCCCACCTGTCCAAAAATCAACTTCCGATTCATTGGACAGTGAGTCCTCTTTGGAACATGACAAATATACTGGACTCCAGTTTGCAAATAGGGTAGGACACGGATCCTCTTCTGTGCGAAGAAAACCGGAATCATAGCATACATTCTTCAATCTCTGAACTTTCCTCCACACATCCAAACTTCGATCATCACCAGGAATTAAATAGTTCTCAAGAGCAACATGCAAGCTCTCGCAACACCTTTTCATCTCGCCTCTGAAAACAGCGAGTGGAGGGAGGCTTTCCTCCACCAAGCCAACCCCAGAAGCACGGGAGGGGGACATAACGGAAAATCTTCCGGCAAGAACATCCTCCCTCCCATTTTTTACAAGAGCAACCATACATCCAAGTACAGAAACAATTTTATCTTCTAAAAGAGGTTTCTCGTGGGATGGAACATCTTCTGAAACACTACATTCACCAGTAAAAGGGTTACATAAAGCATCCATTAATGCAGAATGAAGGGTCTCAGAATTTCTAAAAATCCTACAATATGCTTCCACTTCAGCAATATCACCTGGAACTGGACCAATCCAAGGTAACCGCGATGCATCATGAGATTCAATGGACTTCAAGCTCTACAAACAAAAGCATTAAAAAAAAGTATTCGACTTATATGAGATTGTTTGTTACGGATTTAATAAAAAAGTGATTTTTATACTTAATAATAAAAAGAAAAAACTGTAACAAACAGACTGAAATGTATAATTTTGGTGATTTTGACAAGAATTGGGTTCATCCAATCCAATCAAACAGTAATAATGATTGAATTGAGGGAAAGCTTAATTACCTGAGAATCCAAAGCGAAATGAAAGGAAGAAGAAGCAGCGGTAACGAGGTGTGTAGTTCTTTGGAGAGTGAGCTGAGGCTTCTTCAACCGGAGGAGGATTGTGGAATTGTCGGAGAATGCCACGTGGCAAGCGCAGAAACTATTACATGCCAACATCGGTGGGTGGGACTCGAACCAAATCTTCTACTTGTTCGTTTCTTTGATTTTGGATTTTGATGCTATTCTTGTGATGTGATCATGTACTTGTTGTCTTGTTGTTAGTAACGTCACTTTTTGTTTTTTATTTTTTCAAACCAAAACCAAAAATACAAACAAATATTTATCATCATATCATATGATGACTACTAAAAGATTGTTTGTGAAAAAACAATCAGTTAATTATGATAAGTGTAAAATATAGATCGAATGATAGATCGATCACAAGACATTTGATATATGTTGGAACGCGCTAAGACACATGTCTTGTTAAAATGGTTAATAAATGTTATCGTCAACACTTATCTTTCAAAATGCATCTTAGCATTTAACTATTTACAAAATCTTTGTATTAGTCTCAGTTATTCGTGCTAAGCGATATCAGTCTAGTTATTAGACTATTTAAGAATCACCAAAGAAAGTATGTATGTAAACACTAACAACTCATGTTTCTATTCTAATATGCATCTTAGCCTCTTAGGATCCAAGCATTTGCCTAATATTAACGTCGAAGGTACATCATTGGTAAACTTGTCCTAAAATCTCACATGCTCAATACATGACAACATGGTGTGGCCACACCAACAAGGATGTTTTCAGCTTCGTGTCGTAAAACCGCACAAATATAAATAATAATGTCAGTCCATTCGTGTTAGGCTTCAAGCTCTGATCATGTATGTTCTACTTTTGTAGACCATGACATGACCAATGGAGTTTTGCAATGAGTCATGGCTGCTATAATGGTTTGCAATGAAAGCCTAAGCAAATGACTGTATTTTTCTTTATAAATAACCAAATAGAGCATTTTATACTAAGAATAGATCAAAACCAACTTCCCATGCGACTTTGTTGACGTTTTTAAATATATAAGAAAAAAGATTTTAAAAAGTTACATTAACAGAAAGTATTAAGACAAAGTGCTGCATTGACATGAATCAATCACTAACCAACACTGCAAGCTAGCAATAGCCGATAGGTGGTTAGGGAGTCAGGTGGATTATCTGCTAAGGAAATCATAACAAAAACTTAACTGTCACCTAATGTCACAACTCACAAGCACAAACAAAGGATGACGAGAAACGCATAAAGGAAGCAACGAGTTTGTTTATGTGAAATGACAATAGGTTGAAGGAGGCCTTGAGATCGATAGGCATAATTTTTATTGGTTATCATGAAATTTGGCAGCTGGGCTAATGAAAAAGGAAATTTGGCAAATTTGAACCTTATAATCCATATTACAGGTGAATGTTCCAGTAAAAAAGAAAAATCATACTCGTACAATTAAATAACGCTATATCTAATGGTTGTGATAGATGGTGCCGCCATCCATAGAGAAGCAGCATTAAGACCGTTAATCGTCTGCCAATGCCACTATCACTAATAACAACTAACAAATCTACTTATCTATACCTAAATCTCGACTAACATTCAAAGGATATTTAATTACAAAATAGTAACAATAAACAGGAAACAATTTGACAGACAAAATAGAGGGGATGAGTAAATTACTATTAAAAAAACCATGACAGACATCCTACTGTGAACATCCCACTCTTGTTAATTAGCTTGACTGTTCAAGGCCTGGGGGAGATGTTGGCTGAAGATTTGATTTGGTGGGAAGACCAGAAGACTGTTTTTGGGACCTGGGCCTTTCTTCTCCCTGCAAAGGAACAAGCTTCTCGGGACCACAATTTGCTCCTTCCAACTCAAGTTCTGGTTTTCTCTTCGCCTTCTTTGTTAAGACCCCATCAGCAACACGGACATCGTCCATGGAACTGCTTGAACTTCCCTTTGCTTTTTCTTGTTTTACACCATTCGTGGGACTGGGGACCCGGACAGCTGTGCTCGTATTAGATACAGACTTGTTCGTTGAAGTAGAAGCAGTGGTAGATTCTGGAGCTAGTTTCTCTTGTTGGTTCTGCTGTGATGAAACTGAGCCAGAATCAAGTTGAACGCTATCCTCTTGCCTTGATGCCAACAACTTCTTCCTCTTAATTTTTTCCTGATCCTAGCAACACAAGTAAACCAATGAGATCAACTAAAAAAAAAATTTGTCCTGACAAATACCAGATTCTGGTTATCACCCAGGCATAAAAAGAATCAAATGGTATTTTTTTTCCATTGCTAATTAGGTTATTTAGGTTTTTCAATGTCTTCACACTATCTTATCGACAAAACATATTACTAAAATAAAATTTCTACGTTAAAATCAAGATAATTTAACTCCTTTGTAATAATACATGTTGTTCTGCACAAAGTAGAGTTTGTGAAGCAAGACTAAAAATGAAATCAACAATGTGGCGCCATGGAGGAAGCGTCAATATAACTTTCCCAAACAGAGGGGAAGGTCTAACTAAAACCTTCTTTTCCCATCCAAACATTCCCCAATAGGTATGATCTTATGATCCAAGTATCAACCCTACAATCTACTAACTATACTTGGACCGTCATTTGATTTTGGGTAAGATCTACTACCTTGAATATCATTCCAAGCATGTGTAGTTTCCAACGAGCCAGTGCCATATTTAAAAAATTTAAGAGCAGGGGAAGGTTTTTTCCATCAGAAGAAAGAAGGTAAGCTTCGCACAATTGTTCATTAATACTATTAAAAATCCTTATTCACTGCAAAAGGCGTACCTTATTTTTTGAGTGTGATGCTCTGCGCCTCTCTTTTGCCCTGCAAATTCCCCGTTTGATCCCATGGTTGTCCATGTAACCAGTTGGCCATAATTCTGCAAGCTGGTAATGACAGGGAATTGGAAAGGCTAAAAAATATAAATATATGTTTATAGAATGCAAACAGATTAACTTAGACATAACACAAACTACACATTCAGTACAGACATGCGCATGCATACTATCAAGTGATAAGTAGCATGAATGTTCATTGAACAAGAGAATTATCCATTGGAAGGAATAGAATTGACACTTCGGGGAAATTCCAGTGGTGAGTACTTCTTACACCAATAAATTCTCAAAACAAATTGTGAACCATTTTGCTTTCAGAAGGGGTAGGAGGGGTTTTATAAGTAATAATAGTCAAATAAATTCTTTTATGTGGAAACAATACGTAAGTTTAGCTTATATGAGAAGGCATTAAGAAAACAAATAAACTTTTTTTTGGCAAAGGAAAAAAAAAATAAAAACTTACTGAAAGCAAGTGAAGAATTCAAAAAACCAAGTTTATTAACTTTTTGCCTCAGCCAGAAGACACAAGATGAGCAACCAAATAGAATTTCTAGATCAATAGGATTTAGAAAATTTGAATTACCTCGGCATACAACTTTCTGATTTGTGGACCTGCATTTTCATCCAAGCCCTACAGCCATTGCAAACATGGTTCAATAATTTTTATCGCACACAACAGAAATTTCACAATAAGTATCTGTAGCTCTAAACGTACATCAACAAAAATGTCATAGAGATCACAAATCTTCTCTTCCAATGCAGCGTCCATACTAAAATTCCTTTTAGTTATTGGTTTTCCGTCAGGACCAAATTCTTGAACATCACCTGATGCTCCCGCTTTCTGCTGTTGCTGATGTTCCAAAAAAACACCATACATCCCAGGTTAAATAACCAACACATCCCTTAAGCAAAAATATTTCTGAAAAACTGTTATTAAACAGTGGAAACATTAAAATATGTAGGAAATGTGATTGAGTATTATAATTACAAGAAGCAATGAAAGTGATTCATCAGTAAGCTTTCCATATTTAGTGTTTGCACTGCAAACACAATTGCATTGGACCCATTAAAAGAAGCGCCCAATAGAAAGAATGACAGAAAACATAGAGCGTGATTGTACTAGCTTATCTTGAGGAAATAATCACTTTCTTTTCCCTGCTTCCTAAACGAGGTTTACTATTTCCCCTAAAAAGCACTTAGCCAAACATAGTATGAATTATCATTATGATGGGAAGAACAAAATCAATAATGAAGAACCAACAAAACTAAACAAAGATGGAAAACGTGAGTGTATCATAGGATGCTGGCTGATATGATACAACAACCAATTTATATGTGCTATCTCATGCAGTGACTTTGGAGGCATTATGAGCTCATCAGAATTGAACATGAACTAAAAGAAAGTGTGTTGTATGTCTACCAATCTATAATAGGAAATGATCTAACAAGAGCAGCTAAAATAAACCTTGGACTCCAAAGTTGGGGCCTGCATCTTAATCATATCAACAACTTCCTTTTTTATCCGTTGAAACCTATCATCATCATCCTGCTTTGCTGACAGACCCATACTGATCATTATTTTTAAGTTTCTCTGCCATAGGAAAACGTTGTATGAGAAAATAAGTAGTTTTAGGAATTAAGGGAACCTAAATATACCAAACATGCAATCAATAGAAACAATGAATAACGGTTAGAGAAACTACTCAAGATAACCATGGTAAATTACAGGCAGGGTTTTTATTCCTCAAAAAATACCATTTTTATAATAATGTCATAATCATGGCCTCATAGCCACATCATATTGAAGTGCTCAAACAGAAGAAAAATTTAAGCATGCATTTGATTATGTCAAGAATGTATTACTGAAAGAATAACTCCACTATTCAAGTCATATTCTAACAATAAAATCACTCAATACACAATATAAACTAAGAATGCAAGTGGTTAGCTCAAGAATGTTCTACTCAAATCATATCTCCATTATTCTAAAATCATATTATAACAATTAAACTAAAAAAAATTATACATATTGCAGCAACACTGAGCAGGGGATTTCAGAGAAAAACAAGCATACTCAAGTCTCAACACCAATAACTTTTGGACTGAAACAGTATATGTCGGCTCAACACCAATAACTTTTGGACTGAAATAGTATATGTCGGCTGGAAGAGGGGCAGGGGGAGACTAAAGTTGGAATCGGACATAACCAAGACTGAAGGGTTATTTGTGTATATTTAAGAGCTGCAATACCTTTAATGTTCTGAGTTGCATCAAGTGCCCAAGAATACTCATAAGACGGTTAATTAACTCTTTTGATACTTTCCCATGGCTTGCCTGTTGCCACAAAAACATACAGTTAATATTATAAAGTTCAAATCCCTTGATCAAAAAATATATATAAATCTTATATATATATATATATATATTCTTAGAAGCATGAAATTTAGAAAGCAACATTTGTCAATACCGCTAGTCTGGCAACTTTAGCAAGCTTTAGCTTTATTTCTCTAGGCAATCTCCTTTTGACTGCCTGGGATGTATTATCAGCCTCTGGGTTTTCCGCTGCAGGGGGCCTTGCTGTAATATTATTCAAAATGAACAACAGAAGAAAAGAAAGGCAAAAAAATAGTGTTAGCAACAAACTTCCCAAACTTATCTATGTGTGAAATATCAAGTTTGAGACTTACACTCTGCGACCATTTTCTCTAACTCGCCAAGAGCCTTCTCAAGCATTGAAGATTTTGGCCTAACGCTAGACCCGTCTTTCTTGTGCATGTATTCAGATTTCTGCATAGCATTCAAATAAACCCATGACTCAGACAGGAACTAATAAAACAATTATAGTTCCATGCATAACAATCCATAATCCATATGCACAACTTTCATCATCATTGTTCAAATTAGATGGGACAGGTAAATATATAGTTCACCAAGAGCACGACAAGAGTATAGTTTACTAAGTCCTTTCCATTATTTTTAAATATAGCACACCAGCCCCAATGTGTGTCAGATCAGTATCCCTAAAATTAAGTGTCTATCATTTTAAATGAAACATGCGATTGGTTTAAATCCTTTATTAGTAATCAGTTGAGGAATTTAGTTCAAATCATCTTGGAGTGAGTAACTCCTCTCTGTTGTATATTGCAAATGAATCATGAGGAATATTTCAGTCAAAGGAGGAAGTATACTTTCAATTCAAAGTCATCTTTAATTTTTGTGTACCCTTTTATTGATTGGCTCATAATTGGGGGAACTTGGTTCATTTCATCTAGCACACAGCATGTAGTCCTTTAGTGTCAAAGTAGAACTTTATCTCAATGACAATGTAAAGTGGTTCTGCAAAGAAAAATTATGATTTGGAAGGCAGTTCCTGAAATCATCATGGGGCCCTTATGGTATGAGACGAAGTGTAGGAGAACCCTTTTGTTTAATACCAAAAGGAATATGAAATAACCACAGTGCAGAGGACCTCCTTTATCGGTATTTTTTTTTTCAAGTATTCTTAAAATCAAATTAAAAAAAAAAGAAAAAAAAGGCGCAAAAGAGCCAAAGAAATAAAAACTTACCGTTGCTTTGGTAGTACGTTTTCCCACAGACAGGTTAAGATCCGGCAGTTGACGCCTACCATTTTTTTCTTTCGACCGACTGGTATTTTCTAAACCATCAATACTCTTTGAGGGTTTTACAGGTTGGGATTTGGATTGTGCATGAGCACCTTTTTCATGGTACTTCTGGTGAGTTGCATCAAATGATCCACTTGTGTTCTTAGATTGAAAAGCTCCTATCTTCTTATCAGCATCTTTTGCTTCTGACGTGGCAGCAGGAAAATCATCACTTGATGTTTTCAAAGAGACAGAAGAGACCGATATTGGCTTAGTATCAGCAGTTTTTTTTTTTGAACTAATCCCATAGATATCCAATTGATTCTGAGGTTTCAAGTCTTCATAATGTTCACCAGGTACAACCAAATTCTGTGAGGAATTACACACATTCTTCGCCTGTATGGAAGTTGTTTTGCCAGATGCTACCTTGCCCACTTTTACATGTTTATTTGATCCAGGGACATTATTATTTTCATCTGGATTCTTCACTATATCTTTTTTGCGCCTTTTCTTTGGTTGCTGGTTGGGTAATACAGGAGGTTCATCACTTGTAAAATAGAAACAAAAAAAACAGAAAATCAATAATAATTCAAAATTTTAGGACTCAACTTATTTACTACAATCTTCGACTATATAATTCATTAAATATGTGCAAAATTTGTAGAAAAGTGTCAAGGAAAGAAGAGCATTTAGCTGTGAACCAAGATGATAATGTCCAAATGTTGTCAAGAAATCACTTGCAATACAATATTATTTAAGGGTTAAATATGTTTTGATCTCTAAAAAATCTGGAAGAAAAAAATAAATAATTGACTTTGGTATCTATGAAAATTTTATTCATTTTCAGTCCCAACATTTAGCAAGAATAGTGTGTTTTAAGCCCCTGTCCTCTTATCGGTGACTAAAAGCAAAAAAAATTATGTATTTTTAGGATTAAAAACGTATAAAAAATTATAGGGACTGAAATCATATTTCGTTAACTTTATAGGGACCAAGAGTATACCTAACTCATTATTCAATTATCTAACAAAGACGATCACTTCGATAGGAATCTCAAAAATACAAAATGTTATAAAACGGTAACAATAGCCAACCTCAACAATTAAACAATATCAACAATTAAGTAATTTGGAAAGAAACCTTTCTAAGATTTGCTTTAACCAAAAGAGGTTAGCAAGGAATTAAAAAGGGAATGCTCAGAACAGATTTTTTCAAACATTATAAACTTACGTGCGTTCCAATTTCCCCCTATTTACAAAGAATCCATCATGTTTGACTTTGGAATTATCAACCTGGAAATATTCATCCTGCAGAATGAACAGTTAAATAATTTATTAAAGTGTTGTATAAGCCAAAAAAAGTCACAAGGAAGAGTTATGTTCCTATATATCAAGGTGAAGGAGTACAAACAAAAGTACCAACCAGCTCAGCGTCGTCTATAAAAGAATCTTCAGTATCATACTGATCATCATCGGGAACATCAGGCAGATCTTCGTCATCACTGCTACCATTACCCTGAAAAAGATTCAGCATTCAATTAGTTGACATTCGTGAAGCTACAGATTAATACTTATTCGAGCATCTACAATTCAAATCAATGGTTCAAAGAACAAATTCAGGCTTACTCAGCGCATACAATAACAATCTCCAGCAAGTAATATAAACATACCATGTAAAGGCGTTCGATCTTCTCTATTACGGCACTGAAACGGTGTGGCTGGGCTGGATCATTTTCCTCAACCTCAACAGGTTGTCCCTAAGAAATATCGGCATAGACTTGTCAAAATAGTGAAACATCACGCCACACATAAAGATCACGTGACATGCCGGCAAAATACAGCGTATTTACAAGTATCCACTAACTACTAAACCTTACGTCACAATACCAAATCATAATCAAGTTGTATCGACTAATCTACATATAAAACTGAACTTGGAAAATTTTCAATTTTCAACATCAAAATGCTCATATATGCAAATGTGCACTGAAGAGGAATATAATCGGTACTCTTATTAGATCATTTTACTTTGATTCAACGGAAATAACACTGAATCAAAGAACAGATATTAAATTAAACAG
>Ga0315914_1003893_pt1 | contig 22482 bp, 18 predicted proteins | sample MpolenodulesMG_FD_203920 | JGI IMG/M metagenome (GOLD analysis project Ga0315914, IMG submission 203920) | Medicago polymorpha root nodule microbial communities from Los Angeles, California, United States - elongated nodules | ecosystem: Host-associated > Plants > Roots > Nodule | place: USA...
GATCCTCCTCAAAAGGACATCATGTCTATCTCAAAATTCACTACAAAGAGTATGCCATCTGACAATTAATTTTAAGGTAGCAAACAGTTTTTTTTGTCTCACTACCAACTTCAGAGCAATTAGATTCATGTGCATAGTTTCCAAAAGTTTTATGGTACATACCACTATGTCTCCATTCTGTAAAGCAAAACACTTGACAAAATTTCTTGCCGTTCCACCACAAGTAGTTGCATCAAAATTTCCTCTATCTATAACTGCACCAGTAGAAGGGAATGCCGTCTCTTTAGTTTTAATTATTGAGACCTTTTGATTATTTGTTTCAGAAGAACTGGAATTTTTTTCTAAAGAGTTTCTTCTGGACCAAAGGGGCTCGTTGGACTCGGATATCCTCACAAAGAAGTGAGAATTTTCAAATTTTTGCAACAACAGAGCAATTTGTCTTTTGTGAACCTCCCTGTGACGAAGGGAGTCGCCATAAAAAATATCTCCCGGCTGCTCTTCACCACTGGTACTCAGTTCCCCTTCTTCAGAGACTAAATTGTGTCTGTTTTCAATGCTTCCACTTTCTTTCTCGTGGCTGTGATCTATGCCATTCTTACTTGTCGTAGCAGCAACTTCAAATGGTGCAGTAAACAGTGTATCCTGCTTACATGCAGACAAGCATGCCAAGATATGAACTTGTTCACCTGAATTATGGGTATAAATTAGGTCTGCTCAACTTTTTGTAGTAGCCAGCTGACCAAATGACATATGCCAAACTGAGATTAGCATATTTAAAGAATGAAACAATCTAATACCCGGAAAAAGAAAGGAACGATCAAGAGAGCGCAGTGACTGTATATCTGGCACATGGTCCCAGTTTTCAGGAAGTTCCTCTACAAAATAGAATAATATGTATCGCGTTATATTATATATGCAGAGAAACCAGGCCCAAAACCATAGCATTACCTAATAGAGTTCTCTGAAAAGAAAATGATTTGCTTAATTCTACAATTGAACTAAATGCCAACAAAAATCATGCCATGATATAATTTCATTCCTGTATAAAGCATATAACAATCAAAATTAACAAGTTGCCTCTAGAGCTAGAAGAGAAAAAGACAATTGAAACAAGCCAACTTTCTCCAACTGCTACTATTGAAAAATTCAACATATATATTATACCCCATCTGGCTATCAATTCCATTCCCCATTTATCAAGTGCTTGCACTTGCACTAGAATGACTCATCCAAAAGGAGAGGGGGATACTATTACAGTGCTTCTTTCACCTTATGCACAATTTCACAGAAAAAAATATTGTAAATGTTTTCTTCTTCTACTTATATTAGAGTAATGCAACATATAATATTTGACACATTGATGAGCAGCAGCAAGTGGTAATAACATCTTCAAAGTTCAAACATCAGCCTTTTACACCGGAGGCAATCCTGTTAGAGGAGTCGTTAGACACTAAACGTAAGTGTTTCTCCTGATGGAGATTCGAAACAAAGTTCCCCACGTTATGGAGAACTAGTTTCTTTCGTTAGACATAACCACTGTTGGTTCACACATAAAGCTTTTCACTGAAGCTGATATCATGCTTACACTTGCAACCCTTATCAACCACTACATTGCAATTAAAAGATTATGCTTTTACAATAAGCTCACATCATGTAGTTAACATGCAAGAGATCAACAATTTCTTCCCAGTTTCTACCAACAACCATGACAATATTTTCCATTCAAAATGCTCAGCCATAAAATAAAATTAAAAACCACAATAAACAAAAAGAAAAGCGTCATTTCCAACAGCCTCGAGGATTTGACATGAGTAATCTACTTTAAAGAGTAAAGTAAGTAATCTTAACAGTTGATGGATAAATCAATCACTGATTATTACGTGCAAATGACATGCACAATAAACCAAGATCGCACGCATAATAAATCAAAGAAGTTCCAAATTTTCAATAGTTGATTTACTCATCAATGCTGAAAAACATTACTATTAAATTACTCAATAAGCAAGATCCTTCAAACACAAATTAATCCTGCCAAGAAATGCCACGTAACATCCGAACTCAATAACCAAGACAAAAATAGTAGGTTTAAATATGATTTTAGCCCCTGCAATAATAGTATTTTATTAATTTTCGTCTCTGTAAGTTTTTTTTCTATGATTTCGGTCCATACAAATTTAGAAATATTTGCTTTCAGCCCCTGCCGTCAGCTTATTGGGACACATGATGCGATTTTATTGGGTCACGTATTACATCAAGGACTAAAAGCAATGGTGTTTGAGGGTCTGTTTTGCAAGCCACATTTTGAGCTTATAGCTTATGTTATAAGCTCATTTGACTAAAAACTACCCATTTTTATAGCGTATGGTACCCGCCACTTTCTCACGAACTTATAACTTATTTTTATAGTTTATAGCGTTTTTTGATAAGCTAATTCAATTAGCTTATAGCTTATAATTTTTTATTTCAATTTTACCCTTGTAACTTTAATTGAGAAAAAATCAAATATCAATTAATTATATTTAATTTATGTCATTTCACACCGCTAATTTTACTAAACACTGCAAATTCAATTCAATCCTATTCCAGAGTCTAAATTTGCACGGGCCTGAATCCAAAGCAACCAAAGAACGGTATAATAGCATAATTGGAATGATGAAATCATATTAGAACGAGTTAAGAAACAATAAATGAAAGTGTTGATTACTGAAGGCAAAAACATACTGCATGGAATGGTGATCCATCCGTCATCTTCATCAACATCAACATGCTTATCAACAACAGCAAGTTCCGGCAAATCACGATTCTTCGAATTCAATTCCACATTCGAATCGTACCGCGAAGAATAAGGAACATCGGATTTATGAGCCTCGTAGGATGATCCAGCGGATGCTGATCTTTGATGAGTATCAACACGAGGCTCTGGAATCGGTGATCGTTCTGAATACACGGTCGTTGTAGAACGAATCAAGAAATTCATTGTGAAAATCAAATGAAATTTTTCTGCAAAATTGAAGGATGAAATTGGAAGTAACGGAAAATGAATTGTGATTATAAGGTTACCTGATGAATGTAATGTAATTGATTTTTGACGGTACATTTACATCAAGTATGCTTTCATTTTTTATTTTTTAATCAATTTGAATATTAAATTTTTTTGTTCCGAGATCATATGAGGGCCGGTGTTGGAAAAAGGTGAATTCTAGTCACCAAATCACTTGATAAAAAAATGAAATTTTAACTAATAGACTACTTCATAAAAATTGATAAGTTTACAAGTTTTATCTAGTCTGACTCTTTCAAAACACAAGATGTTAAAAATGTCAAATTTATTAGAACTTCAACTCCTTCGGATGTGTGTGAGAGTTTTCAATAGTTACTGACATTTCATCTGTCTGAAAAAATTAAAATGTAAATGAATTTTATTTCGACAACTAAAAAGTGACAATGTAGTTGTCGCCATATAAAAATACATGATTTATAATTATTGATCTGATTTAAAAAGAGAAAAAAAAAAAAAAAACAAAGTTTTATGTACTAAGAAATAGCATCTTCATTTCAATATGCACGAGAAATTAGAGACTTTTTTTTCTGGTAGTGTTTTATTCCAAATTTGAGACTAAAATCAAAGAGTTGGATCCTCCAACTTTCATTCCTCTACCTTTCTCTCTATCTCTTTCTTGATTTGATTTCTCACACATCTTTTTCCCTCCTTTTTTAATATCACCATCTCTCCTATTTTATCTTAATTTTGCCAAAAGTCGCTCTACCTTTCCCTTCAATTTGAATTATGTTTAGCAATATCCAACCTTGAAAGAAAAATTACAAGAAAAATGACAAACATCAGCACCAATAATATTCCAGTCATGATGTAAAAAAAAATAAAAAATCCACCAGAACCAAGGGAACTATCACTAATTAAAAAAAAAACACTTTTAATTTCTTCGGAAGTAAGCAGAAAAGGAAGCATATTTTTATCAGCATAAAAAACAAAACAACTTAGTTAATCAAATCATTAACCACATAATTATATTGGAAGCAAGAATATTAGAGTAATAATACAGGAAATGTTGCTCAATACCTTCTTGATTATCAATAATCAAATCGCCACATTTAAGAACCGAAATGGATTTAAAAGCATATTTTATAAACTTATTGACTGATCCAAAAAGATAATTCATTTAGTAAACTATTCAACATGAATTATAATTAAAATAACATTTTCTTCAGAGTTTCTAAATCTTATTCTTGGACAAGCACTCGTAAGCCCGAAATTAGAATCTACATCCCCTGGTGAAGGAATTCAATGTGTGCTCCATGTGAAGCACGTTTCATCCATATGTTGAACAATATAGGCACATCTGATTTGTTATAACTACGATGAACGTTCAGAGTAAGAGTCTTCAATGATGAGGAATTTGCAAGTATGAAACGAATCAAACTCATAACATGTTTAAAGTTAGATCGAACTTTGATATTCACAATCAAAAGTTGACTAAGGCAACAGCTACTGCACTCTAACTCTTCCACACGACCCGCCGCTTGTGTCTTATAACCACCTTTGTCGTGATAATTCTACATTATAAGATATAGAGTCATATTATGACGATAAAAAGACAAGCTAAGAAGCATAGGGTATTCATGGTCACCTCTATAACAAGTTCCACCAGGTTAGAAGCACTTTTGAGTACACTAACAATATACAAAAGTTCTCCTCTTTCATCCAAATTCACGTGATCTAATTTCAGATACTTCAAGCCTATCAGCTGTGATGGATGAATGATATCTGCATACAACATCTATGCATACAAACAACAAGCTATGAGATATATTTGTACAACACTTCAAAGTGAAAATAACAGAACTTTCACTGTAAATATTGGAAACATTGAATTGGATGGTCAATCAAATTAACTGACCTTGGAAACAAATCCCATAGTAAGCCTCTGAATTTCTGGCAAATTTTTATTCAAACTAGATACCCCATCCTTATTAAGTACAAGTGTAAGATCGATTAGATTCTTTGCTTTCTCCAAACAAATTGATTTGATGGCCTGAATATGTTCTATGCTGAAGACCTTGAGAGTAGGAGCAGATAAATCAATACATTCAATACCAGAATAATTTACAATGTAGAGCTCCTCAAGTAATGGGCAACCAGAAATAAGACTCTCAAGTGCACCAAACTCAAATGTAATACGTTCGAAGTGAAAGTGCACCAAACTTTTAAACCCACAGAAATTAGGCGGAACTGACAATTTAAATTTGCATATCCGAACGTGAGTCAATTTCTGAAAAGAGAAGAAATGAGATGGCATTCGATAGGGAACCGATTCATTGCTTGCAAGTTGAATAAATTTAACACATTTCCTCGACAAAAACATAATCCACTTAACAATGCATCCAAATGGGATGTTGAACCCAGAAGGGATGAAAAGTGTAAACTTATTTATCGGCCCATTGTGGAGCAAAAGAACTTCCGTGATAATTATACAAACCTCAGGGCTATGGTCCTTAAAATCCTTCAAGTCGTACAAATCGAAAAAGTCTTTGTCAAACTCAAGCCATGGGAATGAAATCCAAATATCCCTCCACTTTCTAGATAGAATACTGGTCCTAGCTAGGTCTCGGATGTTCAGGTGTTGTAGAATGCCATCAATGACATTACTTGGTAAGTCACTGATTCGATCAAGGTGATCACCGTAATTGGCCTTCTTGTTAGACAGAGTCATAAGTGAACTACAAATTCAAGCAAAAGAGTAAATATTATGAAGAAAAAAATGCACCCATATTCAATTATGGAATGGGAATTCATGTGTAGAAAATTACCCACGTCATTCAACTAGTAAATAGGAATGCATGCTTAAAAAATGACAACAATCAAATTATGAAGACAAAAATGAAGAGGTACACTCAAATTAAATAACCAAATGATGCTGAGATAATAGTTCACATTGTTGATATTATAATCAATTCATCGATTGAAAAGAATTCCTTATATGTGAAATCAAGAAGTGAGCAAACTTGCAGAATACCTGATTTTATATTGTGATCATAACACTTGCTGTACTTCTTTGACTATGACTCATGCTTCAGATTTTTATGTGTATATTATGTTTTGCAGCATTCTTGAAAAGCATGTGTTATGGTCTAACTTCAAAAGACTTGAATCATAATACAAAGACTTGAGTATAGCTTCAGCGTAAAACATTGAAAATACTTAAGTGAGGAACTTCAGAGAAGACATACAACACAAAACTTGGAAAAATTAGAACAATTGAATATGCATTGCTGCTACGAACAAAGGGAAAGGCTTTGAAAATTGATACAAAAGAACGAGAAAGAAAGAGAAAACAGGAAATAAGAATCTCACTTATCACTCACAAAATTGAAAGTTCCCCAGCTTGACGATGCAAGGCAGGTGAAGCTCCGCTACTTACATGAGACCCCTTGATAACCAAATTATAATAAGCAGATTAAGAACTAGCCAATTATTCATTACCTTTATAATAAAGTAAACTATGCATGAGTTTCACATCTTCATTTTATTTTGTATCCTTCATAAGTTTTAGAATAAAATTTAACAAATTACTGTATGGAAAGATATTTTAGTATCAACAAGCAAATTTTCAGACACTAAGAGTTGTTGTGAAAGATTGTCAACATACCCCCCTCCCTCATCATTGCATTATCATCATAATCATAATATTTAAACATTTAAGACATCCTAAGCAAATGCTCCTTACCACTAACACTCAATTTAACTTAACTGACAACATTTGTTTTCTCTTTGCTTAGCATACACAAAGAACCGTGAGAAGAACATAGCATATTCAAGCCACTCACTCTAGAGCTATGAAGCACAGATACATCTCGGATTAGGCGTGTTCCGGTGTCGGATATGTATCGTGTCTGACACCAACATGACACCGACACATATGATTACATTGAATTATATCATTTTCTCGCATTATTATCAATGTCAACGTGTCTGTGACCGTGTCTGAGTTGTGCTTCATAGCTATAGAGTAGTTTAAGACTTAACTTTACATTCATGGCCTGTTTAGATTGACTTATTTGAACGTATCTATTAACGTAAACATGAGATTGTTTGAGAGAGCTTATAACATGTCCATAAGTTGTTTTCAGCTTATTTTCACAAGCTAACCATGATAGCTAATATGAAACCTGTTGAGCTTATTTTATCTTTTGTTATAAAAATAGCTTACACATAAGCACTTATATGATTTCTTCTGCATAGATCGAAACAGAACAAACCATTAAATTTGATTTTAGGGTTCCTAAGCCAAATTGGGGGGGAAAGAAACTGAAAGAATAAAATGGATATACGAGTAGAATAGTAAGCAGATGAAGGAGAAGAAAGAGGTACCTGGCCTTGCCTATGACGGAAAATGCAACGGTGTGCGCACGACTCCACCGAAACTGGGAAATTTATCGCTGAGAAATGATATTGGCACAAAGGTGACAACTTCACATTATGTTTTTCTCTCTCTCTGTCTTATTTACATTATGATTTTTACTCTCTCTTCATTAAATATTTACATTATGTTTTAAAATAATTTATTCAATAAATATTATCTTAGTCATATTGATTGAATTAAGGCTTAAATATTGCAATCGTCCCTGCAAATATGATCCGTTTAAGTTTTGGTCCCTGCAAAAAATTTTGTTTTTTAAAATAGTCCCTCCAGGGACTATTTTCAGAAACAAAAAATTTTGCAAGGACCAAAAACTACAAAATGGGTTCAGTCATCATGTGCTACGTATGCAAATCATCACAAAAATGGGGTCAGAGACTATTTTAAAATACAAAAAAATTTGCAGGGACCAAAAACAAAAGTTTTTTTTACAGGGACCAAAACTTAAACGGGCAATATTTGCAGGGACGAGTGCAATATTTAAGCCTTGAATTAATTATGTTATTCAATAAATATTATCCATTTCAAAATAAAATTATTCAATTATGTTATAAATACTACTTTTTATATAAGTTCTAGACAAAAATGTTGAAATTCGTAGATCAAACTTTGTATCACGATTAAAATCAAAATTCATCTATGTGTTTATGAGTTTTTCATGATTATTTTTTTTTGAAGAAACTAAGTGAAATTAAACTAAAGAGGCAACAAACAGTTCCTCCAGCACAAGACATGTCGGGAGAAACTGAAAAGTGTATTACACAATGGTTAGGCTACAAACTAGCCGGGTAAAAAAAAAACAATTACACAACAGCCTGTAAATAACATAATGGGTTTACACTCCAAAAAGGATAGTCGAAATCGAACATAATGTAGTGCGCTTTCAACCACCAATATGTTTGGAGTTTAACCTTTTCTGCAAACGACACAAGCTGATCCATCTGATTGTGAAAAATCCTCCTGTTTCGGTCTTTCCATATAACAAATAAAACCGAAATCCAAATAATGGTAAAAGTTGTCCTAGAGTTTTTGGAGAAACCTCCAAGACTGCTAAACTTATTTATGAGAAATAATATCGCCATGAAAAATTGTATCAATTCCTAGCCAATTCCAAACCAAAAGCCACAGGCAACCATAGTAGTCGCACTTAAAAAACAAGTGATCCTTGTCCTCTAACCCACCACAAAGGGACGCACAAGAAACTTGTGAAACATTGAGCACATTTCATGATTATTGATTAAAATTTTATTTTTCAAGATTAAATAGTATATTATTATGGGAAATGAAAAATAAATACACTATCGAAATTATAATCAGTGAAAATGATTGTATGTTTTTTTTGGGCAAAATGATTGTATGTTTTTCTTTTTTTTTTATCGTAGACATAACTAAGTTGGTATAAAGATTGTATTATATATATGCAGCGGTGGGGGTTTGAATTTTGAATTTATCACTTATTCTTTAAGCGTGAAATTCGTCACTAGATTATTTGACAAAAAATATATTAATATATGGTCTTTCACAAAAATCCCCACATTAAATCCACATTACCTGCAAAAGAGAGCTTGGTAGGAGTAAGAATTGAATTAATCTAGCTACAAAATAATTGATTTAATCTATTAAAACTGAATTTAGGAAGTTGCAATCAAGAGTATCAATAGATTTCTTCATATCAAATTTTAAAGCACAACCACCAAAAGTCTTGTAATTTAGAAGATTAACAAGTTAAGAAGTCATGAAAGTACAGTCTTAAATAAACTTGTCTATAACAAAACCTTTCTAGTTAGGAGAAATAATTTAATTTGCAATCAAATCAAGTCTAACAAAAAAAAATCAAGTCTAACAACTAAAATTTTGTAATAACTTTGAACTAAAAGTTGGCAAGAGAAATAGTCTTGTAATCTTCATTTTGATATGCATGAAAAAAAATATAGGGACTAAAATCACGGATTTGAATCTCTAACTTTCATCTATCTACCTTTCTCTCTATCTCTTTTTTGATTTGCTTTCTCACACATCTTTTTCGCTCTTTTTTAATATCATCATCACTCCTATTTTATTCTAATTTTGCCAGAAGTCACTCTACCTTTCCCTCCAAAAAGGTAGAATATCTCTGTCCCTAAACCCACAAATTTGAAATTCATGTTTAGCAATAATCAACCTTAAAAGAAGAATTACAACACAAATACAAACATCAGTACCACTAATATTCTAGTCTTTCTTGTAAAAAAACATCCACCAAATCCCACCAGAACAAAAGGTAACTATCACTACTTAAAGAAAAATAACACTTTTAAGGTGCGGCAATCCATTATGCATCTGATTTGGTTTGCTAGTGTGTGAGAAATATGGAAAGAAAAATATAACAGGATCTTCAATGGTAAACAATGTTCGATATTGCGGTTAGTGGATAAGATTAAGTCGCTCTCCTTTTTGTGGTTGAAGGCGAAGTTTGTTTCTTTCCCTTTCAATTATCATAGTTGGTGGCTTAGTCCTTTCACAGTTTTGGACATCGGCTATTTTGTTATTTCTTTTCTTGCTTTACTTGTTCTTTTAGTTTTCCAACTTGTAAATATTGTTTAGACTCTTCTATTTTTCCTTAACCGACCTTATGCTAGGAAGGACATTTTGGTTTAGTAATATATTCCATTTTAACTTCTTAAAAAAAAAAAAAAAAAACTTCAAAAGTTGGCAGAAAAGAAGCTTATGAGAAAAAACACAACAACTTGGTTAATCAAATCATTAGCTACATAACATATTGGAAGAAAAATATTAGAGTAATAACACAGGTCATGTTGCTCAATACCTTCTTGATTATCAATAATCAAATCACCACATTTAAGAATTGACATGGATTTAAAAGCATCCTCTAAAAAAATGGATTTAGAAGCATATTTGATTTTGCCATCCGCATCACAATGCCAATGTAACCAAGATTTTTCCGTCCAAAATTCCTCCTCATTATTAAGAGCTCGCTGAAGATCCAATTGTGCTTTAGCTTCTTAGCCAATTAAACCCATTACTAACACCCAAAAGATAAAAATTTAATTTTGCACAGTATCAACCATTGTCAAAGTGTAACAGAAAAAACCATTGTCAAAGCCTCTTCCACCCGAATGAAAGTCATTGGAGAGATTGTTTGCAGGAATGAAAGCTCCAAATCGTTAGGAAGATTTCTACCTCAATTGGAAAAATTAAGCTAGAAAATAAAACATTTTTTCTTCATTGATTGACTGTTCCAGAAAGATATTTCATCTAGTAAACTATTCACCATGATAGCAGTTCACGCGTCATCATCTTAAGAAACATAACAAATTTCAAACATGAAAGAAATTAAAATTAAAATTAAAATAACATTTTTTTCAGAGTTTCTAAATCCAAGTCTTGGACTAGCACTCATAAGCCCAAAATTAGATATATCTAAATCCCTCGGTGGAGGAATTCAATGTGTGCTCCTTGTGAAGCACGTTTCATCCATAACAAGTCTTGTGAAATGTTGAACAATATAGGCACATCTGATTTCTGAAAACCAAGTTGAACATTCAGAGTAAGAGTCTTCAACGATGAGGAATTTGCAAGTATGAACCGAATCAAACTCATAACATGTTTAAAGTTGGTTCGAACTTTGATATTCACTGTCATAAGTTGACTAAGGCAACAACTACTGCACTCTAACTCTTCCACACAACCAGCCGCTTGTGTCTTATAACCTTTGTCATGATAAGTCTACATTATAAAATATAAAGAGTCATATTATGACAATAAAAAGACAGACCAAGTCTAGAACCAAAAAAAAAAAAAAAAAAAGCAGAGCTAGGAAGCATAGGGTATTCATAGTCACCTCTAAAACAAGTTCCACCAGGTTAGAAGCACTTTTGAGTACACTAACAATATACAAAAGTTCTCCTCTTTCATCCAAATTCACGTGATCTAATTTCAGATACCTCAAGCTTATCAGCTGTGATGGATGAATGATACCTGCATACAACATCTATGCATACAAACAACAAGCTATGAGATATATTTGTACAACGCTTCAAAGGGAAAATAACATAACATAACTTTCAATGTAAATATTGGATTGGATGATCAATCAAATTAACTGACCTTGGAACCAAATCCCATAGTAAGCCTCTGAATTTTTGGCAAAATTTTATTCAAACTAGATACTCCATCCTGATTAAGTACAAGTGTAAGATCAATAAGATTCTTTGCTTTCTCCAAACAAATTGATTTGATGGCCTGAATCTGTTTTACGCCGATGACCTTGGCCTGAATATGTTCTATGCCAAGGACCTTGAGAGTAGGAGCAGATAACTCAATACAGTCATAACCAACACAACTTACAATGTAGAGCTCTTCAAGTAATGGGCTACCAGAAATAAGATTCTCAAGTGCACCAAACTCAAATGTAATAGATTCAAAGTGAAAGTGCACCAAACTTTTAAACCCACAGAAATTAAGCGGAACCAACAATTTAAAATTACATAATCGAACATGAGTCAATTCCTGAAAAGAGAAGAAATGAGATGGCATTCGACAGGGCTCCCATTTATTGGTCGTAAGTTCAATAAATTTAACACCTTTCCTTGACAAAAACAGAATCCATTTGACAATGTATCCATACGTGATGGTGAAGCCAGAAGGGACAAAAAGTGTAAACTTATTTATCGGCCCATTGTGGAGGAAAAGAACTTCCGTGATAATAATACAAACCTCAGGGGTATGGTCCTTAAAATCCTCCAAGTCGTACAAATCAAAAAATTCTTGGTCAAACTCAAGCCGTGGGAATGAAATCCATATATCCCTCCACTTTCTAGACAGAATACTGGTCCTAGCTAGGTCTCGGATGTTCAAGTGTTGTAGGATGCCATCAATGACATTACTTGGTAAATCACTGATTCCATCGAGGTGATCATCGTAATTGGCCTTCTTGTTAGACAGAGTCATAAGTGAACTACAAATTCAAGCAAAAGAGTTAATATTATGAAGAAAAAAATGCACCCTATCTCAACTATGGAATGGGAATTCATGTGTAGAAAACTACCCACATCGTTCAACTAGTAAATAGGAATTGATACTTAATCAATGACTAGCCATATTATAAAGACAAAAATGAAGAGGTAAACTCAAATTAAATAATCAAATGATGCTGAGATAATAGTTCACGCTGTTGATATTATAATCAATTCATCGATCGAAAAGAATTCCCTATATGTGAAATCAAGAAATGAGTAAACTTGCAGAATACCTGATTTTACATTGTGACCATAACACTTGTTGTGTTTTTTTAACTATGATTCATGCTTCAGATTATTATGCGCATTTGATGTTTTGCATCATTCTTGAAAAGCATGTGTTATGGTCTAACTTCAAAATACTTGAATCATAATAAAAAGACTTGAGTATAACTTCAGAGTAAAACATTGAAAATACTTAAGTGATCAACTATGGAGAAGACATAAAACACAACACTTGGAAAAATTAGAACATTTGAATATGCATTGCTGCTACGAACCCAGGGAAAGGCTTATAATTGATACTACAAAAGATAGGGAGAGAACAGGAAATAAGAATCTCACAAATCTAAAAAAGTGAACTCAATGGTAGTTGATAACAGAAGATGAAACAATAATTGAATGGATGAATTCTAATATCTATGCCTCCTCCAACAACCAAATCAGAGAGTAAAATTGGGGAATTAGTGCCAAGTAAGAATTTCACTTATCACTCACCAAAATGAAAGTTCCCCCAGCGTGATGGTGCAAGGCAGGCGAAGCTTGACAACTTATATAAGATCCCTTGTTAACCAAATTATAGTAAGAAAATTAAGAACTAGCCAGTTATTCATTACTCTTATCATAAAGTATAAACTATGCATGAGTTTTACATCTTTATTCTATTATTTATCCTTCATGAGTTTTACAATAAAATTTAACAAATTACTATATGGAAAGATATTTTAGTATCAACAAGCAAATTTTCAAACACTGAGAGTTGTTGTGAAAGATTGTCAACGTACTCCCCCTCTCCAATCATTGCATTATAATCATAATCATAATATTTAAACATACAAGACAAGCTAAGCAAATGCTCCTTACCACTAACACCCAATTTAACTTAACTGACAACATTTGTTTGACTCTTTGCTTAACATACACAAAGAACTATGACAAGAACATAGCATATTTCAGGCCACTCACTCTAGAGCTATGAAGCACAGATACTCCTTGGATTAGGCGTCCCGGTGTCGGTGTCAGATACATATCGTGTTTGACACCAACATGACACTGACACATATGATTATACTGAATTATGTCATTTTGTCACGTTATTGTCAATGTCAATGTGTGCGTGTCTGAGTATGTGCTTCATAGCTCTAGAGTAGTTTGAGACTTAACTGCACATTCATGGTTTGTTTAGATTGACTTATTTGAGCGTATCTATTATAATAAACACTTGTGAGACTGTCTCATAAAGCTTATGAAAACAACTATCCATAAGTTGTTTTCAGCTTATTTTAATGAAAACAGCTTATAACTAATATGAAACCAGTTGAGATTATTTAATCATTTGTTATAAAAATAGCTTAAGCATAAGCCCTTATATCATTTCTTATGCATAGATCGAAACAGAACAAACCATTAAATTAGGTTTTAGGGTTCGTAAGCCAGATTAGAGGGAAAGAAACTGAAAGAATAAAATTGATACAAGAGTAGAGTAGTAATCAGACGAAGAAGAAGAAAGAGGTACCTGGCCGGCCTAAAACGGAAATGCAACGGTGAACGTCCGGCGTTCCGTCGCTGTGCGCACGACTCCTCTCAAAACCCACATAGCAAAAACCCTTTTTGAAAATGGGGAAAGAGAAAGGTTGGCAACACACCTTCTAACACACTTTCCAACATAGATTTGGTTAAAATTCACATGGAACCCACGAAAATCATATAGGACCCACATGATTTAGTGGGATCCATGTGAATTCTAACCAATGAAATAGAATGTGTTGTGTTAAAAAGTGTGTGTTAGAAGGTGTGTTGCTAGCATTCCTCAATGGGGAATTTATCCCAGTAAGATTCCCACTTTTTTAACATTCATGTTCATTCAAGGGTTAAATATGTTGATTCACTTTTGGTCTTTTTAAAGTAAACTCATAGCATTCATATTTTTAAATAAAAATTTTGCATAAAAATTTATAATATTACAAGGATCTCTCCCAAAAAAAAATTAGAATTCTTTACTAAAACATTAATTAAATAATTATTGTCATTTCGTCTTTTTTAAAAACAAATTCATTTTATCAATAATAAAAATATAAAAAAATTCAATTCATATGACTGTCAACTTCTTTGTATGATACGTTCTTTGACGAAGATTAATCATTCTTAAATGACGATAGAAACTCATACCGATAACATCGTAACTAAAATAAATACATATAAAAATCTTGATCCACTAAAAATATATTAAAACACTTATGAATTGCCCTTATTCATCCATTTCTTGTTTTAACAAGATTTATAAAATATAATTTGAAAAATATATTGACAGATCAGATTATAAAATCTCAAAAGAGCCAACACCCCACCCCATATGAAACTAGTTACAACGACAAATTACAATTAATAAGTTAACACAAGAAGTAAACACTTAGCGAACCTCATCCAAGATCTGCTACAAACGCTCCAAACTCAGGCATGTTGGACTTTCCCGCTCCACTTGATCACCGACCATCATCCCAAGGACATGGTATCTGATGCGGCCTAACCTTCTGTCGTGTTTGCATACTGCAGGTCCCTTTATTGTTCAACATCAATCACATCAAGGGCCTTTTAATCACATAGTCTCGAATCTTTTCCCTCCGTCTAGGCAAGATGTACGAGTACAAATGTGAAACGCTAAAATACCAACTAATGTATCCAAATGTCATCTCAATACCATAAATGGCAAGCGGTCCTAAGTCCTCAACTGACAACACACGGTCAATAATTTGTGTATAATGTTGAGACACATGTGTCAGGTCATCACTTGAGAAGTTGACTTATGTGGATGTCTTGGAATGATTTGGACCATGTTAAACTCTCACAGCACACGCTCCGACAGATAACAGACCACGCGAGGTTCGTATCAGAGCCAGACTTAATAGGTGTTGATATTCTCAAACGGGTGTGTTTGGCGATGTTGTGTGTACATGTAAAAGATACAATCAGTAGTTATGATCAAATGTAGGTGCACTATGTAAGGATTTGGGACAATTAGACCCTTCGTTAGAATGGACATCTTAGCACATTTGATTGTCTCTCCACCGTGTAAGTATCCTGATAATCCTTATCCCTAACTCCCTCGAAATGATGAAATATCCCATCATGCATCAATATATACCAATCGATACGTAATACATAACAAGACATGTTTAATATTTAAATAAATAACAATTTCATTGTTATACCTGAAGCAATGTCGCATATCTAGCTAGTTGATGGGTCTCATAACAACATGCAGTGGTAAGTTCTCTATACAAGTGAGTAAGGCTAGTCACTCTCCATGCAAAATCATTAACCAACTCAAGGTCATAGAGGTACTTCAAATATGTTACATCAATGTAGGTGGAGCTCTTGTTAATAAAGAGTATGATGCCTTCGAAGAACAACAAGTATATCCGAACAACCTGATCCTGATGCTATTGTATTTTCTCCTTATCGCTCTCCACCTTAGCTGCAACTGCTACATCCAAACGATTCAGCCAAGAAGCTGAAAAGTGCATGAGCACCCTCTGTGGCTTCCATTTGATAGTCAGCATCCTTCATATCAGCATGTAACAACTCAATCTTAAACACTACCGCCTCAGGGCTTGGACGGAAACCCTATATAGTGAGGGTAAGATCTCATGCCCATCCCCAGACTTCCCTCGGGATAACTTTTTCCCCGTCTCCATTCCCGCTAAGAATTATTCTCCGCTTCAAAGCCTCAAACATTGTGAATCGTTTCACACAACTCAACACAAAATTATGTTCCTCATTTCTAAAAGAGTGAATTAATTCACATATTAAAAAATTGATTTGATTTGCAAACCGATTCACTAAGGCATGAAATTTTTCAAAGCATTTTTCAAAGAGTCGATGAATAGATTTACAAATAAGATACTTTTACAAGTTATTTTTAAAACGAGTAAATCAGTTCATGTAATACAGTAAATTGATTCGCATAGTACAAAAACTCAAAACATAATTATTAGAAAGATTTCTTAGGATGAGACGATAAAATTATTAAGGGATACTCGTATACATTTTTTATTTTATTTTTACATAAGATCAATTCAAGTTGCATTCAGTTTCAGAAGTCTAAAATTGACAGAATCCTAACTGTATACATAAGCAAGCTAGATAGTGTAAGTTTAAAATAGGCCCACATTACACATGCGTAACTTATGCCAAAGTTAAAATTAAAAAAAAACTAGGAAAGAAGAAAAGAACAAAACAAAAGACCAAAATAAAAATAAAAACAAAAGTATAAATATGAAGTCATTCAAAATACGATGTGATCTTTGTATAAAGGAGTTGAAGCTCCAACGACAAAAAAACTCATTCCATCTTTCTCTTTCTCTTTCATTTAATAAACTAGTAGTTGTATCAAACTCATTCAATTCAACACCCATAATAACCTCACACATTATGCTCATGAGGTGTTAGAAGATGACCACAAGGGGTGTCTTTGTTGGGGTTTTTGTTTTCAGATGTTATGCCTATATACGACGTCTTTTGTTTGTACTTCATCGGTCTTCGTTCGTCTTGTGCAGGGATCAAATTTTAATAAATTTTTGCCGATTCAAAAAAGAAGAAGATGACCACAAGGATTATAAATATAGTAGCTAATGGCAATTTAGGGGAAAGCAAAACACAGGGTCCAATTTGAAGCAAACAACCATTCCTTAATTAGGGTGGTAACATTGTACCCATATAAATAGCAATAACCACTAGTCATCATATTACTAACTCCAAATAAGATAAAATGTAAATGTGTATTTTCTGTGAGCCATTTTTTAACAGTAGGTCTTTTTCCGTTTGTTTAAAATAGGAATTAAATACATTTTTAGCCCCTTTAATTTAATTGTGATACACAAATTCAGTCCTCAATTTCTAGATCTAAAATACAGTCCCCCCATATTTCTAAAAATTCCCATCGTTAAATTTTGAACTTATTTTTATAGATATGTTATGTTGAATATTAAGCTAACAGGTAAGGGAGGATTCCCTAAAAAAAATGTAAGGGGTGATATAACAATGCATATTTTTTGGAAAATCAAAACTATAGTCCCCCAATTAAAAAAATTATGATTTTTTTTTTCACATTGAACTTATTTTTATTGACGTGACATGTGGAATAATAAACTAACAATACACCTTTATGAAATGTCATCGGATAGATGATTTGACAACGCATATTTTTTTTATTTCTTTATTTCTTTCTTTTTTACAAGTTAAAAGTTGTTTTAAGACAAAGATTAGGGCGGTGTCTAGGGTGGGAGACCTTGATAGGTCTCCTACTGTGCATGACCTTTTAGAGCCGTTGGATTGAATGAGCACACAATAAATGAAGTACACTTGATATTTCTCATTTGTTTATCATCCGCTCGGATTTCTCTTCAGTATGCTTTCTCTCTAATCTCATATTTCTACCATTTGCTTCTTCCTCACAATATCAACACGTGCAAAATTTCCAAGGCATGTAAACCTAATAATAACTCCAAATCTCTGATATAGATCCAATAAATTCAAACATGCATATTAACACTTTTAAGTGCAAATTAATGGGATAAACCCAATAAATTCATACATTGATAATCAATGAAGAAAACCGGTAAAGTTGTGACTTTTAAGCTTCAACTCATCACCACCAATGTTCAAACTTTCATATTCATTAATTAAAGAGGGGAGAACAAATCTGCAAAGACTAACACACCTTCAACCAATAACACAGCCCATAAAAATCACAAAAAGTTTCAAACCTTTTCAACATCAATGGTGTTGTGCGTTTCTGTCCCAAAATCATGACCCAATAAAAAAAACGCAGCCCCATCAATAGTTCACACATTCAAAGAAGTATGGAAATAGAGAATAGAAAAAAGAAGGGTGTTCCATGTCAATGGTTGCTGCGAATTTGGGAAAGTGAAAATGAAAGTAAAAGTATTAGGTGTTGGCTATAAGATAAGATCTAGAAAAAAGAAGGGTGTTCCATGTTTAATGGGTGCTGAGAAAGAAGAAGCCTAACGGAGAGGAGAGAGAGAACAGAGAAAGAGAGAATGAAATTAAAAAATTTGGTATTGCCAGTGTATGTTAAGAACTCTGGAACTTCAATATCAAACCATTAAACATTATTTTTCTTGGTCTCTCATGGTGGGAGACCTATCAAGCTCTCCCACCCTAGACTGAGCCAAAGATTAGACTGCAAAAATATTACATGATAAGCAAATGCAAACTATGTTGGCATCTCAAAGCAAACATCTTTCATTTACAACATCTTAGTAAATATATTAAAATAAAATAAAGAAAACTAATTAGCTTGGATACTAAAAGTGGAGTTTGAGTCAGGTTTGTTAACTGTACAACTTAATCTATAAGTTAAAAGTAGATTAAAAATAAAATGAAAATACAAAATTTTGGGACATAGACCTAACACATGAAAAAGAAAATAAAAAGATGTTTTTTTTTTACACATTTTCGTATAAGTTTTATTTTTATGATATGGAAAATAAAGTAAGATGATTTAATCTACATGTGCATTTCAAAAATTCAATGGTGGATTTTTTTTTGAAACATTATATTTTTTTTAACAGGCTAAAATAAATTATATTACCACATCAAAAGAGTCCCCCTAGCACAACGCGTACCAGGGAGGAAACTGAAACACTACATTTTTGGATTTGAAAACGGGGGACTAAAAGTGTGAATAAGTGAAAATAAATAAATCAAAAGAGCAATTAAGCCTATATATGTGGGAACTCACACTTTGTTGCATGAAAAATTTCTGAACATGTTAGACACATGTTTCTTGCCTCATCCGAAGGATATTCTCTATCAAAATTGTGTTTAAAGAAGATATGTATTGCACGTCTAACTGATACAGCCTGATGATATTGAATGCCAATATGACCAATACCCCAATATTTAATTAGACATTGTTTGTTTGAATCACCGAAGCTCTATTTCGTGAAACATGCAGTCCTACATTTGCATGTCTTAGGTATGTAGTTGTCCAATAAGCTGAATAGAAAGCGTGATCCAATTTCGTCTTCTTAAAACAACTCAACCGTAACTCTTCAAAATATGTATTGTTACTTAAATTATCATTGAAATAGACAGAAAACATGTTGCATTAGGTAGTATCGCTTGCACAAACAAAACACTTGTTAGGTGGATCATATACCATTTGAGGTTCAGGATATCCATACTTACAATCAAATACCATGTATCACATCAGAAGGTAATACATCAAATCAATTGCAATTAATCCCATTTTGACAATATATAATAAAAATAAAGTTAACATAACTAACCAAAGAAACAAATGTATAAGGTACAAGTATGTTTTTTTTTTTTGTTGTTGTTGTTGGTAGAAACGGTATATATATGTATAAAACAAATAACCAACTTTATAACGAAATATAAATTCTCTTGATACATATAAAGAAAATACTTGAATTTCAGTTGGCATTTACCTTTTTAATTTTACCTTTATTTAAAATATTTTATTTATTATTTTATCATTTTTATAATATTAGTTTAAACCTATTAAGTCCTTGTGAGCTTAGTTCAATTGTTAAGAAGAATGTATAATATATGCAAGGTCAGGGTTCAAACCCCGACCACCACAAAAAAATAAATTTAAACCCATTAAAATAGGAATCACTCGATTACGATAAGAACAATATATAAAAAAAAAATACATTATTTCAAAAAATATATATAAAGATAATACATGCTTTCTTGTATTGGATTTTTTTTCCATAATTCGAGTTATACTCTTAAACAAATTTGATTTTAAGATGTTATATTGTTGGTGTTATTGATAAAGATAATAATTTTTAAGCTTAATTGCAGTTTTGGTCCCCTTATTTTCAAAATTTCTCAAGGGTAAGGGGAAAAGGAAAGCACTTGATGATGGAGCTGTTATTGACTTAGAAGACAAATATGAAGGTGACAATGAAGGTGATAGTGAAGTTGAAATTCAAGGCAATACTAGATGTGAAGTTAATGTAGAAGATGAAAATGACAATGAAGATGAGCAGTATGTTGCTAACAGCGAAGATGATAGTGATTTGGAGGAGAATTGGGATTGGGCTACTGTGTTGTCACAAGAAACAGTTAATTAAGTTTGTTTTAATGTTGGCTCAATTGAGAATGTTATGAATCTAGATCCTATTATGACTGCTGAGTTTGAAGTTGAAAATGATGATTCTGACATATTAGTTACACCCGAAGGAAGTGAAAATGATGAACCAACTAGGACAAAGTTCCCAAAATTTAAAATGCCTGTTGGTGATGAAGTTGTTAAGTTTGAGTTAGGCATGGAGTTCACTTCTAAAGGTATTGTGAAGGAAGCAGTTAAACACTATGCTTTGGAGAGAAAGAAAAATTTACGCTTCACGAAAAATGATAAGATAAGAATGGTAGTGAAGTGTTTGAAAGGATGCCCTTTTAATATTTGATTTAGTAATAGGAGTGGAAGTGATTGTTGGCAAGTTGGGAGCTTCACTGAGCTACATAAGAACTACTATAGGGCTGGTAAAAATTGGCAAGCTAAGCCAAATTTTTTAGCCAAGAGGTTCATGCCTACACTAAGGCATACTCCTGAAATGAAAACTAAGGGGTTGATTGATGAATGCAAACTCGGATGAGGTGTTCATTTGAGTAAATATCAAGCATATAGGTCCAAGAAAAGAGCAATTGAAATGATACAAGGGGCAGCTAGTGAACAATACTCACATTTAAGGAGTTATGCGGAGGAGTTGAGGAGGTCAAATCTGAATAGTACCGTTATTATTCAATGTGATACAAGCGATATTTGTCCTGTCTTTAAAAGAATTTATGTGTGCCTTGAAGCATGTAAGGTTGTGTAACGCCCTATTTATTATTTAATTATTTTTGGTTGAGTTTAGAGTGTTTTATATGACTTATGTGATTTATGTTGATTTATGACGTGTTGTGGTGTTTAATATTTTATTAAGTGGCTTTATATATTATTTGGTAGAATATGTTGGATATTTAGAATAAATATATATGAGGGGCTGGTTGGATATATTTAGAAAATACGTTGGTTTAGTTAGAAAATGTGTTGGTTTAGTTAGAAAATATGTGTGGATTTTAGTTAGAAAATATATGTGGGCTTAGTTAGAAAATATGTATATTTGGTTGAGAAATATGTTGAGGGTGTGTGATATAAAAGGAAGAGAGCAGCCACATATTAGGTTTAGAGGCTTTGGAGAAAAAGAGGAGAACCTAGAGAAGAGGAGAACCAAGAGAAGAGAAGAATTCGTAGAACCTTGCAATCACCAATCTAAGGTAAGGGTGGGACTAATATTCTCTAATCTTAGGTTATATAATTCTGAAATTGAATTTAGCATGTAGTTTGGTTGTTGTTCATGTAAAATTGAGAATTAGGGTTTAAAACCGGATTTAATGATAGAACACATAAAATTGGTTATTAAGAGTGTAGAAAGTCCGTAGAATTCATAGAAAATTGATGTTCAAATTGAGGTAATGTTTCCTATCAAATTTGGGATTTGGGTATATGAAAATTGGGTTTTTGGGTGAAAAATGGAGCTTTCCCAAGAGCTACCTCTGACAGCATTCTCTGTTTCATGTTCTTGCGTCGTTTTCATATGTTTCTGCTTTGAACTGGGTTTTGGTATAAACATGAAAGTTGTAGATAATTGTGTTAGCCTTCTAATGCCGTTGGTTTGACATCAAAATGATTTATATAACTTGAGTTATGGTCAAATTACTGCACGTAGGTCACAATGAATCTTTATGAATTTCAGCACAACTTTTCC
>Ga0315914_1003895_pt1 | contig 22470 bp, 12 predicted proteins | sample MpolenodulesMG_FD_203920 | JGI IMG/M metagenome (GOLD analysis project Ga0315914, IMG submission 203920) | Medicago polymorpha root nodule microbial communities from Los Angeles, California, United States - elongated nodules | ecosystem: Host-associated > Plants > Roots > Nodule | place: USA...
GAATCAAAATTGATTATAAATCACCCATGTTCGATATATAATAAGAAGAAAGGTAGTGACGGCTAGGGCTCCCGAATGAGAGAAGATAGATAAAACAATTGTCCCATGGGATATTTTTTTAAAGGCAGAAGTGTAGGATATTCGAACAATCATTCTTAGGATCAAGACACTACTACCGAAATATCGCATGGCATTGTCCAACCACAATGTGACAAGTTTTTTTTTCTTTCTTTCTTCTCTCTTACTTGGCTTTTTTTATTATTCAAAAATATGGTTGCCATGTGTCATATTGCAGTTGGGCAATATCAAGTGACATTCCTGTCACAATATCACAAGTGGAATAAATTTTTGAGACAGATCAAAGATATACAAAGAAATGTAGATATTCACATAAAAATCAAACCAATAGAGAGAAAATATAATCACAATAAGAGTATGAAATAGTTGTCATAAAAGTTGGTTGCGAGAACGCTTCAAAGAAATGAAAGCTTTCATACGAGTGTGTCATTTTTGGAGGTGTTTGTGTCGTTCAGAATAGGGGAGTGGAAAAAGAAGGTTGTGGAATGAGTTCTAACATAAAAAATGATTTGATTGTTGGAAATTGTGGAGATATGAAGAGATGAGACGTTGGTGGTGCGAGAGTGTGTGGATTGTGAATGATGAAGATGTTAGAGAATGCTCGATTCTTCTTGATTATTTTTATTTTAAATTAATTTTCACACACTTGTTTTTATAAAAAAATGTACATATTAGCTTAATGGGTCAAAACAAGTGGAAGGTTGGTCTTTTGCAAAAGGGGTTATAATTAGGGTTTCAAAGTAGATTTTTAAAAGCGACATTATTGTTTTTTTTTTTTTTTGTAAAGTAGTCTAGTGGTTAGAATTCACCTTTTTCAAGGTGAATAAGTGGGGTGTTCGGGGTTTGAACCCCGACCCTTGCATATAACAATGCATGTCCCTACCAATTGAGCTATGCTCACGGGGATGATATTATTGGTATTTAGTTCCAATGAAATTGTCTCTCAAACCTTCAGAATTTGACGTCAAATTCGAAGAGAACAAAGATTTGAAAGCATAGGTCTTTTCTATTCGTCATGGAGATAACATCTTTCGAAGAGGAGAAAACCAAATGGGACTATCTTGTTATCTTTGTAGCACCACCATAAAAAGTTTTCATTTTTTTAAAATTTTTTTTATTTTATCAGTGATGGTAACAAAATAACTAAAAAAAAGGCTGAATCCTTAACAATATTGTGTATGATAGACCAAATTTAGAGAAGAATAATCACGAGATCAAATGAAAAATAAAAAACAAGTTAAAATAAATGAAAAAAGGCCATTTTTATTTTATTGGGAAGCAAATATCAAAGACATGAAATATATTATAGGTAGCAATACACTCCTTAAATGTCACTTACCAATTAGTACTAGTACAGGACAATATTGTGACAAATCAAGACTAAATCAAAAGCATCACTATAGTTTGGAGCTATTTTCAATTTTGAGAACCATGGTGTCAAAGACTTTGAGAAAAAATCTTGTTCTTGGTATAGATAGGTTGGATTCCAATATTGTGCCAATGGTACTGATTAGATTCTTCTTCACTTCTGAATTTATGCCACCCATTGAAACTAGTTCACCATATGCAGCTGGTTCTTTGTTATTTTCAAACGATATTGGAACTGACCCCTTCAATAGAACCATCACAAACTGCAAATTTACATTCACAAATGTTGAAATTAATTAATGCATTTCATGCCAACTCTAAGACTATCATATCGACATTCAAACACATTACACAACCTCTACCTCGTAATAGCAGTTTTAGCCCCCTAACTTTCCCAAAAGTTACGATTTAGCCGCGCCCTTAAGTTTTGCATCTGTGGCAGTTTTGGCCACCAATGCCAATTTTGATTCGGTCTACGCTGACATGACACCCTAAGTGAGGTGCCACGTATTTTTTTTATATCAAAAATTGGCCTTGGGGGCCGAAACTGCTGCAGTTGCAAAACTTAGGGGGCAGTTTTGTAGTTTTTTTTCTTAGACAACCAAAATCGCAACTTCGTGAAAGTTAGGGGGCGAAAACTGCTATTAAGCCTAAATTTTGTACCATGCAATTTAGTTTTGGTTAGTGGAAGCGGCGGTTGTGATGAATAGTAAATTTGGTCACCTTTCTTTAGTTTATTTGGGTCTTCCTATTGGTGGTAATCGTCGTCACTTATCTTTTTGCCAATTATTACTTGATCACGTTCCTAAAAAGTTATCGGATTGGAAGAGTAAAAATCTCTTAATGTATAGTCGGCTCATGCTCCTTAAATTTGTTTTGTCGACGCTTCCAGGTTGTTCTCTTTCTTTCTTCAAATCTTCCACAAGTATAATTTCTTTCTTTTTAAAATTTTTTATAGGGAGGAGCTCGCAAAATTCATTGGATCCATTGAAACAAAGTTTGTTCAGTTAAAAAGAAGAGCGTTTTGGGGATATGAAGGCTTGGGAAATTTAATATAGCGTTGTTAAGAAAGTGGTGTCGGGGGTTGTATGTTGATTAGGAAGAGTTGTGCTTTAATGTCTTGGCTACAAAATATGAGGTTGTAGATGGTAGTATTCAGAGACATATTAACATGAAAGGTGTGGAAAAATTAACATGAAAGAGCACTAAAATATTACAAACTGTCCTACAGACAGAAAATCCTCCAACTTGTCTACTGTCTTATTTGAACAACTTCTATGTATTAAACTTCCCATTGAAATTAGTTTATTTAATTTTATTTTATATAATAAAAAATATTTTGAAGAAAGATGTTGACTGAAGTTTTCTTAAAAAAAAATCTAATACAAACAAAACCATTTTTTTAAGAACAAATAAAATAATTTTTTTATGTCAAATTTTCACGTTAGTATCATTAATATTCTGTCTATGAGAAGTTTTCTACAAAAAAGGCAGAGAGTAAAAGGGTGCAAACAGCAATAATGCTCAGTCACAAATCAAACAGAGAAGTGTACACTTCTGAACATTACATAGCATACAAAAAGTAATTAATCAAACAATTTCATACAATTATACCAGAAACCAATCAAACATTATGAATGAGTTACGTTAGAAAAACATCATAATCTCATATCAAAAAATAAAGAAACACGATAATCAACAAAATCCAAAATTCATATTAATTTGTGTCAACCCTTAAAGGATTTTCACACAACCTTAAAACTAAATTCCACAAGCTTTATTTGTAAAACACTCAAAATCAAAAGAGAGACATACCTTGTCGGGTTTTCCTATGATTGTGGAAACAGCAGTTCTAGCTTCATCAAAGATAGGATCGATGTTTTTTCCATCTAAATTAACGTTGGTAGAGATGTAAAGGCAAGGCATTTTTTCTTTCTTTCTTTCTTTCTTTCTAGGACTCTTCTTCTTGTTCTTATCTCAATACTTTATGAATAAATGTGATTATGTGAGTTACCTAGCTAGCTTGGGACTATATACTAATGCAAATTCCATTTATTGCAATTTCAGCATGTGATATTGTGATGTGTGTATGAATACAAAGTAAGCTGGTTTTAATTGTTTCCACCACATGTTGGTAATGTATTGCCTGGCTAGTACTCCTATTTTGAATACAAACATTTTTTTAAATAAATTTTATGGAGTATTAAATATATGCAAATTTTGATTAATTCTATTTTATTCAATCGTATCATTATAAAATCTTTGGTCTTAGAAAAAGTATAAGAAACTTTTCAATTAATTTTAATTTTTAGCAACATCTTTTATTTTAATTTTTTTGTCTAAACATTTCTGCTTCTAAGGGGAAAAACTAGTTAAAGGAATTGATTCCAGATAAAAAAAAAAAGAAATGAGACAATGATAATTTAGAATTCGGTTAAAAAGTACACAAAATCTAACTAAGGATTGTTTCTGTTTTTTTTCTTCTTTTCGATAAGAGATAGAACTCTACCTTATGAAATAAGTTCTTTTAACCCTGTTACTATGATTTCAGTAGACATGTCAACGTATTCCTACACGAGTAACTCTTGCGTAGGCACAAACCCAAATGATTTTTTTTGGGCACACAAAGATGATACAATTTTAATTAGAAGAGAAATAATGTACTCATCATTCAATGTCATTTCTTTTTTAAATTTGATCTTTTGTGCATGTGTCCAAGTGAAATTTATCCGTAGTTGTGACTATGTATGAGTTGGTCTTCTCACGATTTAGGCTATTTGAGTCGGCTAGACTCCATAATTTTTTTTTGAGGAATAGACTCCATAAATAGAACACAAGTTATTTTTATTTTTTTACTAAAGATATTTTCAAGAATGCTATTATTTTATATGATACAAAGAAAACTAAATAATATTATTCATCATTCAAATAGTTAAACAATTATATTAGCAAAAAAGAAAATAGTTTTCTTTTTGAGCAAAAGATGAGTTATATAATGAAACTCACACATGGAGCAAAAAAATAGATAATTGCGAATTCAAATCGACACTCAAAAATATCAAATATCTCTGTAATCTTTCATCATCCAAATTGTATTTACACATGACTTATTGTTTATTTATTTAAAATGAACAACATAGTACAACTTCGTGCATCACATACCCATTAACTTATGAGATACTTTTCATACAACCATAGAAAAGAAAAATATTTGGTCAAAGAAAAAAGAAAAGAAAAATATTTAGTTGACTTTGTCTATGACCGTGCTTGGACATGGACAACTCCATCCATCATAGAGTATTAGACTAATACTTTCTTTTTCATTTTCATGAAACTGAATTACATTGTTTTGCTGACTTTGTCTATGGAGTTCTTCTATTCTGAAATTGAGATATATGTTTGGTATTTTTTACTATTTACTCCTCCGTTCTAACTTATATGTCATTTTAGAGAAAAAAATTTGTCTTAAAGATTTAACTCTCTTGTATTTCATATTCACCCATGTGACTCTTAATGTATTTTTTAGAGAAATAATGGCTAATGTGTCAATTTTGGATTCAATGAGTATGTTTCTGTACTCATGGTGATGTACAAATTCCGGTGTTTGTAGACATTTGAACTCACAACCCTTTTGAATTTGAATTATGTGCAGTTTGATTGAACCCACTCATCTAGTACATATATATTGTTTAATCCGATTAGACCGTTTAAATTTCAATGTAGATTTCAATTATTGTTTTAGATATAAAAATATCGAGATCAATATTGAAACCGTCCGGTCTTAATTGGATGGCTTAGATGTGACCGACCGAGTGTAGTTACAAAGTTTTTACTATACAACTCATATCTCCTTATTTTTTGGGACCCTTTGTGTTTATCCCCAAATTGCTTTATGACCTTGAGTTAGGATAATGTTTTATGGACACCCTTTTCTAAGTTAAGATTAGTGATATTTTGATGATAAAAATCCAGACTTTGAAAAAAGAATGCAGACTTTGATGTTAAAGAACCAGACTTTGAAAAAAGAATACATACTTTGACTAGATAAATTTCTTTCTTATTATCATGTGCATTCAATAATGTTGAAAAAATGTGATAGTAGTGATTTTGGTTGACATTTTCATTATTCTGAATGTAAACTATTCAAATCGAACATGGCATGCTTGTTCAAATATAGCTATATGATTTGTTTATCATGATCTCTTTCATTTTATAAGACACGGTTTTGGCTGGTGACAGAGAGATTACTATACTAAGCGTGATCTCGTTTGATTTTTAACAAATTGTTTATCTTTTTATTTTTCTCATAAAAAAATAGTGACTCTTCATCAAAAAAAATTAAAAAAAATAGCGACTAATAATTTATTATATTCTACAAATACAAAATATACTGAGAGGTATAATAATATATCAAACCTAGTTCTATTGACCAGATCATTATTCCTGTAGAAAAAAAGACCAGAACTTATCTCTGGTTTTCAAGATAAAAGAAATCACTTATTAGCAACAAAAAAAAATTACTTTTTTTAATAAAAGAAATCACTTAACTTCAACTACTTTAAATGTCACGAATAAATCTAAAAAATATTTATTAAATAAGATTGGATCGGTTTTATGGGATGGACTCCAACATTTTGTCCGATCATTTTTTTATAGTTTGTCCACTCAACAGGTGGTAAAGCTGCGTCTTTCCTTCAACTTATTTGGTTTCTATGTGTTTGGGTTTTATGGATAGAGCATAATAATAGACTGTTTAATGATTATGTAACTTTCATTCCTAGATTGTTGATAAAGTAAAATATTTGTCTTTAGGCTGGATGAAAGCTAAAAAGGTCACATTTATGTTTGACACAAATAGGTGGTGGTCGAGCCCTTTTCAATGTTTGGGCATTGACTAACGTTTTTTTGTTTTGTCTGACTGACTCTGTGTATCTTTAGTAGTCCTTTGGCACGCCTTGTGCTATTGTGATTGTTTGTTTTGTGGTATTTATATATTCCATTTTTTATTGTTAAAAAAAAAAACTTGGTAAATTTAACATTTTAGACAATAGACCATTTGACTAAAAAAAATAACAATACATGAGAGGCATCGAGTGAAATTTAGCGGTGAAATATTATTCTCTTTTTTCAAGTAGGCTAGTTGTTGGGAAACCTTTAACATTAACATAAACATGGACAATATGTAAGGTCCGGAGTTTGAACCCCGACCACCATAAAAAAAAAACATGGTTTCCATATGCAGGAACTTGTGATGGAACTAGTGCAGCTAGATCAGGAAAGTAAATTTACCATCGTCCTTTCCTATAGTCCAGAAAAGTAACGCTATTTGGCAAGTGCATTCTTCATTCTAGTAATCAAACTTATATTTCTTCTTGATTACAGCATCAACAAATCTAATCCAAGTTCTTGATCAAGATCGTTCTCTTTATTCAGCATGATTTTCGTTCATAAACACCATCAAGAGAATATTTTATTGTATATTTTGGATGTTCTTTTGTGAAAACCTCCCGAACCCGATCTTGGATACCTTTTTCAAAACCAAACCAAATTAGATAAATATATTTTAATACTTAATTTTTTTTTAATTAATTTGATACATTGCATCCTGAGTGCCTTAGTGTGGTGAATCAAGTTTGTAACACTACCATTTGTGGTTGTCCTATGTTCATTCACAATTAGAAAATTATGATGTTGAAGGATAAATTGAAGACTTGGAACAAAGAAATTTTTGGTAATGTCCATAATCAAGTCAGAGATTCTAATGTGATGTTGGATGAGATTCCGGAGAAGATTGACAGACTTGGCCATTTAGACATTTTGATGGAACAAGAAAAATCTGCCCAATTGAATTTGGAAAATGTTGTTAACCTAGAAGAAATATTCTGGAAAGAAAAATCTAGAGTGAAATGGAATTGTGATGGTGACAAAAATACTACTTATTTACACATAATAGAAGGAATAAAGAATACTACTTAACAAAGAGATTCATTAAAGGAAGACAAATCAATGATTGTGCTTGCTAATCTTCTAAAGCTATCAATGTAATGCATAATAAATATTTCGGAGGCAATCTTGTTGTGAAAGTGGGTATTGCCAATGCCTTAGATACTTTTGACTATAAACTCCTCTTGAGAGTCTTGCAAGCTTATCTTTTCAACCTAATCTTTTGTAATTGGATCAACATTATTCTTCATTCTGCTAGGCTATCAATTTCTATTAATGGAAAACAGCATGTATTCTTTTCTTGCAAAATGGGCTTAGGCAAGGAGATCTTTTATCTACATTGCTATTTTGAATTTCAGGAAGTTATCGGTAAAAGTATTACAAAAATGGTCCGAGATGGACAACTTAACCTTATTCATGACTCCCGGGATATTCAGAGCCATGAATAAGGTTTCAATCCCTTTGACTGATAAAAAGGATAGACGATCTGGAAACTATCTCATGACGGGGATCTATCTTTCAAAGACTCCTAACTTTTTCACTGTCCAGTTGATCATAATATTGGTTGGGCTATTCGAATATAAGACATTGCTATTCCACCCTAAAAAACTATGACTCGGTGGAGAATCTTGCACAACTAGCTTCCTAATAATGATAACTTAATCAAAAGAGGATATCAACGTCCTTAAATCTGCAGTCTATGGCTCCAGTTCAGAATCCTCTTCTGATTTATTAGTAGAAAGATTCAAAATAGCAAAAACTATATAATTGACCGGTCAATATGTGCCCAAAATTAACAAAATATAACAATACTTCCGTTTCACTATATAAGGTTTGTTTTTTCCTTCTAATTAGGCATCAATTAGATTTTTCATGATTAAAATAGATAATAAACAATTAAAGAGATTCTTGTGTTGTGAATATCGTCCATTCCTACCAACAATCACTAGATACCCGGTCATTCTTTTCCTTCTTATTCTCCTTTCATCGTATCATTTTCTTGCATATGCAAAATGATTCTTCCTCTCTTTAAGTCTTCCAAACCTTACCTACCCATTCCCATGTTTTTTTCTTGGATGACACGTAATGTTTACATTCATATATCCATATGACACAATCCAAATTTTGATAGCCCGTTTAACAAATTGAAAAAAATATATGGAGAATTCAATAAGATTTGGGATGATGGCTGTTTTTGCTGTATCCGGAAGCATGGTTTTATTGGCACATCATGTTCATAAACGTATACTATCTAATTTCATGAAGAAATTTGAGTTGGAAATATATCCACATGGCCAAAAAAAATTACACGGTATTATTTTCATTCTATTATTGTTCACTTGAATTATGAATTTCTTACATGGTTGATAAACATTATATGACATAGTTTTTAATTTGTTTTTGCAAGGCAATAATAAACATCAAGCAAAGAAAAAGGTGCGGTTTTCAAAACAAGTGATGGAACCTCTAATGGAGAAGAACAATAATAATAATAATAATAATAATAATAATAATAATAATAATAATAATAATCATAGAAATGTGACAAAGGTACAAAGGGTGAAGGCTGAACAAGTTTTGGTCGGGAAGAATGCTGAGAAATATGGGTGTGGGACCAAATTAGAGGAAACTATGCCTCCTAATAGGGCAGTTTTATATAGGGGTATTATAAAATATCAGAATAACACTCCTCGTGGGAAATTTCGTTTTTGATTTCTTTTTTTAAGAAATAGAGACTAGGGTTCATGTAAATATGTTTTTAGGATTTGTTGTATATATTGCAAATAAAGTAGTAAAACTTATTTTTGGTTGAAGTTGGTTTCAAAACTTTCATGTCGACCTTGCCATGACAATGGTAGTATATTGGGGGTAAATGCGTGAATATTAGACCGATAAATTTAGTGTGTTTGTTCCTAAAAAACATTTAGTACGTGTTTTGGTTTTGCAGTGACAAAAAATTATTTTGAATAAATTGATTTTAGCTAAAAAAAATATGTTGAATGTAAAGTGGCTTATCAATTATCAATTAACATTGACATGGCATCGATCGTTGAAGTTTAACATGCTTGGCATGCATTGATAAAGCAGAACATTAAGAAACTTGAAACAAATAAGTTTTAAAAAACAAAACATTTAAATCTTATATCTAACTCCTTGTTTAGAAAGCACAAGACATTCTTCTTCATTTATTAAGGAATTTTAAATTCTTTAAAATTTTCCAATTACCTCATTCAAACACACTTTAAGACATTCTTCTTCATTTATTTTCCAAATACTTTTGAGGCCTTACCCATCACAATCAAAAGGAGGGCACAATTTGTGCCAAGATAATGGGATAAACTTCTTTGTGTCTATGCATACATACGAGATAAAATTCCTGATCCACTTTCCAATGTCTTTCAAGAAAGCTTTAGGTCATTTGTAAATTTTTAAACTATAAATACATATGCCATGAATTAGAGATATAACAAGTTGAACTCTTCCCATTATAGAAAAAAGCCTACCTTTCCAAGGTGACACTTTATTCTTGATTTTGTCAGCAGAGTTGCAAATGGTGAAATGAATAAGTTTTGGCTTATTAATGATAAGTTTTGGCTTATTAATTCATATCATGTTAAAAAATGACATTTTTTTGTGGAAGATTATTTTATAAAAGTTCTAGACATGTATGCAAAAAGACATTAAAAACTTTAAGGATAATAAAAAAAAAAATATAGACTAAAATTTCATGCTTAATTTTTTTATAGGGATATAAAGATGTCACTTTTTTTTTATGAAGACTAAAAACAAAATTTGATATATTTATAAGGATCAAAAACTTTTTAACTCTAAAAAATATATATTGTTTTTTTTATTAGTAGAAATGAATTTGGTATATGAGGTTTGCAATACTCACACACAATACAGGTTAATCAACTGCACTAGTCCTCAATTGTTTAAAGGAATTAAAAAACTTAAAAAAAATATAATCGAGGAAGGTAAGTCCTCAATTGTTAAAAGGAATTCAAAACCTTAAAAAATGTAACAGAGGAAGATAAAACTACTTTTTGCATAAAAATGTAATTTTTCCACATTCAGGGAGTATAATATGGAGGAAAAAAAATGTGTAATCAAGATTTCAAATGAATAAATAATACACATGAATATTTTTCATATTAATTATACGAAATATATGAATTCTTATTCTGAAATTTAAATGTATATTCCATTAAACTAGTTCATAAGCCTTAAAAGAAACACACTAAGAGTTGGAACAAAACATGAAGTAATGCATACATGGTCAGTCTGTCATGGGTGAAACAATAAAATTGTGTCCTTTTAATTATTTCAATATTATACTTGTATTTTTTGTTGCAAGAGATTCATTTATAATCAAAGTTCTCTAAAAATATATTTTCTATAGAATTAATCAAAGCGAATTAAAAAGATATATATATCTATACTATATATAAAGAAAATAATCTCTTTCAACTCTTTTGGGCTGACTTTTTCTCTTTCCAAAAATGCCCTCAATTTTCGATAAAAGAAACACATGTAACAAATAGATAAGAATAAATTTAAATATTAAAAAAATGTAACAAACACGATATAAATATATATATAAAAAAAAAATTTAACAAACTATATATATATATATATATATATATATATATATATATATATATATATATGTTTTGTTTTTTGTTTCCTTTATCATTTAAAATGTGTAACAAGCTATCATTCAAAAAAAATGTAACAAACTAGATAAGTATATTTATACTTACTTTTTCATTATCCCAATTATACCCTTAAACAATTTGTTCTATAATAAAGATTATTGTTTGTGTCATTAAAAAAAAGAAATTAATTTTTTTTTGTTTTGTTATATTGCTGGTGTCATTGAAATATATAATCATGGTTAGTTTGGTTTGTTATAACTTGAAAGCAACAAACATTTATATTTTTAGTTTTAATCAAAATTAAAATTTCATAAAACATTTATATGGGTGTGGAGGGTGTGTTGGAGGAGAGGGAGAGTTTGTGGAATTTAGTGCTCCGTGCGAAGTATGGGGAGGAGGGAGGGAGGGTGCGGTTTTGCGAGGGAGTTGGATCGATTTGGTGGCGTAACTTAAACCAAGTCTGATCGGGGGTGGGGATGGCGGATGCTATGTGGTTGGTCGACAATATTGTTAGGAAGGTCGGGGATGGAAGGACCACTTTGTGTTTGGGACGATCCGTGGCTAGATCATGTTCTGTTAGCAACGTCTTATGCTAGGCTTTTTGAGTTAACGGAAAATAAACTAGTCACAGTGTCGAAGATGTTTGTGTTAGGGTGGGGGGTTGGTGGAGGGGTGTGGAAGTGAAGGAGGAGGTTATTTTCGTGGGAGGAGGGTTTGGTGGGGGAGTGTGTGGAGCGGTTGTCTGTTCTTGTTTTGCAGGTCGCGGAAGAGAAATGTTCTGGATGTCTCCCTGGTGTCTTGTGCGGCATCATGTGGGGAGTTAGAGGACATGGACCATTTGTTTTTTAAGTGCAATCACTACGGTCATTTGTGGCTCTTGATCTCGCATTGGCTTGGTATTGATACAGTTTATCATGGCGACTTAAATATTCATTCAAATCAGTTTTGTGTTCTTAAAGGTTTCTCAAAAAATTCCAGGACAACTTTCACTATTATTTGGATTTCGGTCTTAATTGTTATATGAAAAGATCGTAACAGGAAAATTTTTCATAATCACTTTGATAAGCTTGCAGGACTTCTAGAAGAGGTTAAACTCCAAACGTATTGGTGGTTGAAAGCGAACTACATTACGTTCGACTTCGACTATCCCTTTTGGAGGCAAAATCTTTTTTGTTGTTTCCAAGCTGCTGTGTAATTTTTGTTTTCGTTTCTTTGGTTTTTGCTAGCCTTAGTGTCTTGTATTAAACATTTTTTAGTTACCTCTAGCATGCCTTGTGCTTGAGGGACTGTTTGTTGTTTTTTAATATAATTCGCTTAGTTTATTAAAAAAATCATTAAAAAATACTGTACATAATTTTCAAACGTTAGCGTAATAAAAAGAGCGAAAAGACGAGCACGTGAGTGCATGTATTTTCATTAGTCTATATAATACTAATTACTAAGTAAAAATTATAATTTTGATACCCCTAAAAAATTGTACCTTAGGCTGTCGTTCTTTCCGCCCACCCTCAGGACCAGCTTTGTGCATATTTAGGGGGACTAGTGGTGGCCCATATTTATGGAATTTCAATTGGTTCAAATTGTCACAAAATAAAAATATCCAACGATTATTATTATTGAAATGGTCAACCGTAGAATAGTACACTCTTATTGTACAAAAATAAAAAGACACACTCTTAAAATCATAGTAGTATAATACAAGAAATATCGCTTCATATAATTTTATGTCCTATTGATTATATGCTAGTAACTAGATATAATTTTTTTTTTGAGGGAAGTAACTAGATATAATTTGAAATTGGCATAATAGCTATTACAATTTTTTTTTTTGTTGAGAAAATAATAGCTATTACAACTATAGTCTAAATCACGATTGCTGTATTTTTTACAAATGTCAGCATTATTGTTTATTTCCACTGTTATCACAAACGCATTCGCTGCATTCGAAAACTGCAAAAAATATAACAACAATATTTAATTATGTTAATTTAATAAAGAAACGTCCTCGTGAGTTAGACTCAGTTGTTAGCGATAATGCATAATATATGCAAGGTCTGAGGTTCGAACACCGACCACCACACAAACAAAACAAAAATTAATAAAGAAACTAATATGTAATTTCCCTTCTTTGGTTAATTTACGTATACACATAAAAGTTTAGTGATAATAGTAGTTCAACCCAATGAAATGTAAAAGGAAACTAACTACTTTACTACATTTTTTTTTATCGATACAATAGATTTTTAAAAAATTTATTTAAAAGAATTGAGTTTAAATTGATAATTAGACTCATTTTATTAGATTGTAAATATTAACTTAATTAGTCAATTGTTTCTATGTGTAATATTAACAATGTTGTGTAAGTTTCTTAACTTTTTTTTTTTTTTTGCATTCCTTGTAACTTAACTTTCTTTCTATTATATATATAACTAAATATTTTTAAAAAATATACTTACCGCATCTAAAATGTTTTCAAAAACTTTGACTCCCTTGGTCCCATAGATTCCTTGAAATCAATAGCACTAGAGAAATCCCCAAGGTAATTCATTAGTTCCACCCTTGGCTCAAGACATGGATCAAATAGTTCCATATATGAAACCATTGTGTACTCATCAAAGCCACCAATGGTATACCTACAAAATGAATAGAGAAGTTTTGTTGTATAATATTAATATAATATTGTTTTTAATTCAACTATAGTTTGACACAATTCTTTGTCTTTCTAAATTAATTTTGAAATGTAATATTTTCATATTCAAATTTTGCATATTAATGGTTTTAAAAGTTTACCCCATATTTTCCTTAAAAAAAAAAAGTTTACCCCATATTTTTCTTCTTTAAGAAAAATTTTCTCTGCATATTTGAATCCTATTTTAGATAGATTTTTTATTTTTATTTTTGAAACATTATACTTCCAACCAAAATTGCAAAAGTTAAGGCTTAAAGTCTTACTTCAAGTAATCAAATCCATTGCATCCACCATTCGTATGAAGGGAACCATTGGGTTTCATTGTAGCAATTTCAAGTTTCTGAAAATATAAATGACAATAAGTTCACAATTTTGTATATGCTTTCAAAAGACATAAAATAAATTGACATTTTAGTTATTTGGTATTGTGAGAAATACATGCTCTTTGTACTAGCCCCAAATGCTTGTTGGATAGTAGGAATTGGGTCATATATAATCATAAGTTAATATACTTTACCTTATCTACATTTGAATGTACAGAGATCCACCTTTTATGGTCTAAATTAACTATATCAACATTTGTAAAGCACTCAATTTCATTGGTAGTAGTACCATCAACTGCACACACAAAATTGTTCAAAGAGACCTTAGTCCAAACACAACCATCTCCACCACATAAAAAAAAAAAAATTACCTTTTATTTGTTCTTGTGATGTGTATAAGTCAAGAGAGCTCGTAGGTTGAAAATATTTGATTGCATCCTCATACTCAAATGACTGAATAGCTGTCTTCTCAATATTTGTACATTCAAACATTGTACAATTATCTTTGACATGATGAATTTCCATAGATGATTTCATCTGCCATAATATAAATGTTATAAAGAGAATATGACTTATGATAGATATAAAACATAAAATTGTAAAGTTGAAGGTATATCAAATAGTAAGGATGCCTCCAAAAAAGTGGTAATGACCATGTTATCGCTTGGATAGTGGTGCATTTGTTTTTGAATTTGATATGTATAGTTTTCAATGATGTTAATTTGGTTATTGTTAAGTTTAAACTGAGGTAATATATGTTTGATTTATCTTTTACTTTGAAAGCATATTATATTCAAATTTCAGTGTAAAAATTTCAATGCAATGCAAAAGTTAATTTTGACCGGTTTTAGTAAAAAAAGGGATTGAAAGAAAAAAATCAAGTTTTCCTAAAAGTAAATAAACACATACAATGTGACATGTGATGTACAGATCAAATGATTTAAAATAATAGACATAATCTATAAATCAAGTGAATTTTATAAATTATATAATTTCTCATATATTCATATTTTATCAATATGAAGACCATATAGACTTTTATGCATGACAAGATTATACAAAAACGTGTAAAAGATAGTAAAACATAGTTGAAGGTCGGGATTAACTTTTTTAGTATCCACAACATATAAATTGTACCAGCTTTTGTTCTAGGTGACCATTCTTCTGGGAGTGTGTTTTCTGGAAAGCTTTCGGTTCTTCACCTTGTTGCACCGACTGAAAAAATGAATTAATGTTAGTTGAATATAAATAAGATTACTTTATGCTATTTAAAATATTTTTATTCATCAACATCAACAACCTGTATCATGGTGTATAAATTCTTGAATGAAGCACTAGAATTATCTCCCTTTTGGTCTAAATCTGGTGGTGCCTCTGTATAACCCTTTATCTTGTTCTCATTAAAAACGCCATTTATATTGTCTAGAAATGAGAGGTCTTGGTTTTTCTTGCCAAGAGCAAATTCCAATAATTTCTTATGTATACGGTTTTTCTCACATTCGTTTACCTTTGTCTTAATTGGATGAGTATGCACTCGTTGAGTGTGTTGATCTAAAAAACAAGTAATATCAATTTATTTTTATTCCCATTTGAATGAGTAAAACACGCTATATGACTCACGTATTTTAAATGCTTTACCTTTCTTCATAGTTTCGCATGATGGACGAGATGGACGAACTGATCTCCATTTCGTATTATATCGTGGTACATGTGTATCAAGAGCTATTGGCGTAGACGCGAGTAAATACATTAACTTGCTTGTTTGACTACGGTCTAGTTCAAACCAAAAATGGTTATTATCATAATAGTTCTCCGCAATCACTTGTCCAAATTTATCTTCGGACAATGGGCGACATTGAAGTCCGACACGAACTTTTACCTTAAAAAATCAATAAGACCAGAGTATTAATTTTAATAAGCCTTACATGAATCATCTTCACCGTCATATGAATTATAGTTTGGTTTGTAGCTAGACAACAATTAACGTATGATACCTGTGCAGGATATTGTGTTTCGTCGGAATAATCATCATTAATCCATGCATAAGGGTCTATATACATTTTTCCCTTGCTAGATGCCTCAAAAATCCCATGAAGCTTTCTATCAGTATAATTGAATAGAAACAAAGGCAACCCAAGATCAATTTTCTTCACATAAGAAAAGTGTTGAGATGGTAATCCTATTAAAAGAAATAAAACCCATATTAGTTACTAATAAGTGATCAAATAATTCCACAATCAATGAGGAGAAATATATCAATGTATAATGCGTAAAAGTGAGAGCTTCATTTGTAAAACAATCACTTTGAAGTGAGTAATTGTTGTATAAATAAAACATCAATTTTCTTTTGCAAAATATCATTTTTAGTTATGCGGTCATAAACATTAATTTTAACTTGACAAAAAACTAATTTTGACTTAATTAATTGGTCAATTTATAATCCTTCCAATTACTGTTATATTTTATTGAATAATTGATGTATCTGATTTTTAATATAGTCAAAATATATTAGTTATTTAAAGAAACCGAAAAAAGAATATTTGGTTATAATAGTTATCCGAGAAAGTACATGAATAGTTTTGATCAAAAAATTCTTTTGTATGTGTTGTGTACATGTCAGTAAATTTGAGAATTAACTCAATGTTACTACAAAAGCTAAAATAATTAGAATTGATTTTGAGATTTGAATCAATTCTAAAGATGGAAGCAAAACATAAGAATCTACAGTCAAATCATGTTAGACTAACTCAGACGTAATTTTGATAGGTACAAACATAGAATCGAAAATAAGATAATAATAATTTGTCTATTAAATATGGTACCATAAAAGCAATAAAATGCAAAGACTAACCAAAGAGTTGTTTTGATAGACATTCTTTCATTGTACTCCTTGTGCATCCAAATATGACCCCACCAAGTTGATTCTGATTCAAATTTCTACCACATAGATTCCTTCTCACTTGTTTTTCTGAGATAGGTAGAGTCCTTTTGCAATTAAAAATTTGTGTTTTCCTTTCTGTCCTCATCCTAGCACAAGAGGAGAAAACTTATTTCATTAGAGAATTTATGACAAAAAGGAGAGCACAAAGAAAAGTATAGGATATTAAAGAGTTCAATCCATTAAAAGTTAAAATCAACATATTTTAATATTTTGAACATTGTCATGACAATGGAAGTATATTGGGGTCAATGCTTGAATATCAGACCGATAAATTTAGTGTGATTGTACTAAAAAAAAAATTAGTGTGTGTTTTGTTATGCATTGACGAAAAATAATTTTAAACAAATTAATTTTAGTTAAAAAATATTTTAAATGTAAAGTAATTTATGTTTAAGTACGGTCCACTTAAGTTTATATTCAGAAACTACAAATTATAATATCAATTTGATAAACAAAATCAATTACAATCAACATCACTCAAACTTATAAAAATCAATTTTGCTTCAACTAATGTTTAACCTAACCCACACTGTCAATTTACATTGACATGACATCGATCCTTAAAGTTTAGCATGCTTGACACCAATTGAAAAAACAGAACATTAAGAAGCTTAAAACAAAAAAGTTTTAAAAAAACAAAACATTTAAATCCTATATTCCTAATAATAAGTAACTCATTGTTTAGAAAGCACAAGAAAATATGTTTCAACATTATCAACCACCAATTCAAACCATGTAAAGTTATACTCATTCCAACACATGATCATATATAACTCAAAAATAAAAAAAAACAGAGTAAAAAAGTATATGCATACTCCCTGGTCTCTAAGTTTCATAACATAAAAAAAACAAGAGAAATGAGACAAAAAGAAAAATACTTGTAGATAATTTTATTGTAAAGAAAATGTTAGCAAAGGAAACCCAACACAAAGTACTAAATGTAAGAAAATATTTATAGAACAAAAATTGCTCATGCTTTTTCTAAAAATATGAAGTATCTCATAATTTGTACATTTTTTTACACAACCTCATCATTTGTTCATGTGATCAGATTTTGTGTGTTTAACAAGAAAATTTAAAAATACTCCTCTTGATGGGGAAGATACAGAAGTCATGCAATGTCACATTAGTTTTGCTCATTCATATGATTATTAACATTTTATCAATAAAAATAATTTAGTTTGCATGCTATATATGTTTTTTTTTATTTTTTATCAAGTAGTTTAGTGGCTAAAATTCACTTTTTTCAAGGTGAATAAATGGGGTGTCTGAGGTTCGAACCCCGGCCCCTGCATATAACAATGCATGTCTCTGCCAACTGAGCTAAGCTCACGGGGACTACATGCTATATACGTTAGACATGGATTTGTCATTTCTATGTTAAATGACTTGTCATGAGGTTATAACGCAAAATATTTATCCTGAGTTATACATGACCTTTTTATTTATAATACTAAAAAAACAAAATATAATACAATTATCAATTAAATATGAATGTCTTTGGTTTAAAGATAAGAAAAAATGTACATGTAAAACCAAACGGTTAGTTTAAATAGTTTACCGTTAAGAAACAATTGTTTAAGATAATTTGTGTTCAAATTTTGGCCGAAATAATTTCCTTTATCTGAAACGCAGAGAATTAGGACAAAAAATACTCATAAATAAGAAATGTGGAGTATGTTTGTGTAAAATAAAACACACAATCATTCGCTTTATTATTTGATATAATACTCATAATATTTGGATCCGACCATTATTGATTCCAATGAAGAAGAAAAGAACTAAGAAAATACTGGTTTTCATTAATCTCTAAAATGAGTAATTGATTATATAATCAACTAATTACTTGATTACAAAATATTAGAATAAGATAATATTATGAAATATTGATCTTCTGGATGTATGCAGCAGGCAAATTGGACCTTCAAAAATTGTCAGATTACATTGCTTTGCTTAGATTTTTAAAAATTAAATGTCTTTTTCTTAAGAAAAAGTATTACTTCACAAACATCAGCAATTTTGTATTGTTTGTGACTTTTATTTAGTCATTGGCAGCTAGTTTCAAACCTCCAACATGTTATCAAACTTCGAGCTTTCAAACCAAATTGTAAATTTGGCTTGTAACTAATTAAATCTCTATTAGTTGGATTGGTGTGATGTTTTACCTATATGGTTTAGTTTTTTTTTATTTATTAAATTGCCTTATTTTATTTTTCATGGGGTCGACATCCTTAATAATTGAACTTACATCATTTAAGTATCCACAATCCTAAATTAACTAGACTATTCTATTGTTATAATCTCTGAGGTCGTATTTACAATTGGGTCATTTTTTATTATTTTGTTGACTCACGACTTTTTACTATAAGTGTGATTTCTAAATTTACCAATATTACATTGGTTGAATTAGAATTGAATTCATCTCATTAGTAATATCACATATTCTAATTTTATGGTTGAAAAAATATGGTTGAAAGGGTAGACTCTACTAAAATGGGAAGCTAAATCATCGGTGGTGATTAACTATTCACATAGTCAATACATATGTTGTATCAATAGATTTTTCTTTATACAAATTAATAGTTTTTTAATGACAAATGTTAATATGTCAATCGTTATATTAATATTTATCTTTTCGTCTCTTAAATCAAATTAGTTGAGGTACCAAACCTCTATCAATAGTATCATTAGAAAATGTGATTTGTCAACTTTCGATTCTTAAAACAAAAGACAGAGAGTGTAGTTCGGCTATTGGTACTAATCTAGTAAAAAAAGGAAATCAAAATTTCCGGCACCGCATCTTCATCCTAATAAAGAATATTCAAACATATAAAAGGCCAATCTAGTCCTCACAAATGACCTCATATAAATTGGTCTCTAGTTGAAATTTCCAACCATGTGACCAGAAGACTTCATCTTTGAATAAAAAGTATTTTAATAACTACAACCCATCACTCATGTGGATTTTAATAATGCTTGGTATTATGCTAAAATTGAACTCCAAGTGTTAAGAGATTTAAATAATTCATATAAGATAATCATCATATGAATTTAAATCTTATCATTGTATTATTATGCAAAGAACAATTCTATTTAATCAGGCCGGATCCAAACCTAGTCGCATAAATATATAATATAAAAATGTTCTAGTCAAATTTTCAAGTCACTTGCAAAGACTGAACTTCTTTTAAAAATGGAATAAAAACTTTGATATTTTTCATTATGTTTGGAATTAACTATATCATGTGTTAGGTCAATGTTGCATGTTTCTATATATATCTCTAGTAAAAGATGCACTCACCACACCTACTCAAGGTTGCATGTTTCTATATATATCTTTATATACATCCTAAGTTTCCTAACTTCCCCTCACTATTCTCTTGTACTATTTCCACTTTTGTTGGATTAAAAGAGAAAATTTGCCCTAACAAACCATATAGCTATGAATACTTCCCAAAAACTTTTTTTCTTCCTTCTACTCTCTTGCTACACCCTCACAATTGTCACTGGACAAGATGAGACTGGTTTTGTGAGCTCAATAAATCCCAAGTTGCTTACAAAGAAAGTAGTTGCTAGCCACTTTAGGTTCTACTGGCAAGACATAGTGGGAGGAGAAAATGCAACCTCAATTCCAATCATTCAACCACTCCCCAAATTTAACAACTCTTTCAGTGCTTTTGGTTTGGTGAGGATAATCGACAACCCTTTAACCTTGACACCAAACTTGACCTCAAAGTTGTTGGGTAGAGCTCAAGGGTTTTATGCCGCTACCTCGCAAACCGAGCTCGATTTTCTTATGGTTCAGAACTTTGCCTTGTTTGAAGGAAAATATAATGGGAGTACCATTACTATCTCCGGAAGGAACGTTGCGAACGATAAGGTTAGAGAATTGCCTGTGATCGGTGGCAGCGGGGTTTTCCGATTTGCTAAGGGATATGCTGAAGCTAGGACAATCTCTTTTGATTTTATAACCGGGGATACTGTTGTTGAATACAATGTCTATGTTACTCATCATAAATGATGATGTTTTGTATTGTCAATAACTTGTGATGAGGTTCAAGCTTTGCATGATTTTCATGTGGTGGTTGAGCTCATGATTTAAGCCCTTTTTATTTGTGTAACTGTGTTTGGTTTCAAGATTTGAATAAAAATTTACTGTTTATGTTTTACTTACACATAAATTACTAAATTAGTCCTTGTCACGCTTTGTTTTGGCAAAGAGAGGACAAGAGAAGAGAGTGAGGTTGCTTATATCAATAAAATACAAAATATTATAAAAGATTAATTGTTATGATATTGTCGTCTTTTTTTTTTTTTTTTTTTTTTTAAGGAATCATGATATTGGCTTATTATATTTGTTTCTAAACTTAATGTATAGTGTCATAGTGAGATGAAATAATTGAACGTGTATATGTGAAACTCTAAATAGTACGTTAACGTAATTTTTTACCGTGATTTTCATCAAACTCGATTTACAAATAGAGTACCAAACATACACTTAGTGAGCATCATCATTTTATCAATCTAACTGGTACATCAAAACTCATTCAAAATCACTGTATGTGTAGTAGAGAGAAATAAAGGTTAGGTGTCAAAATCACTATACGACACTTTGGTGTTGGTGGGTTTTGTTTTGGATGCTTGGTGTGCCAGGGTTGTTTGGCGCTTCTTTTGTTTTTATTGCTCTACCTGTAGTTCCAGTATCTTCATATTTCCTTTGACTAGTTTGTCTAGTAAAAATACATAGGTGATCCTTAACTTAACTTCACATACTAATTTCTTCAATATAGTTTAAAAAATCAAATAAAATCGCCACAATTTAAGTTGACTCTTTTTTAAGAATGCAATTTAAGTTGACTCTGGTGTCTTATCGTCTATTAAAATTGCCACAGTTTACTAGGCTCTTATTTTGCGAAAAACACGATGGATGTGGACTTTTCAATCAGCCATATAGAAAGGGTAATTCATGTTCGAGACTCCTATTCAAATTAACCGACTTATCCACAACTCAATTAATTTAATGAAAAACATGTACTTTCTCCTATCACTTTTATAAGCAAAACTTCACTTTTTAAATACATTGAATAATTAATGTATTTAGTCTTAATGAATATTAGATACATTAATTATTCAATATATCTAAAAAATGAAGTTTTACTTATAATAATGATTGGAGAGAGTATAGTGGATAGTGTTAGAACAATCACTCTGTTCTATGCGCAGCGAAAGTGCTTATTAAAAATAAGCTGTTTTGAGCAAGATGAATAACTAAGAGAAAATTAAGAACTGAAACTGAAGAAACAATGAATGGGAGAATTTTTATTGATTCACACAACTACTTTTATTTACAACATAAGAGAGTGTATATATACAACTAGATGTTGTAACAAACTCCTCTAACTAACTACATCAGAATCTGCACATCAGAATCTGTCTTCAGAAGCTTCACTTCAGAAGCTTTACTTCAGA
>Ga0315914_1003896_pt1 | contig 22469 bp, 11 predicted proteins | sample MpolenodulesMG_FD_203920 | JGI IMG/M metagenome (GOLD analysis project Ga0315914, IMG submission 203920) | Medicago polymorpha root nodule microbial communities from Los Angeles, California, United States - elongated nodules | ecosystem: Host-associated > Plants > Roots > Nodule | place: USA...
GGTAAAGACAAAGATAGTTATGTAGCTTGGACTATGGATGAAACTATTAGGTTGTTGCACCTCCCCGTGGATGCTATAAATAGGGGATTGTGTGATGCTAATAAGTGGTTATCAAACAAAATGTAGAACGAATTTTTACGCAATAATCACTTTTTTTATTACGGAAAAATAATAATCATTTAGTTAGTAAAAGAATTTTGTATCGGTTTTTCTTTATTCAAATTAAAAAAAATGTTAAAAGTAGTGTTATAAATCCATTGAAATCTTTCTTATAAATCCATTAAAATCTGTGTCATAAATCTTGAGTGTAAAAAGTCTTTTAAAATCTCACAGAATCAATACAATCTTACAAAGTCTTTTGAAATCTCAAAGACTTTTTTTACCAAAATAATCTTTTAAAATCTTAATCGAATACACCCCCTAAATCGTTTACGGGAAGCACATTGCAATATGCTATTTATTTATAGGATAATAGCTAGGGCAGTTAATGCAGTTTGTTGTAATTTTAAGCAAATGCAGTTTTTTGCATGTTTCTTAATTAAAATAAAAAGCAATAAAATAAAATAAATACATTGTAAGTTTTGATTATCGGCATTAAATATATTTGATTTGATTTGTAATCTCAACTGTTTTTTTTAATCAATTGTAATCTAAACTGTTGTTTTGTGTTCAGTTCGGCAACCGGTTTTCAGTGCATTCATTCTAGTAAATTGGTAGTCTTAATACTATTATTTCGTTAATGTTTTTTGAATGGTTAAATACTACTATACTAGTGTGTAACTGTTGTAAGTGCAAAGGGTATCTTAATAAAAAAAACAAATAATATTTATAAAATATGAATGTATTTGTAGTGTACTCCTCACAATATCTCTTGTTTGATTCTCACTAATGTTAATTTCAGTGGGTTAATATACTTAAAAAAAGAGTAAATTATACTTCTCTCCTCTAAGAAAAGCTTGAATTACACTTCTCTCTCATTCTATGTTAAAATATACACTCTTCTTCATTGAAAAGTAAAATTTATACTTATTTCTCTTATAAGATGCTTGAATTACAACTTCTACCCTTAATAATTAAATATTCTATTGTAAAATGCTTGAATTACAACTTATTCCATTAATAATTAAATATGCACTACACAAGCTTGTGACCGAGATTCAAACCCACGGGCGGATATACTCAAAGACTATGTGCGGCTAAATCTATTTTTTTAATTATAAATAGAGTACTAGTCATTTTGGTTTCTGAATGTATAACGAATAATCACAATAGTCTCTCAATGTATTAAAATTCTAAAATAGTTTCTGATTTTGCACTTTGTTAACCAAAATAGTCTCTTAAATGACAATAAGTAAGTATATTGAAGGACTAATATGACAATATTAACGAAGTACTCTAATTTTAAGGATTATTTTGACTAACGAAATGTACAATCATAGACAATTTAAAATTTTAATACATTGAAAGACTATTTTAGCCCTATATGTATTAAATGTCTAGATCCGTCCCTGTTCGAACCCTAACATTTTTACTTATTTGCATGACTTTCAATGATTATTTGTCATTTTATTTATCTAAGAAAAATAAACAAAATACTTATAGCTCAAAGAAAACTGTTAAAAATTATATTGTAACTTATATGTTAATTAATCTATATATCCAAATCTTGTTACGTCTCCTACCCTAAACTCAAATTTTTTTCTAAACCCTATTTTTCGGATAGCACTTGTGTGACATTGAGTTGGATGACATTGATGACATTGACAATGTCACAATTAGGGATGACAATTGGACCCAGATTTTATGGGCACCCGCAAAAAATACCCACTATGGATAGGGTAAAACCCCGCTTTATGGGTCTGGGCTTGGGTATGGGTAATTACCCACAAATTTGGATGGGTATGGGCACGGGTATGGACATTATACTACCCAGCCCCGCAACCCGCATATATGTATTTATATAATATGATAAATTATTTATTTATTTTTGGTGTATAATTAATTAATTAATTAAATTATTTAAGCCTAAACATCAACCTAAGATAACTTAATAAAGTAACCCTACCCATCCTGATGTGTTAAATCTCTGCCGATGTCGGCCTTTCTTTGCTTTTTGGCTAAATATTACGATTCGTACTACTTATGAGTTGATTTTAAATTTTTTGGATCACAGTTTTATTTCAATTCTAATGTTTTTTATTGTCTTTTCATACTTAAAGTGCGGGTAATGGGTGCGGGTATGGGCACTTAGGTGCCCATAGGGTATGGGGAAGGGCACTAAAGTTGTTGCCCACGAGGGTACGAACATTTTTTACAAATGCGGGTATGGGGATGGGTACTATAGTACCCTACCCATTGGGTACACATTGCCATCCCTAGTCACAATGCTTGTGTTTCTCTCTCTCTCTCTTTCACAAGCATTGTGACATTGTGATTGGCCAATTTCACCCAACTCTATGTCACCCAATTGCTATCCCTATTTTTCCCCCTCCTCTTATGAAAACAAATCTTGTTGGGGATCAAATCAGGTACCTATGCTTCCAATTAACAACTCTTTGCCACCAGGGCATTGATGTTTTTGATGACATGTATTTGCCACAATGTTATGTATTCAACACAAATTTTGGGTCCTATTTCTTTCAATCTCACAATCCTTAAATCATTTCTCATCGTCATGTAATTGAACCTAATAACCATAATCCCGCCCTTTTTAGCGGGCTTAATTAATTTTTATGAAAAAAGGCCGGCAAGGAATTGAATCAGGTACCACATGAAAAATTCATTTTTTTTATGTCACTAACGCCATAATAGTTCCTTTTCATTATTATTTTTTCTTTCAATTACCACATAACAGTTCCAATTTTTTGGTGCAAACTTTTGTATATATTTTTTCTTTTGATTTGTCTTTTTTATTGCAATCCATCTTTTGTTTTTGTTGCTTTTTGAGGCGATATGATAAAATAATATGGAATATAAACTATAAAAGTAATAATATAGTCAATTTCATAGTTATATATGAAGCTCTACAAAACCCGTGCAGGCAGAGGTTAATTTCTTTTCAATATTTATTCCACTTTCAATCAATTTAACATTCAATTCATTTAGTTTTTTAATTTCAATGCACAAGAATTTTAGTAGATATTATTTTTTTCTACAAAAAACGACTTAATTTTACCAAGGGCAAATGATATTAACGCCAATGTTGTCGAAATCGCGATCTAGATCCCAAGATCGTACGATCTTGCGATTCATGATGCCTTCACCAATCTGAAACGGATCCAAGATCAGAGAAGATGAAGGAGTGATCGGTGCGCAGTGTAAACACGTTGAATCGCTGAATCGGCGATTTTTTTCGAGTTTGGGAAGGTGGCTGATTCGGGTGCAACCCGTCTGACCCGACCCGGTTCGAGTTTGACCAATTTCTTTAAATACGAGCCCAACCCCATTCTAGCCAGAAAACGACCTGTTTTCCACTCTAAAAGGCCAGATTCATCCATTAATTTCAGTTTTGGGACTTGTTAGTGTTTAATTGAATAATTAGGTTAGTAAATTGGGAATTTTTCTAAAATTGTGAATTTTTTTTCATCTTTTATGAAATTGTAATTCTTCAATTATCATCAATTCCCTTTCATCTTTTATTCTTTTATAAATTTCTCTTGCTTGTGCTTCCTCTGGAATAAGTTTCTTTTATTTTTTTTATGATGTTTTAGGATGATGCTTTGTTTTGTATCAATGTTTTTAGATGTTTAAGATAATGAGAATTATGATTAATACAAGTTTTTTTTAAAGGTTCTTTTTCTTAGTTTTTTTTTATAATTATGTCTATCTGTCTATTATATGGGAGTGTTACGATCCTACGGTCTACGTTTTTTCTATACCTCAACGATCTTTAGTGGGGTCGCGATTTTGACAACCATGATTAACGCACACTGAGCTCAATTATCTCATTCATGCATATATCCCATTATCCCACTAACAAAATATTTTATAGATCATAATGTGCCTCTAATTTGCAAGTAGAAACTGAAATTTGAAGAGTAAGATGGATGATAAACAAAACCAATGAAATAAAAAAAATCACCCTCAAATCCTATCTCTCTAAGAAAAAATATTTGGAGATGTGTAGATATAATGGATGAAGAGTGTGAGAAAACAAATGATCAAGAAATGGAATGGAGAAAGAAAGATGAGAAAGAGACAAAAAATAAATAAATAAATAAATCAGAGAGAGAAACTGAATCGTGATATAGTGATATTTGGAAGAGAGGGAGACGAAACTGAGATGTCAATGAAGAGTTTTTAATGAGAATCAAGGTTGCAATGACCATTAATAAAAGTCAAAGACAATCACTTAAACATTTCAGAGTATATCTTCGAACACTAATATTCTCATATGATCACTTATATGTTGCAATTTGAAGAGTGACCTCAAGAAAATGTTTGAAGATATTGATAACAAATGAAAATGGTGAAGATGATACTTTTACATCAAATGTGATTTTTTTTTGTTTGTTATTTCTGTTTCTCACCGACAATAAGTTCAATATAAACAACAACATTAATATTTTTATGAATAGTAAATCACGACATAATATTAAATATTACATCAGACTCAACCCGTGCGACACACGGGTATAGGTCTAGTTTCAGCTGAAAAGAACACAGCTTTAAGTCGTTCCAAATCGATGTGTTTTCAACACAATCTTGTTCAGTTACTGCGTCCATAACATTCATCAAATGATCATATATATAACTGATTAAACTACTTACACAAACATCCAAATAATAATTGACTTTTTGAAAGGAATACAAATAATAATCAATTAGAAAGTGAAATTGTTAAGGGAATATTAATTGATTAGGGGTTGAAGTAAGAAGTGCCACACATGCATTTCCATCCTTCAGGCTCATAATTAGCATACTGAACATCAATAAGATGTTTGTTGGTAGGAATCTGAGTTGGGTTACAAGGAATGCATCCTCCACATTTGTGTTCACATCTTGGTGGTGTTGACCCAATCCTACCTACTCCCCTCAAGTCTTCTTCATATTCCATCATCACCTTTTCTCCCTTGAATTAAATAAAATAAAATAAAATAAATTAAAAGTACGTACATATAAAATTATGTAGTGGTAGTAATATAAAAAAAAATTAGTCCATGTGAATTATGCATAATATATGCAAGGTCTTAGGTTCGAACCCCGAACACCACAAAAAAAATATAAATAAAAAAAAATCGCTAAAAAAAAGTACATATAAAATTATGTAATGATACCAATGTATATTGAAGAACTACACATTTTGGTCTTTGAAATTGTATTGGTTAGCCAATTTAGTCCTCAAATTTGTGAAATAGGAGTAGTAATATAATTTTTTTTATTTGGTCAAGTAGTAATATAATCTTTTTTTAGGAAGTAATTTAATCCTTTAAAATTGAAGAATACTTATCTAGTTGGTCGCTCCATCAATTTTTTTTTTTTTAGGGATCAAAATATTCTCTTAGTAAACATACATATTGATTTGTTGCATCAAAACAAGCATATAACATAAAATTGTGGTGCAAAATTTAAGAAAATGAATGTATTGATATTTTTCAATTTAAGAGACTAAAACTTACTATTTTTTAAATTGACAAAATTTTACAATTTCAATATAAATACCATATATATATATATATATATATATTACAACAATATAAATACTATATAACAGGCTTCCAAAGCAAATGTTCTAGTAAATATAAGAGGTATAAACCTGTGTAGAGTCAAAAGGTCTTCGAACATCTTGTATTCTATTTGTTGAATCAACTTTGAAGAATGCTGCTGGTAAATGTAAAAAAAAAAACAAAAAAAGTGAAAGCAAAATGTTATAATGTTTCAAAGAAAACATTGTTTGAGCCCAAAGAGAAACCCAATATTAAAAATAGGCTTGTTGATTTAGAGTGAGGTGAAAGTGTAAAGTTTACTAACCTTGTTGATTTGCAGCATCAGACAGCAACAAAGGCTTACTTATTACACAAACCAAACTCCAAAGTAGAGTTGAAACTGTTAAGATTGGAATGTAACACATTGTTATCTTCATACTTGTAAAAGTTACAATGATGACCAGCTTTATATGAGAGATAGAGAGGTAGATATGCAATAAGAACTAACGGATAGATATGCCAGAGATCTAGCCATTTGGTTCTGTTGAAAATTCCTTTTACCAAAGAGAGGCCTTATATTTTTTTCTTTCTTAATTTTTGCTTTTTCCCTACATATTGACTTGGTAGAAATTGTTTTTTTTTTTTGGTTACGGTAGAAATTGTTTAATATATATATATGAGTCAAAAGAAAACAACACACACTGTTTATACAATCCAACGGATAAAATGTCACTTTCCACCGAAAATGGAAAATGATTTGATTAATTAATTTTACAAATAATTTCATTATTTACTTTTTTTTTGTGTAAAAGAAAAATTTAGATAAATTAATTTTTTAGATCTCGATAGAATTTGGATAGGTCAGTCTCAAGATTTAAAAAATATGGAAGTTCAATCATCAAAGTTGACTTTTAGATAAATTGTTGACAATGTTATATACTTACTGGTGTATGTAGGAATCACTCGTCAACAAAATTATTACAATGACCGCATGACACACCCTCAAGAGATATGACTTAATTTTTTTTATCAACTTAATTAATTTCTCTTGCTATCACTTTATATAATTTTATCTATCTAAAATCTTTACATGCCAAAATAATTTTAAAAATTGTTTTGAAACAACATTAAGATAGTTATTTTTGACGGATATTTAGGCCATCTATAATGAATTTATTTATAGTTACGGAAGATGATAACCAATGTCTCTTAGATATTGGTTAAGAAGGTAAAGAAATAACTTAATGTTATTTATACAATTATTTGAAAAATGACATTTTTTTAAGTTTTGAAAAATGTTACTCTCTCTGTCCCGCAATAAATGACTCATTTGAAAATGTGCAATTTTGACCTAACTTACTTTGATCATATTTTTCTACTAATATACAAATATAAATAATATCATATAAGATATTGTTAGATTCGTCTCGATGAGTATTTTCAAAATATCAAATTTTCATAATTTTTTCTAATATATTATTCAAGATATTTAAGCTCAAAATTATGCATTGTACGCGTACGTAATAGGGTCAACTGTATCATGTATTATGGGACGGAGAGAGTATTTATATAATTTAATGTTACTTTAACCAATGTTATTATGATTATGGTTATCATTTCCCTTTACTTGTTAGGCCAAATTGACAATTGATTGGGAGCTTCAATGTCCCTCTGGAGTGGGGTACTTGTGCAGGTCATAGCTACTAGCTAGCATGCTTTCATAACTTTTGATTTCAACTGTTTTTGGATTGACTTTTTGGATAACTCAAGTTTCACAGTTAAAAATAATTTTAAACTAAGCTAATAACATATGTCTCGTAGCTTAAAGAATTGAGTATTAAAATATAATTTACAAAGTTTCATATTCAACTTTTTTAAATTTAAAATATAACTTTTTAATCTAAAATTCTTTTTTTTGGATTTCTTAATCACAAGATAACAAAACTTTACATTTGAAATATCTCTTCAAATGGTACTAGTAGTATATATTGTGTAAGTAAGGAATCTAAAAATATATATATCTTAAAAATACAGGTCATAATGCTTGTCAAAGTTATATTTACTCATTTTTCTATTATCCATTTTAATTTTTTAAACAATATCCTAAGAATACATGTTAGTATTTTGCTTTGAAATGTTAATGAGACATCAATTATTTTTTTGTATTATTTTTATGAATCTCTTTACATTTCCATCTGGCATCTACTAACATTTGAATCTCCAAGACCAATAGTGTTATAAAGTCGTGAGAGTCAAAGATGGGTTGGAGCTGGAGACTGAATGAGATTGATTCCTCATGATGTTGATTTAAGACCTAAGCCGTTTTTGCTCACTGACTCAATTGTACGCCAATTCATCATTTTAGGTTTAATTAATTAATCAGTTAGAGTCAAAGTTAGATCAAGATTCAAGGGTACGTACGTAAAAAAATATAAAAAATGAAGGGTACTTGAAACTTTTTTTTTTTGAATAAGGGTACTTGAAACTTGAAAGCAACCAAAGAAAAATCTTGCTTTGATTTGGTTCGACCCTGGTTAAAATTAAAAATAGCAGCATCAATTTCAAGAGAAAGTCTTATAGTCACAGATACAAATAAAATTGATTTGAGCACACATACAACAATGAAGAAAATTAAAGGCTTGAATATGTCTTTCGTCCCTACAAATATAGATCATTTGAATTTTCGTCCCTGAAGTTACTAATCCTTCCAATCCGCCACTGCAAAATTTAATCATTTGACTTTTGGTCCTAATTAGGTTTTTTTTGCTGAGGTGGGCTGACATTAGCGACATGGTGCCCATGTGACAAGTGGTTGGCTTAAATAGGTCTTTCGTCCCTGCAAATATAGGTCATTTGAATTTTCGTCCCTAAAGTTACTAATAAAATGTAATTAGGACCATTTTTCAAATGATTAATATTTGCAATGGATTTTGCATGGATGAAAGACCTATATTTGCATGGATTTTGCGGATTTTGCAGGGACGAAAATTCAAATGACTTATATTTACATGGACGAAAGACCTATTTAAGCCAAAATTAAATGATAAATAAATTGGATTTTGCTAGAAGCCATCCATGGAGGTGTCTTTTAGCAACCCACACCTCAAGGTGTGATTTCCACTTTTTAGTTATAACTTTGCTAAAAGACACCTTCATAAAAATTAGTCTGTGTCTTTTAACAAATGCTCATAGAATAACTTGCTAAAAGACACCTTCATAAAATGTGTCTTCTAGCAAAACCCAAATAAATTAATCACATCATTCAAAATTATTAAACCATTTTACCATTTTTTAAAAATCATTAATATGAGTGTGCCTAAACTTTTTAGATTTGGGTTTGTCTCTAAGCAAGTATCGCTCAAGTTTTAAACTATAAACACCATGGTGGGGCCTGCCATGCAAATATCAGTATTGCACAATTTATTTTGTAACTTCCTTCATAAAGTCCATGCAAACTACTAGCATCATTTTAGAATATTTGTTTATTCTAACTTGCCATTATATTTTGCTAAAAATAACTTGTACTACGTGAATTCTGTATATACTGAAAAGAAAATACATTTTTACTAAAGAAAATACTAATATTTAACTGACTTTACATTCACAATATTATGTACGATAGAAGGTAGAAGAAGGCTATGTCATTATTTTTCATTTGGCAAAGTTATCGATGAAAAGGGAAATAAAGAGGTATTTTCCCTTGTAGTACAGAAAAAGCAGCTTTGAAAAGTAACACAACACAACACAAGTATTAAAAAATAAATAAACCAAAACTTACTCCCAAGTCATCAGTGGAAAAATGGAAAGTATTACTGATGAGAGATTTTGCAGTGTACTAAAATATTTTGATAGTGATGGTTGATGAGTTTGAGTACCATAGGAAGAAAGATTTGATTGATGAAGTTTGTGTATTACCCAGATCAGATCGGAGGATGTACGCTAAAATAAGATATTGGGATGTGTCCTTCTCTTCTGCAGCTGAATTGCTGCCTATAGTCTTTCACACTGCACTATGCATGCAATCAGTACAAAAAGCTGAAAGGGGATATTGCCCTAAAATTATGTTAAGACTTAATTTGATTTGATGATTCACTCAAGTTTCTTTCTCAAATTAATATCTACTCAAGTCAAACATTAACTACAAATGAAACGTCTTCTTTATTTATTTCACCAAACCATGATAATACAAAAATAATGTTTGTAATTTGTATAGAAGTTTTTATTCTTTGATAAATCATATCAATTGGGTTGGAAGCTCAATAATAAAAGTTTGATATTATAATTTCATGAGAGGGGGTATAATGCAACAAAAGAGAGAGAAAAAAAAATACATTTATGAATTTGTGTTTTTCTTTTAATATCATCTTTTAAACAAAATTCAAAATTATCTTACATTTTAAGTTTAATTTCTATGTGTTGTTGATGGAAAAAGATGTACACGTTTATTGAGTGGTTAAGGGTACGTGCAATGGTATCTTTTACTTCTGTTAGGATGATGTTTGGGCAAGAGATGTTTCGTGAGAAGCCTGAGGTTGTTTTGGGCCTCAGTCCATCAATCCTTGTTGGTTGGTGAGATGAATTCTTGGATTGATGGTGTGTGAGAGTGAGATTTTAGGTTTAGACGTAGGTTGTTTGTTTGGAAGCAGGTGTTGGGTATTGTGGCAGATGAGAGATAATTGTGAAAAGGAGTGGATTCTCGGTCTTGGAATCTCTCTTCATATGGGGTGTACTCAGTTCAATATGTGTGTGGTTCTCTCTCATATGATACTTTGGGGGAAGGTGTCATGGTTATCCCATATGTTGGTGCGAGTTTGGAGGAGTTGGGATCCTTCTAAAATCCAAGGTTGCTTGTGGCAGCTTCTTCTAGATAGGATCCTAAATAGACTAAAATCCAGGTTTACTTATTGGTTATGTCTGTGCTCTTTGCGGGATTTCTACTGGGTCTGTTAATCATCTCTTTGTCTTGCGTGGGATTGCCTCAAAGGTATGTACTTGATTCTTAGATGGCTAGGTTGTGAGTGGGCTTTACCTAGGGATCTAATAGGTCTTTTTGAGGGGTTCTTAGGTCTAACTAGTAGAGAAATAAGTATGCGTAGGCTTTTGTTGATCTGACACACTGATGTGTGGTCCACCTAGACAACTTGTAATGACCTTGTGTTTTCTTGTAAGGTTATAAATGTGGAGAAATTGGTTCATAGGTTTGTATAGTTTGGACCAACAAAAAGATGATTTCTGCTCTTCTCCCAACACATTTGGCTCGCGCCCAACATAATTTTCAGTTATACACTTGCGTGAGTTAAGTCACGCTGCATGGCCTAACTCACGCACCTTATAAGTTTTGCGTGACTTAAGTCACACACCACTGGTCTGGGCGCGAGTTAACTCACGCATGTTGGCTGGTGGTCAGAACTGAAGAACATACGTTTTTTTTGGACTTTTGTTAGTTTTTCAACATTCATTCTACACGTTCTTTTTTACCAAATTTACACGTTTTTTTGACCACATTTATGGTTGTTATAACCTATACTACCATTCCCACCTATAAATACCGCTCCATACTTCCATATTTCCTCACACCATATCACTTTCTCTCCCTGCTCACTCACTCTCTCCCTCTATTTCTCTTCTTGTTTTCTTCAATAGTCTCTAGTCACTTGCGATAAATGGTGGTCAGTTTTGAAGTAAATGGTGAGTAGCCAACTTGGGAGAAGTGATCAACCATTGGGATAAAATTAAATTTGAATAAAGCAAATAAATAATTTAGAATAACGTAAATAACTTAATTTGAATAAAGTAAATAAATAAATTAGAAAATAATTAAATTAGAATAAAGTGAACAAATAATTTAGAAAATAAATAAATTAGAATAAAGTGAACAAATAAATTAGAATAAAGTAAATAAAATAATTTGAATATAGTAAATAAATTTAAAAAAAGTGAGTTAAGTCACTCTGCGTGACTTAACTCAAGCTGCATGACTTAACTTGCGCAAATTTTTACATTTGCGTTAGTTAACTAATGCAGGGGTAGTTTAGGTATTTTAGTTGGGCGCGAGCAAGCTGTGCTGGGAGAAGAGCAGTAATCCAAAAAGATTGGTCCAACTTGATCCTGTTAATTTGAATCATTGATCAAATAAGATACACAACTTTTATCATAGTCCATACCCACAAGATTACTCTCCTACTCTTCCATTTCCCTCTCCACCGAAACACCGCTTTTAAGTCCCACCGTGAAAATCATTTTCACATACACATCCATCGCTCATATTCCTTTTTTTTTCAATTGCAAAGCAAAGTCATCATATATAATCATTCACCACATGTTGACACTATTTCAAGACCAAGTTGTTTTCGACGTTTTAGGTTTAAAAAATTCGACTAAAGGGTGTTTGGTTCGTTCTGATTTCCTCTGTCTCATGTCTTTGAGATAACAGCAGTATTATCATGGTAAATGGGAATACTGTTTTCACTTATCTTATAATCTTTTATCCGATGTTTCATCCAGAGTAGTTGTGTACAACAACTAGCAGCTGAGATGTATTCTGCTTTTGTTGTAAATAATGCAATAGTTGGTTGTCTTTTTCTAGCCTTGGAGATCATATTCCCACCAATGAATTGACAAATTCCACCAGTGGATTTTCTTTCAATTCTGTCTCCAGCATAGTCAGCATTACATAATCCAACTAGCTTATAATCTTGGGATTTCTTATAAAGCAAGCTGAGATTAAGAGTTCTTTTCAGATACTTGAAGTTTCTCTTAACATAAGTTAAATGAGATTCTCTAGGATCTTATTGGAATCTTGCACACAAGCATACACTAAATAAAATATTAGGTCTTAAAGTTGTTAGGTAAAGTAGAGAACCTATCATATCACTGTTAAACTTTTGATCTACTTTGCTGCTTGTATCAACTTTGTTGAGATTGCAGGTGGGATGCATAGGTGTAGCCATTAGTTTACACTCCTCCATCTTGAACTTTATCAGAAGCTCCTCTGTGTATTTGGATTGATGAACATATACTTCATCTTTGTATTGATTGATTTGAATACCAAGGATGAGTTTCAATTCTCCCATCACACTCATTTCAAATTTTGTCTGTAATATCATATAGAATTCTTTGCAAAGAGTAGCATTCGTAGAACCGAATATGATATCATCCACATATATTTGAACAATTAAGATATCATTTTCAGTGTCTTTCTGAAGAGATTAGTGTCAACTTGTCCTCTTTCGAAATCATTTTCTAAAAGAAAGTTACTCAGTCTATCATACTAAGATCTGGAAGCTTGTTTCAGACCATATAAAGACTTTTTCAATATAAAAACATACTTTGAGTGTTTTAAATCTTCAAATCCAAGTGGGTGTTTGACATACACTTCTTCAGATATGACACCATTTAAGAATGGACTCTTAACATCCATTTGATATAAGATAATACCATGATTAACAACATATGATTGTAATAATCTAACTGTTTCTTATCTAGCTATATGAGCAAAAGTTTCACCGTAATCGATACCACTTCACCTTGCTCATTGAGCTTGTTTCTGAAAACCCATTTGTTTCCAATGATGTTCTTTTGAGATTGCTTAGCAACTAAATCCCAGACATCATTTCTTTGAATTTGGTTCAGCTCCTCTTGAATTGCCACAATCCATCCATCATCTGATAATGCTTCATTAACAGAAGTTGGTTCAATCATTGAGAGTAGTCCTAACATAGAGTGTTTATCTCTGAATGTTGATCTTGTCTTTAGAGGATTGTTCTTATTTCCAATGATTAACTCTTCTGGATGAAATGATTTACACTTGAATGGACTTTTGGATTATGTTGCATGTTCTGAAACATCAAGAGCGTCTTCAAAATCTTCTTCATCTAATTAAGTTTTAGAGGCGGCAACAACATCTGGACCACCAGAGGCAATAACAGGTTCTCAAGCCTCAGAAGCTTGTTCAGGTACTGAAACATCTTCAGTGATGTGAAACTCTGCAAAACTTTCAACTAGCTCTGACATTTTATTGTCAGACTCTTTGTCATCAAATTTGATGAGTATTGATTATTCAGCCGTATTAGTTTTAGAATTATACACTTTGTATGCCTTTGAGAGTTCAAAGTATCATAAGAAGATACCCTTCTGAGCTTTGGCATCAAATTTCTTTAGATCGGCCTTATTGTTCAAGATGTAACATGTACATCCAAACTAATGAAAGTAACATATGCTTGGTCTTCTTCCTTTGAAGAGTTTCTATGGTGTTTTGTTTAGTATAGGTCTGATATATATTCTATTCTAAACATAACATGTTGTGTTTATAACTTCTGCCCAAAAGTACTTAGCCATATTAGTTTCATGAATCATGGTTCTGGCCATTTCTTGTAAATATTTATTCTTTCTCTCTACAACTCATTGTGTTGTGGAATTCTAGAATTAGAGAATTCACGAAGAATCCCTGAAGACAACAAACTAGTTCAGAGCCTTCAGCTGCTGACATGGTCGTGAGAGGCATGTATCCTTCAGAGTCTCCAAAGCTTTTGATGCTACTAAAAACACTCTTCTGATTAAGATGTTGACTTTCTTGTTGACATTTTTTTAGATCTTGTTCAGAGTCCCTTATGTATTTATTTAGTATCGCTTTGATCCCTTAAGTAAAATAAAAATTGTTTGAGTCCTTTAAATTTATTTTCGTTACACGTTTTGGTCCATTCCGTTAGGGTTGTGAAATAAATATTTAAGGACGAAAATAGCAACTAAGCCAAAGTTTTATAAGGATTAAAAGTGAAGAAATTTTTTAGAGGAACTAAAATAAAAAGTTGGTATATTTATCAAAACATATTTAACCCTTAAAAATATATTCATTAAAATGTAAATAACAACAAAATTTTATACAAACATAATTTCCTACACGATGGATGCTTACGGTGGTCTTCGTTCGATCGAAGTAGACATTCATTGTCTGTATTTTTGGGAAAGAGATGTTACTTTTGGGAAAGTCATTCATTGTCGGTATGGTAGTTAATATTAAAATAACAATGCTAAATAATGTAATTTTATCTATAACTTTCAATTTAAAAAACAAAAAATTTTGCAGGGACCAAAAACAATTTTTTTTTTTTACAGGGACCAAAACTTAAACGGGCCATATTTGCAGGGACGAATGCAATATTTAAGTCTTTTCCAATTGACTACGGTTGGCAATTACATGTTGTATAATTAGTGTTTTCTCATCAACGGTCCTACATCATATTAATTTACAAGCGGTGCTTTCTTGTGCTTGTTGAATTCATTGCTTTTGGATTCACTTGCTCTTTGGTGTGTTCACTCAGCCATCGATTGCTTTTGGATTCATTTGTTCACTCAGCCATCGATTGCTTTCGATTGGCAGGCACAGTTTCCATTTTATTGTACGGGTGCAGTCTCCCTCTTCACCTGTGATTGCACCAACAGCAAAATCTTTTGCGCAGACTCTAACCGCATCACACAATTCATCTTCGAATGACAATTTGCCTCAGCCGTTCACCGGAGGTGAGGCTGTTTGTATCAAGATTTCATAGGAACTGTATGAGAAAGGCGTCGAAGTATCCTAGAGAAACCTTCATGGGAGACTCGTCCTGAATAAGGGAGACAAACCTTATACGACGAAAGATATCCAACTGAAACTTCAGAAGCAATGGAAGACAACATGACCATGGACCATGTTGTTTTTAGGTAAGGGGTATTTTGAGTTTTCTTTTGCCTCATATATTGATTTACATGTTAGTTTGGTCGATGGACACCGTTAATTTGAAACTGAGTATTTTACGGCTTTTTGAGTGGACAAAAGATTTCAATGCACATACACAGAAACATGCATGCTCAGGTGTGGATTCAATTTGGAATTACCTCAGGAATATTGGATGGAAATGACCCTCAGAGAAATTGCAAGTGTGGTTGAAATGTCGTTAATTATTGATAATGCGACCATCAAACACATTTTTGGCCAGTATGCTAGAGTCTTTGTTGACATGGATTTCTCCCGAAAACTTTTTCATGATATTGTGGTTGAGCGAGATGGTCTCTCTTTTAGTTTGAACGTGGCTTATGAATGGCTCCCAGATTTTTGTTCCAACCGTCAGAATATTGGTCACAATGTTACCTCTTGTTGTTGGTTATATCCCCAGAACGACAACAAGGTTGTTAAGGAAAATGTTGCTAACGGTAAGAAGCAAGTTCCAGTGAGAAAACTTGATTAGGTGCCTAAAAAAGGATAATCCATCCGGCATTGGTTCTTCCAAGGCGTTTGAAGTTCCACAAAAGACAACACCACAATCTAGAGTTCCGATGTCCGAAGCAGCAGATACACACATGGATATTGTCACCATTCTTGAGGATGTTGATTCTCACCCTCAAAATGATGTTGATTTGGGCGCAGCCTAGCAAGTTACCACTACTTCCGAGCAGTTCGCCATTCAAGGTATATATGTCTTTTTTTTCTCTTTCGTATGCCTCTTGAAAATGTTACGGATGAAGTTCTTAGTCCATCACCTCGCGAAGTGATCCCAGACCAGCAGCAAGTTTTGGAGTCGTGCATAATGCCTTGGATATTGAGGCAATTTAAATTCAACAGTAAACTTCGCATGACACACTGGATCCTAAAGTGCGACGTGAACTTGACCTTGTTGAGCATTTAGTGATTGCGGGTAAAGATGCAAAATGTTCCTTTCACACCTTACCTTACTAAATGTCAGAGGAAAAAAATTACTAAGGCGACCGGATATCAAACCCGTTCTATGGGTCCACCTCCTAGCCCTTCCAATTGAAGGTTTCCTTAGTATTTGGTTGTTCACTTTTTTCTCTGAGGGTTTTGGCCTAGTCCCCCCTCTTGTCATATTATTTTTTCATTTTTTTTAATAATATATATAGAGTAGGTGGTAGAGGATGGAGTTTACGGTCTATGTAGCCTCTTGATGCCCTCCTTACTTCTTTGCTTATAAAAAAAAATTATTTTTGTCATGATGAAAGCTTCCTCTTGTTTATAGTAAAATAAAAAAGCATATAGACGGATGTTGTTCATCAACGTCCGTCTGAATACTAGTACAATATAGGACCTGGATTTGGTGCTGTAATAATTGCACGCAGTTGTAGATCTCGACCGTTCATTTGAGATTGAACGGTTAAGATTAAAAGCTGTGTCTTTTTAATAAAATGATCTTAGCCGTAACATATTGATCGGACGATTGACATGCTTTACAGCAGCATTCTGTTACAGGAGGAAATATGTTTCCTACAATATAATAATAAATTTTGTACTCAAGTTACAGCAAAGAATTGTCTTAGTCTCCTTTAAAAACCCTAGGGTCATGAATAATTTGGGGTGAATGATACATTGTGTCTTAGTAAAAGGCTAATAGCATGTTTTATTTCCTTTCAAAAAGGTTCCATAAAAACTACAAGAGAATAGGTCCTCTTAAAAAATACTACAAGAGAATAGGTAGATTTTGTCTAAACATGTGTTCCAAAACACAACCAAATATATATAAGAAACCAAAATCCCCAAAAAAAATAAAGGAATAATCAAATTCCAAAACCCAAAAATAAAATAATAAATAGTTAGTCTATCTATTCTCATAACTAATTTACCAATTGTGTTATCCTCAATTCAAGTGCCACCTTAGCTAACAACTTTTGCGAGGAATCCTCTCCTACTTCAGTAGTCAGAGGTCATCCGTTGAATTCATCTAATAGTTAAGAGATCAATGCTATCAACCATTCGATGAATCCAACGTTTGATCTCTGATTGGGGAGAATCTAATGCATAGGATCTTTGACCCTAGTTTCTTCAATACTTGCCTCAAACAGCAATAGGGGTTCTTGGGCTAGGTAGCCCCATGTATGCAAGCCTAGGAGAAATCCTAACTTTAGGGCTTGGCCTTGGAGAAGGTATTGGGCCATAGCTATATGGTCTTGCAGAAGCGGGTCTAGGTGACAAATTAACTTGCTCCAATGCCCTTGATTGAAGGTGCTCAGGATAGTCACGCACACACCCAATACGAGGTCCAGCTCCTGTAGACCACTTGCATGATAATCTCTTGGAAAAGTCAAATACTGGGACCTCAAACTTCTTGGCATTAACCTCTGTTGCATTATTAATTTTGATTCCTTTGTTGCTAACATTATTGGTAGATATTGATTGGGAAGTTTGAGTAGGGTCCATAGTTTGTTGTGATTCATTAGTTTCAATAAATGGATTGGTCCCAATGAATGAAGGAGCATCATCATCTATAGCATATCTCTGAAAAGAGGGTAAAAAAAGCAAGTAAGATAATTTTTTCTTCCACAGCCAATTTACCTTTTGATCACTAGTATTAGATAAAAATTCACCTTGACATTAGAGAGGTCTACTTTGTGCTCCACAAGAAAGCTAACAAATTCTCTGAAGTTCTCTTCAGTTGGGTGATAATGACCACTATAAGGCCAAATAGCCTGCAAATTGTATACAATAAACACTATTTGTAAGCAAAATTGCTTATGCAAAATTATATATCTATGTAATGAAAACACATTGGATAGTTGTGAATCTTGACCGTCAGATAAAGGTCGGACAATTTGTGTATTTATGTTGTTAAGTCTGATATAAAATACAAGTCAAAAATACAAATAATTCGATCTTCATTCAACGGTCAAGATTTACAACTGCAACGAATTCAGGTCGATTAAAAAAAAGGGTTACGTGTTTTTACCTCGAGTACACCTTGTTGTGCCACTAATCGTCCAGCAGCTGTGGTTGCAGCCCCAGATAGAAAGCTAGAGTGTTGAAAAGCACCCTTTTGTTTCCTTCCAACATACAAAGACCTACTGGTGCTAAGAACAAATATCCATTTGGACTTTTCATCAGTCTCCACAAACCTCCCATCTTTTCTATACACCAACTTTCCCTTTTCAACAATTACTTCATATTCTTCCCTTTCTTTCTGCAATTATAACATCAAACATACAAATTAGATTATATACTATCATCGGGGTCTAATGCATGTGGTTGATGCGCAATGCGTATGAATCTTATAAACCCTAAAGTACCGAGTTTGATATATACTTCAAATATTACTATCATTTTGATTACAAATGTGATATAATCTATTGATAACTTACTGGTCCAAGATATTTAATGCACTGGCGTTGAAGGGTGGTCCTAGGACATTTCTCAAGATTAATTTCTTTACCATCTCCAACATCCAACCTACAAAAAGTTAGCCATCAAGATTATCAGATCCAATAGTTTTTACCAGCTTCATATAATTATTACAATCAATAAGATATAGATGATTAGGTACTATAGGATAAAAAGCTTACCAATAGAAAAATGGTTGAGTACTTTGGCTCTCAAACCAAATATCATAATATAAGTGCAAATTGTGTCCATAGCGATGACGTGGGTCAATCTGTGGGGAAAAAAAATCATTGTTAATACTGTATGATATGATTAGATTAGATATGTAATATTATTTTAGTGTTAGTTAATTAATTTATTTTATAATATTATATTAGGATAAATAACTTACAGCTTCAAGCCAATGTTGGAGGGCTAATTTTTGTGCCTTGTCATCCTTGGACAAACCTTTTCCAACCTGTATGAAAAATAAAAATTAGCAAAGACACCTTAAAAATGAAATGAAAAATATGAAAAATTTAGTTTAATTTTTAGAAATTAAATTGAATTTCAAATGAAATATACCTTAGCTGCTCTAGTCCTTGCCCTTCCCCACCTTGACACTGCAGTTTCTTGTTTATGCTCATCAAAAAATGAAACAGAACTTCTTCTAAGAGCAGCAAAGTCCAATGCTTTCCACCTTCATATCATTTAAAAACAATCCATTTAATAACATACAAAAAACATTAGGCTAAGAAGTTAATACTCTATACCAATTTACTCTCTTAAATTAAAATCTTGAAATTAAGGAAATTTCAAAATCATTACAAAATTTGAAATTTTTTTATCACATAACAATATTAAAGACTAAATTGACCGATGATCGAAAATTTTCAATTTCATGAATCATTTTCAAAGTATCGTTAATTTCAACGACCAGAATCAAATATCAAAATTCGTATAATTTCAATGACTAAATTGACCATTTCAGTTAATCAAATATCATAAAATAAAGGTTTTTCGAACAAGACTAACCAGAGTTCCTCAACAACAACAGCACAATCAGCAAGATTTCTTCTAGTTCTATAACTCTTGTAAACTTTCTGAACCTTAGTTGCTGCAGCATCAAGCTCAAAAACAGGTTTTGGAGAAGAGAAAACAACTTCTTTAGGCAAAGAAAGCAAAGGCACTGCCTTATGTTTCAAGTTTTCATCAACATTTGTGTCAAGGGTCACATGTTCTGGTCTATAATCCTCTAACCTAGTTGGACTTTTTGTTGGTGATGTTTCTGATTCTCTTTTGTTGAAACTTGTTCTCAAAATCATAGCACCATCTTTGGAACCAAAACTATAGTTGAATGTAAGACCAAAGAGTGAATGCCTGACAATTTCTTCCCAAGCTGATGATAGTAAAGAAAGTGATAATCCCATAGAGATGTAGATTCACACCAATTTCAATTTGTTTGATGAAAATTCAAAACTATACTTTCTTGAATCCTGTTCAAATTACACATAGAACATCATTAATCAAACCATACATAAATCAATAAACTAGCATAGAAAATTTTCATAACCCTATCTTTCTTTTATAATTTTCTGAGTATTATCTGCGCATAACTGCGAAAAATATTTTAAATCACTTATAAAATAGGACAATTGGATCAACAACTTAATATTTTTTGTTGTTATATAGATGATGAATATATTTATATAAGAAAAAACTTATGTAGCCAAAAAAATATAAGAAAAAATTTCATTGAAAGCAAAGGGTAAGAAAATTCAAACCTTTGTTGTTGAGCTTATGAAGAAGTATATATCTTAAGTTATGAATTGAAGTGTGACTTAGAACAAGAGATTAGAACTCAAATTGAATGAATAAAGATGTGACTATCTCAATGGTTTATATATAAGTATGGTATTCAACAAATACGTGTCAAAGGTGAAGAAAGAGAGAGAGAAAGTAAAAGGGTAGTGTTTGAATTCCACAAGGAATTTTCTCAACACGTTCGATTGTGGAAAAAAAAAGTGTGTAATTATAAAGTTCCAATTTTACTTGTGTGAAGACCTTACAAAAATTAAAAAAAGTCCGATCCACGTGTTGGTTAGAGTTGTTCAAAACGTTTTTTGGTTTGTATTAAGAAGGACACATAACATAACCCCTTGTAAAGGAAATATGACTATAAATTATAAAGTATAGTTGCATTTGTTTTCTTCTTATAAAGTATATATGACTATAAACTATAAAGTATAGTCGTATTTGTTTTCTTCTTATTCTAGGTCCATTAAACGATAGAACCATAGAACAACAAGAAAAAAACAGGGTGAGTATGGCTGCCAGTCAAAGAAAGTAAGCTTCTGCGTTATTCCATGAAATGAAAAATATTTTTTATAGATTCAATAAACATTTTAGTCTTAAAATTGTAGCAATTTAATCCCTATAAATTGAAACAATATCAAATAATTTACTTCTTTTTTACAATTTTCCACCAATTTTTTTTAAAAAATATTTGTTTTGACGCACGAAAATATTATTTAAGTCACAATGTACGTCTTTTATGGGTTTGGAAGGATGTTTACTAAAGGAGTATTATAACAAAGGGATTAAATTGATCACATTTTTTTAAAAATGTAATGGGTTAAATTGCTATTTTATAAATTTAAGAGATTAAATTGATTGACCCTTGTAATTTTTTAAAAAAAAAAGTCTATTTAGGGTCTGTTTAGCAAGATATGTGTTGAATTTGACTTCAAATTTTGAATATGTGAAAGCTCAAAATCGCAACGTGATTTTGATGGTGTAATGCGATTTTCTTGGCAGAATGATTGGTTCCTTGTGGTGTCAAAATTGTAACGCGATTTGTGGATAAGGTTTTGTACCTTGGGTCGTACGTTACAATCGTAACGCGATTCTAACGATCACGACGCGGTTTTGTCTGTTTCCTGTGCACTATATACGCTTTACAATTCAGTTTTTTGGGGAGAGCTTCAGCAGAGAAAAACTTGGAAATACAAAGGAAGTAACTTTCGGGTTGAGTGTATTTGTAGTGAGATTTTCTTGAGTTGGGAAACACTGTAAACACCTTGGGTAAGTGAAAATATTGAGTGTCTTGTTCCTTGGTGAGATTGGGAAAGGGTAGAAATTAGAGCTTGTTCTTTGTGAGCTTGTTGAAGCTAATTTTTTGTAACCCTTTTGTATCTCTTTGTAAGAACTCATTGATAGTGGATTGAGGGATCAATCTCTCCCCTAGAGTATGTCAATTTGGACCGAACTGGGTAAACATTTCTTAATGTGCTTGTTTCTCTTATCTCTTTATCTTTTGCTTGTGGTTTTGAGTTGTTTTCACTTGATTCCTAAATTAGATCTAGGTTTGTTATTGTTGTTATTTGTGGTTACTTTGATATTGATTACTACTTTCCCTTGCTCCATACATCATAGTTTTATGGCTTAATTACACTTTTGGTCCTCGCATTTGGACCAGCTCACGAAAATGGTCCTACCTCTTTCAAATCGAACAAAACCGTCCCCAAACTATATGTTTTTTGCAGTTTTAGTCCTACCTCCTATTTTCAACTCCAGAAACGTAGGAAATGTCAGTTTTAGACCTACCCCCTATGCTCAACCATGAAATAAACAAGGAAGAAAACATGTGGGTATAAGGAATCCACTTTATTCAGCACACTAACCAAAAAAACCCTAATTTGAAA
>Ga0315914_1003897_pt1 | contig 22467 bp, 14 predicted proteins | sample MpolenodulesMG_FD_203920 | JGI IMG/M metagenome (GOLD analysis project Ga0315914, IMG submission 203920) | Medicago polymorpha root nodule microbial communities from Los Angeles, California, United States - elongated nodules | ecosystem: Host-associated > Plants > Roots > Nodule | place: USA...
GTCACTTTCTCCATTTGAGAGCTTAAATCATAAAACGTGAAGTTGGACATGTCTGCTTTAGACTCCTTCAATTCTTTGTTTGCACATACATTAAGATTTGTTGCAGAGATGTTCCGTAAATTGACTCGGTATATATGCATGTTATTTTTCTAGAACAATTATACTGCATGTATACAATGTAAATTCAGTTTCATATTGTCATAAAGCTAACAACTAGTTCATTGTTGTGTAAGAGAACGACTAGATTATCTAATTGTTGAGAATGTATATGTTTCTTATTAATTTTTATCAATGTATTGTATTAATTTTGGGCCATAAAAATGCCTACTATCTATCTAATAATCATTCCCTAAAAGAAATATCTATCTAATTAAAAAAACAATTTTAAAACATTTTTTAAAATTATTTTAATTATTAAATTTTAATTTTCTGATTTTTTAAACAATTTAAAAACGTTTTTTTTAAAAAAATTCATACAACGTTTTGCCAGGGGTTAACCCCTCACAAAGTTGCTGACACAGTCTGTAAAAAGCTTGCATTAACCAGAAAAGTCTGCAATCATGCAGACACAATTTGCCAGGGGTTGAGTCAGGGCCTGTGCCAGGAGCGCATTTGCCAGGAGCTAAAGCCCTGGCAAGTTCATTTGCGATGAGCAGATTTGCTGGTGATTCTGCTCCTGGCAAAACTCCTGGCAAACGTCCAGTTGCCAAGGCTTTTAGGCATTTTGCCAGGGCTTCTGCCCCTGGCAAAATGCAACATTTCTTGTAGTGGAGATCGTGGTTGTGGTGTTGAGATCAAAGGTAAGACTTTATCCGGTGTTTTTCGCGGCAGTTGCGGTGCTGGAGTGATGTTGACTTCTAGTGCTGGTAGATAATATGTTGGGTTTGCAAGCTTCCTTTCTTTCACCATGATTTTGATGATGTTTCTCCTGGCTTGAAGATTTACTCCTGCCACTACATCTATTTTTCCACCTTCAATTGTGGAAGCATCTTTCAAAATTTCTGCATCCGATTCTTCTTCTTCAGTCTTCTCCTTGTTTCTTTCAAACTCCTCCTTCAAATGATGCAAATGTTGTGGAAACACCTTGCAAATGTTTTCAGTCGAATCTGTCAATGATTCCCTCATCTCTTGCAACGTTGCTTTGATAGAAAGATGAGAATCATGAAGTTGCACTCTGAAATCATTTGTAGATTCTTTTGAAGCTTCTAAAAACTTAGTTAATGTTTTTGTAATAATATCTAAATTTTGAATTGCATCAACAGGTTTTAAAGAAGAGTATTGGGTTTGGTTTTGGTGGTTGTTGTGGTAGTTTGGGAAGTCATAATTGTATTGGTTGGAAGAAGTTAAATATAAAAGGTATGGGTTTGGGTATGAGTTTGGTGATGGTTAAGTTGAAAGAATTCTGCTCTTTATTCAAACGGTTTTGCCCCTACGTGATGATAGACTTTTAGCAAGTGTACTAAAACTATTGAAGTAGTAAATTAAAAGTTCGTATCCACGAGGACTGTGTTAATCTCAATTTAGCAATAATGTTAATATTTAAGATGTGTAAATTTTTTAACTGTCCGAGGGAGTAGGTTTGATTGCATAAAAATAACGGAAAATAAAGATTGTTTTGAAAATATATGGAGAGATGAGATTATGTCTTTCGAATCCTCTAATACTCGTCTAGTTTCACCATGGTTAACTAAAATAGCCCTAATCAACTTGACTTAGGACCCTCTTCTCAGATTACAGTCCATAATTCCTTAGATGATCTAATATTCTTTGAAGGTTTTAAGAACGTTAACCTAATATTACAAATAAACGATTATCCATTCCTAGACTAACCCTGTTTATTTGAACAATTTAATTAGGTCTAAGTTGAAAGTTATGGTCAGTAGTCATTCATTCTCACGAATTCATATTCATATGTGATAAGTATATAAAAAGCATTAAGAACAATTGAATTGAATAAAACTAGATTGATATTCATATATGAAATAGAGTTTCACGGCAACATGGTTCAAACAGTGTACATCAGATTCATCTCATGACCTAATCAAAGGAAATTAGCTAGACATGATCGAACAAATAAACAACATGGTAAAGAAAATAAACCGATAGAGTTCCGCCATTGTCGGCTTTGCTCCGTAATTTCTTTTCAATAGCTACTGTTGATGTTGTTTCATGTGCCTTCCTCTCTCTCGTGCTGCGTAATGTTTTTGTTCTCCAAAACCGTTACACCAAAAACGTGTTCCTGTACCAGCCGTAATGTGAATTCCCCCTAGTGTGCACAGCTAACTTTCTTTATATAGGTATGTAACCTAGTTCCTTTCCTTCTCCACAAGCATGTCACGCTTTTCTTTCCTTTGATTTTCTCAAGCCCAATCTTTAATATGAATATGAATTCTTAATTGCGTTTTGTCACCTCTTGTTTTGCTCTTTTTGATCATATTTTCTCTTGCTTTCATTTCTTTCCTTGTGCCACATGTCCTTAAAATCGTGTCACGAAATAGCCGTCGTGACACGTTTTAACCAATGTCGAATGAACCTCATCCTGTACTCCAAATCGTGACACGTTTTCAAAAATCGTGACACGATTTTGCTTTCTTCAAAATCTTCTATTTTTCTTGTTTTCTTTGTTGTTTAAACTTGCTTGTGAACTCAAAATATCATGAAAATGACACTAAAAATAGTGAATGATTGACTATCATCACGTGACTTAACTCACGTAGCGTGAGTTAACCCACGCTGGGTACTATTTTCGATCAAAACCAAGCAGGCAACCACACAGCTCCATTTTTTTTCCCTCCACCTCCAAAAACTCAAAAAGTGCGAATTTTTGGGTCAAAATCTTCGTTCCAAATCATTGCAAATCGTCAGGAAGCAAGTTTCTACGCTCATCAAGCATCATAGAACAGGTAATGTACCGACAAAACTAATCCTTTTTTCCTGGTTTTTCTGCAACTTACGTCATTTTTTTCAGTAGGCGATAGGGCTGAGCGTGAGTTAACTCACGCTACTGTGATGCTCAGATTTTGAATTTTTGCGTCACTTTTTTTACTTGCTTTGCTTGCGGCACAAGTTATTTATTTTTATTTTTTTTTGTTATTTTTTTATTGAATAGACATTGAGTGACATGGTTGAAAATGTGGCGGAGGATGACGTTGAACCGAAACCGGGCAAAAACAAAGCTTTTCGTCGTAGGCGTAGGTTTCGACGTAGGATCCGACAATGTCAAACCAACCAATGATGTGAAGTTTAAAGTGAATATTCCTTTTCAAGTTCACATTGCTCACAACCAAATAAAACCGGTACCTACCGCTAACTTTAAAGAAAAGCCTAAACCGGTACCTACCGGTGTTCGTGTTATTGAAGTAAACACCGGATCATTTTTTATAACAAATGAAAGTTGAAATGTGGTTTGGGTGTCCATAATTTTGTGTATGTGACGATGTTGAGTACCGCGGTTTTGGGTTTGGGTTTAAGTTTGGTGGTTGATGTTGAAGGTTGTAGTAGTTTGAATATGAAGGATTTGTGTATTGACTAGGTGATTGAGGTGAAATATTGGGGTTTGTGATGGTCGAGTAATGAGGAGTAGTGAATGTGTAGTAACCTGGATGAGTATACCTTTGGTTTGCCATGGGAGGTATTGAAGTTGAAGGATGAAAGCACCAATGTTGGAAGGCTAAATATTTTTTTACTGGAAATAAAGGAAAACAGAAATAAAACAGTAATGAACAATAAAATAAATTAACTAAAGAAAATAAAATAACATGTTGATTCATTGATTGTCTTGCGTAGTGTGTCAAAGACACTACATATTGGAAGGATAATGAATAATAACTCTAATGAACCTAAAGATTAAATACATAGCTAAGAGGTCCAACTAGAAACAATTTAAAGGAAAGACAAACTAATATAATTTTAATCTTAAACTAAATATCTAAATCATTTATTTAAATCTAATTGAACTCTCTATCATGAAGAGTGCCATAAAGAAAACAACATTGTCATAATAAGCCACCTTTATTCGCTAGCCGGGTGAATCGTAAACAATGTCTGAATGAAAGTAAGAGCAAGGGCAATAAATGCAACAAGGAATGCAATAACGGTCCAAGGATTGTTGAAGTAAGTGCGAAAACCCAACGCTATCCAACTCTTGTATTTATTATGGTAATGTTCAACTATTTTGACTTTGACGTTAAGATATGTTTCTATGTTAGGTACCAAGTCAGTGCCTAAGGTATTGAAAAGATTAGCAACTTCCTCATCACTCCAAAAGGTGCACACAATCCCATTTGATCTCAATTCCTTCACATCTTGAGGATGGTCGATGAGTGAGTCCATGAAAGCTACATAAGAACAAATTCCGTAATCGTTCTCAAAATTTGGGGACATCTCATATGCTATCAGATTGAGGAAAGTAGCGGCTGTAAAGTTGTTCACAAGGATCGTAGGAATAGTCAGTTTCGCAGTAAACCATCCTTCAGAGAAATCTATGTCTGTTGGCCTGCGTCTCAAGCTTGACTTAAGTCTTATTCCTACTGCTCTTAGATCTTCTATGCCCCTGTATGTAATCAGCATGTCATCTTCCTTTGAATTCTCCTTACTCCATATCTTTATTTTTGGAAAAAGCTTTTGACTCCATAGCTTTATTTTTTGAAGAAGCTTTTTTAATTTCTGTGGACCTTTGTCCTCCGCTGCTTCTTTGGAAGTGATAGCTTCATTGCTTCTAGTCTTTGGAAGTGTTATCCCCCGGCACCTAGGGCTTACCGGCTTAGGATTCAAAATCAAAAAATTTATCCCATAAATATTTTAATTCCAAATTCATTAAATACACAAATTTTCTACTAAAAAACAAATAAAAAGTTTAAATACTTATTTTAAGGGTGGAAAAACTTAAAACTATTTTTTTATTTTTTTAAAAAACTAATGAAAATATAGAAACGGAACAAGACAAGCTCTATTTCAAATTCTGCCCCTAAGTGTTAGAGACAAAATTTAGTAACCAGACATTTTTTTTGTACGTAATACTATTGTTAATTATTTCAATATTCTCTAGTGCTTTTTATTGTACCTTGGACTTAGATGTAGTGAGGATGAATTTACGTAGAAGATCAAGAAGATGCATTGGTGTCTCTGATTGTGACTCATTTGTTATTGATACACTATGTTGTTCTTCTCCTTTTTTATTTGAAACCATATCCTTCTCCTTTTGTGACTGCAACTCATTTGGTATTGATACACTATGTTTTCCTTCATTCTCCTTCTCTGACACTGGTATGTTCGAACAAAGACTGTCGGAGAAATTAGTCATGATTTTTATCAATTCACTCTCGTTGTCATTTTTCCACAATAGCTTGAGTACTTCATAAGGCAGTTGATTCTCAACCAAAAGCACATCCGTCACCACAAGAACAAGTTGATCAACCTTAATATTCATGTGCCCCGGTTCATGAAGCTTGGCTTCCTCCAAGATACGCAGCAACGAACAGCCATCCACGAACAACATCCACGACAGCTTTTCTTCAAGGCTACCAAAGCCTTCAAGAGACTGGCCGGTTAAAGTTAAAACATCATCATCAAAATGACCCTTCAGTTTATCAATGTTATCAGCAATCTTTTTATGTAGATCCTCTAGAATAAAGCCGTTGTTTTCTATGTATTTCGCCGCCCACATAAGCTTGTACTTCTCTCCTAACTTCAGATTTGTATTGCCATGATGAATAGGACCTATTGATACCAACTTAGGTGAGTAATGCTTCTCAAGATTTGTTCTATTTCTGAGATACTCAGCCACCCTTTGTATCTTTGGTCCAGAATCTTGAGGTGTTTGCTTTAAATTTTTTAACTCCACAACTTTTTTTTCAAAGGTAGTTTGGGATTCCATCATTCATTCAATATAATAATGGTTGTCGGATATTGATCTTGCAAAGTCACGAAATCACCTTTACCTAACAATAGGGGAGGGAGAAAAGGGAACTCCCAAATAATATTGTTCACATCCACTCAAACTATCTAAAATAACCCCAAGATAACTAAAGTTACGTTTGGAAAAGTCAACTTGAGTTAACTCAAGTTGATTTTAGGTAAGTTAAGAGACCATCAATTCTTCACAGATATGCTATTTTTTCAAGACTCCAAACGTATAATATGTTATGTTGATTTTTTAAAAGAATGTCATGTCTTAAAAATATCAAATTCATTCATGATCTAAAATAAATCAGGACTAAAATTACACAAGTACACCAATATTTAGGAAGACACTCAAATTATTTTTCACTATTTCACTTGGTATACTTTTTCTTATAAAATAAAATAAACAAAAAATTCTCTTATAATAAAAGAAAGGAAGTAGTACAATATTCATTAGGAAAATTCTATGGTGAAGTAGTGAAAATGACTTTTCTGATGAAGTTAACACTATAATATCAAAAGTGTAGTGAGTAACACCCCACTGTTTGTACAGTGGCATCAAAAGTTCAGTCCCCATAGTATCATCAATTCATCAGATTAACAAGACTACACTTAATCTAATTTTATCCTACCTTGTTTTAAGTGTAACACCCCACAAAGTGTAACACTTAAGACTATCACATAATATCATCAAATATGTTTGCATGTTAAAGATGCCAACAATAAAATAGTACATTTAAGTCCAAGATGTTGCAAGCATTACTAGATGAATTACTATTGATCATTAATCAGTAATCAACAATTTAAAAATGAATCAAACATTAAAATCAAAATTAACTTTTTCGAAAAAGTCAATTTTCTGACTGCACCTTAGAAGCTCTCTATTCATTAATCATAACATATTTAATCCAACCATGAACCAACTATGCTCGATGTAACAAACAGCAGCCACTAATAATGCGAGCAGACGGTGAACAGCTTTCGTTCACCAATAATTAATGGCTCACTCGTACAGGAGAGCGTGTTGCACATGGTAATCCTTCCAATTTCACGGCCACACAGTCAGATTTTACTAGAGCAATAAATTCACAACGGTGCAAATTCGGTCATGGCTGTAATGAGAGTGTCCAATCTTTCTATCCTGTTTTAAATGCCACTGAATTTCGGTCAGCAGCTTGTCTTATTAGTCCACAACCAAAAATGTTTCCCCTGAAGACTGGGAAGAAAGTCACATAAGAATTTTACTGAAACTATGCTCTTCGGTCTCAAAATAACAGTGCTTTAAGATTTGTGTGCAATTTTAATGGTAAAAATTATTATGATTTAGGCTAAAGTGCATTTTTTGTTTTTTAAGTTTTAAAATGTTAGTGATTTTGGCTCTCCGTTAAAAAAATTGAAAATTTTGTCCTTTATATTAAGGGAAATATGCTCTTTTGACCCTTTAACTTTATGAAAATATGTTCTTTTGATCTTTTATTTTTACGGAAATAAACTCTTTTGACCCTCTAACATTATGTCTTGATTCTTTCATGACTACAAACAATACTTGTCTAAAATCAACACCCAAAATTATTGTCATTCCACCTAACGGTTTTTACTTATTGTAAGGATCTAATTTTTCCATGATGTTACACATTGATTGGTCAGGTACTACAAAACAACATGGAAAATGCTAACCGGTGTTCTCATAATAATGGTTATGAAAGCAAATATAATAATTTTGTATTGGAACTTGTGCATTCAACTCTTCAAAGGTTTAAAAAATAGTATTTTCAATTTAAAACTTTCTTTTTTGGTTTCCTTAACCATTGTCCTAAGAAGTCGGTTAGCATCACTCAAACAATATTGGTGCATCATTGGTACCTCATACCAAATTAATAATATCGCTTGACGAAGTAGTTGAATATATGTCAGGTCTCGGCCCTTTTCATATTGACGATTTTCATGAAACCAAACAAAAAACCTATTAGAAACTTCTTTATTATACCTCACAATTGACTTAATGTCACGATTGTCTCCAAATAAAACAGACTGTTCATTATGCAAATGACATGCCAACTTAAGGACATGAGGCCATTTATGGTGAAACATACAAACAATCTTAGTACTGGTTTATTTCATCTATTGACTTAAATTTGCCATAATCAAGGTAATGACATTTGCATTGTCTCCCTATTATGACACTGGTTCACACACTTAAAATGGTACTTGGTAGAGTTAGACTTGTTACGGTATTTCATGTTAACATGATCCCCAATATCTACTCATAAGATGTCGATTGTTTGAAACGATAACATGATTATCCAATTTAACATTATACTTCTCAATATGTATCCTAAAATTGTGATGTTTATATTGGGGTTAAATTCTCTTCATTTATCGTGGTAGTTTCTTTAAAATTCATAGGATAACACCTTGAACATCTACCAACTTTCTTGAAAAGGATATTTGTGTCTAGAAAAACCACTTGGCCTATGCATCATGTTAGATAATAAAGTATTGGGCTTAAGCTATTAGGCTTTTATATTAGTAAGTTAGAATCTATTAAGTTTATTATATATTCTCTTATAATCTTTTGTAATGTTAATCTATTTTTTGTATTTCATGAAACCTTAGTCGTCGTCTTTGTCAGTCTCTTTATTATTCTCTTTTGAAACCTTATATTATTAACATGGTTTGGTCCGCCTTGAACTATTTGTCGCTTCCGCAGTTGAGTTCCCAAAAAAAGTTGGGAATGTTGTGTGTTTGATTTGGTTTAATTTCTAGATTTGGTCTTTTAGAGTTTTTTGTTGTTCCTTCTCTTTTGTTGTTTGAAAGTACTCAATTGAAGAAAGAATTTTGTATAATCAGTCATTTTATATAATCTGATGCTACCAAACCACCTCCAATTTATATAATCAGTCAATTTGGAAAGCTATTTCAATAAAAAGAATCACAACAATCATTTCTTTTTCGCATAATCCATTTGTTTCCCCTTTCCCACAACGGAGGAATGATAAATCCAAACGACACCTTTGGGTAAATTTCACCTCTCGTTCACTTATAAAAAAAAGTATAATATCATAAGTAATGAATATAATAACCTCAAGAAATATCGATAATATTATATCATTAATTATACCCCTCAAAAAAGTACCCTTGCACAACATCACATAATTTAATACTCTATTAGATGAATGCAAGCGTCGCGTAGCTTATTTTTCACAACTCTTATATCGAATTTAATCGAAGACAAACGAATGAGGTAGTTCATACATTAGTTAGAAAGGACACATTCTTAGCTAGTCCCTACATTTTTATCGATGTACCGCCATGTATTATTGAATCTAATGAAATGTTATAAACTTTTTTCCTTAAAAAGAAAATCCTACTTTTTTTTTGACAAAAATAAATGATATTTATTCATTCAAATTGATAGAGTACATCGATACAATGCAAATTTGCTAAAAACAAAAAGGATAAATCTGCGAACAAACTCACAGCATCCATGTTAATAGCATAAAACGGCAAAGTACAAAAGCCTACACTTATGACTAATTCTGATTTTTTTAATGACGTTTAGCTACACAAAAAAATTATGTATTTATTTTAGGGGGCCTATTTGAAAAAGAGAGCCGAGCCTCCTATTTCATAGGAACAGTCCTGCCAATGTGTTTGCGATTTGAGAGTCGTTATAATACCTTACTATTTTATTTGAAACAAATTTTAAGTTCATACTTTCCTCAAGAACATGTTTTAAACTAAATCTTATTTGCAAGAGAGTTTAGAATAGGTTTTGGGGTTAAGGTGTTACATCCGTAACCCTTATGTGTGCAATGTCGAGAACGTAAGTGTGCGAAATTAACTTGTTTTCAATCATGTGTTAGTATTGCCAATTTGTTAGTTGTGGAGTTTCCCTTGGGAGAACCAATAATTTCTTTGGAAGATTTAATCTCTTAAGCCAATGTATAGGGTGAAACAATTCGATCCTGTCATGAATATCGTGTGTATTGGAAGAATGAGGTATTCTTTCATGGTCATAAGACCAAATTAATAATGTTTGAACACACATATAAAAAGATTCTGCTCAAAATATTCAATAATCTTTTTTTATCAATTTCCTCCTTATTATTAAAAAAAATACTTATTTATGTGTGTGTAGCCAAACACCTTTTCTTTGGTCCAGTGACCATATTAGAATTTCTCTTGGAATAACTAAAATATCTCATTTTTCCACTTTGTTTGGGGGCTAAGCCAGTTGTTGTGCCCCGATAGTGAGAGGAATTTAAAGGAATTAGTCTTGTAATCAGTATGTAAAGACTACAATGAGAAATAGACATATTATTAAGTTGATGTGTGATTTATAAGTTGTATTTGTGACCGTTGTGTGTATACTTGCATTTAAAATTGAATTGATGACTTTATGTTACGATAATTGCTAATTGAAGTTCTGATTGGAACAAAAGGGGATCTGGTTTCAAGTACCAGAGAAACTCCAAATAAGATAAATGTGTGTTTTCTCAAGACTATTACTTTTCTCATCCTATGTGTTTTTCACGCGCACTATTTTTTCTCCAAAATACCCTTGGTTAGGATTATATAATCCGAACAAGATTTCCAGAAATTTTCGGATTATATAATCCGAAAATGAATTTTACCAGATTTTTAATTAGACTTTGGTTTATTTTATATTATTTAGATGCGAAAATCATAAAATAAATGCAAAAATAAAAGGACAAAATGATACACATAAAATCTCATTTTATTATTATATCAATAGATTTGTCCTGGACCGGCCAAAAGGATCTTAGGCCCATTTACTTAGGCCCAATACAATCTGAAGCCCAAACACCAAGTTTGGCAATATTACTTGCGACATACCCCTCCACCACGAGGGTGGTGCACGGAGCATGCAAGGCCGGTTCAAACGAACCACAACGTCTCTTTGCACGTTCCCGCAATAAACTCTTTGGCGGTTACACTTCCCACGATTTTGTAACTCAAACCACCGCATTCAAAGCACCGACAGTCACCTTCTGATCGAGTACGATCAGTGGCGCCGTCTATGGGAAATACAACTCTCCCCGTTTTCACCATACTAAAAACCAAAGCTTTCCAAAAATTTACCATGGCTGCCAACGGTGCCAGCTCACAGATACGAAGTGAAGTTCGTATTCCTCATTGCGATGGTATGACATCTTCACCTTCTCTTGTGGGTACACCAGAGAGGAACCTATACAAATAGTTCCTCTCCAAGAAAGGCCTCTACAGGGTGCTCTACGACCTACAGAGACGCCAGAAGATGCCACGCCAACTGGTGCCCTTGTCAGAAATTTGCTCCGCACGGTTCAACGACAAACGTCGTTAATCGATGAACATAACCGACACCTGATGGATCTAGAGCAAGCACGCCTGTTAGTCCGAACTAAACGGACTCCTTCCCCAACACCTAACAGAAGAGGAAGAAACCCTCACCAATCACGTTCCAGATCCCCTTGGCATTCAGTCAGCATCACATCTCCAAGCCATACCCGGAGATCGGCCAGAAGAAGATCACCCAGACGATCTCCTCTAAGACAATCTTCTCCAAGGAGATCCACAACAAGACGCAACAAACACTCTTGGTCCCCTTCTAGCACCGAGGACAACCGCGATGCCTAGAATGACCGTAATGCTTACGGTCCGTTCACACGGCGCATCCGGGAAGCTCTTATTCCCTATGGACTAGAAAAGCCCCCTCAAACGGATTCGTACGACGACACAACAGATCCAGATGAGCACATTGAGGCAGTTCTCACATACCGATCGGTGCAAGGCGCCTTAAAGTGCAAACTCTTCGTCACTAAACTATGACAAGGAGCCGTTACGTGGTTCAAGAACTTACGGAGAAACTCCATTGACTCATGGAGCGACCTCTGCGACGAGTTCATAACCCATTTCACCACCTCAAGAACACAACCAAAGACGGTAGCGTCCCTTTGAAGCCATTGTTCAAGGGAATTGCGAACCTCTTCGAGACTACATCAAAAGGTTCAACAAGGAAGTTGTGTAGGTAATGGGTGCCGACGAAACAATGAAGCGGTACCTCATCGCCAAAGGTCTGTGCGAAGGCACAGACGTCAAGAAAGCTGTCCGCTTAGATCATCCAAGGACTCTCAACGAGTTCCTAGCGATCACAAAGATCTACATCATGTATGAAGAGGAGTTGTACGCGAACAACCTCAACAAATCAAGGAAGGAGGAGTCTGCTGCTGAATCCTCCAAAAAGCCCTTCCAAGAGAAAAAGAAGGAAGCCAAATTAGCTCGTGAAGCCAAAGAACCGAATGGTCGCTTCACCGAGTATACACCATTGGCCATGTCCATGGAAAAGATCCTCGCTGAGATCGCAGTAGCCGATCTAATGGAAGCTGGCGTCAAGCCACCAAAGGCTCCTTCACAAGAGAGGAAAGGGGTCGACAAAACCAAGTACTGTCGATTCCACAAGTGCCATGGGCACGTTACCGATGATTGCATCCACCTAAAGGATGTTATTGAACTCCTCATCCAACGAGGACAGCTCAAACAGTTCGTCAAGAACCTTGAGTCGGAAAGAAAGACCATTGACCTCATCGCTGATGGCAACGAAGCGGAAAAGATAGTTGCCATGTCCGTGGAGCATTTGGGCGATTTACCTGAAAACGTGGAAAACGTACCTTACTCATGCACCTAGGAACAGTTTCCCTCCACCAACGTGGAAATCGTACCTTACTCAAGTACTGGAGTAATGATGAACATTTCCATGGGAAGCATGAAAAGAAAGTTCGAAGAGCTCATGAGCGTCAACTTGTTGGTCCCCTTCAACGTGGGAGGAAGACCACCCTTGGCGTTCTACGACTCAGAACTACTTGGTGGGACCTCAAATTCAACCATTCCTTTGCTCATGCGAGCATCGATGGCCAATACCGGCGTCTGCCGAGTCCTCATTGACACAAGGGCCTCGTTCAACATCATGTACACCAGCCTGTTCAAAACTCTCCATCTAACGGAGAAAAACCATTCTCCTTATGTTGGAAATGAACTCTACAGCTTCAACGGTTCGTCTACTCAACCTTGGGGCTGCATAGAGTTGCTGGTCACCTTCGGCGAAAAGGAGGCCAGGAAAACAATAAAGATCCCATTCCTGGTGATCGACTGTCCTTCTCTCTATAATTGCATTATAGGGAGAACCGAACTTGCCCAGCTGGGTGCTGCATGTTCAACCGCTCATCTGAAGTTGAAATACCATGCGAAGGATGGCATCATCGCCTCCCTGAACAGAGACATCGAAGCTGCGAGAAGATGTTTCCTTTAGACAAATAAATCCTAGAACTCGGTTTCCCAATCCAGCAAACCTGCTGAAGACAATGGGAAAGCTGTTGCGAGTGCTCTGGATGCAAAATTGGTCGAACTTGACCCCAGGTTCACCAAGGAAGATCTCAAGGAACAAAAGAGGGAAAAGAAGGATTTGCTCAACACGAAACTTCTTTGACCTATTCTTGACGGAGAATTCGAGTTGGTCCCTTTCAGAAACGACCCTTCGAAAAACTTCAAGATCGACAAGGATCTTCCTGAACTTGTCAAAGCACAGCTGGTCGCCTGCTTATGGGAGAATGCTGACCTATTCGCCTGGAGTGCAACCAACATGCCCGGAATCGACCCAAGCGTCGCCTGTCACCAGTTGATAGTTGATCCTGGTGTTAGCGAAATCTGGACCGTCAAGATTTGAGAAGCGAGCTCGCCCATAATTGGCGCCTAAAGGAGGTCGCCTCACTCAAACAAAATTATCAATGTCATTCAAAACCACTTCGCCTTCTCTTAAGACTCGTGCTTTGGGGGCTGGAGGGAGTACATCAACCTGTAAACAAATCAGAATATATTCCCCTTGGGAAGCTTTAAAGAAATAACAAGACTACATTAGGGGAACTCTCTAAAAACAGAAGACACATACCTAAAGAAATGTATAAATCACAAACGAAACACAAGCAAAAAAATTTCAACAGATCAATCACTTCGCCTTGTCCCAAGACACGTGCTTGGGGGTTGTGAACCGTCATTATATTCCTAGAGACCTAAAAGACCTTCAGTAAGGGCTTTTAGACCTTGCTAGAGGCCTCAGCGCCCTCCAGAAGGACAGCTGGACCCAAAGGCGCGTATCTCCCTATACGCCGCCTCCATCCGCTTCTAGAAACCTCTAGAAAGCGCCTGAATACCTAAAATACCCCCATTACTTGTTGCCTAAGTAACCACAAATTAGGTTCATAGAGGGCTATAAATACAACCCTTGAGAGCTTTCTCAAGGCATCCAATAATCAGTCAAAACCCTAGAATACGATACTTAATTCTAGTATCCCTTATTGTACTTTTTGCAAGTATAGTTATGATTTTTTTTTATTATGCTAATGTGTATAAATTACGATCAATTTTTTTTTTATTAATTTTGATTAAAATTAATTTAATTTTGATTAAAATTAAATCATAGGTATGAGCAAGTATAGTTATGATCTTTTTTTTATTATGCTAATGTCTATAAATTACGATCAATGTATTTTTTATAAAATCAAAATCATTTTGATTTTGATTAAAATTAAATCATAGGTATAAGTAAAACTGTCAACAAAAAAAATAATTTTATTTTCCTATTGTAACAAATTATACTTATATTTTTCAATGATATTAATAATATAACAAATATAATATAAATTGTTATATTTTTAAATGACATTAACAAAATAGCATTTTATTTAGAAGTATAGTGAAAAAACTAATCAAAATCATGTTTTCTCTTTATATATAGTCAAAATGTTTGACGGAAATGTTACTTATCGCGATAGAATCCACGCGAGATTTTCACAAGAGGAAGATTGCATGCATTCATGCTCAATGTGAGTTATGTGTCTCTGAAATCCAATAAATGAATTATGTGATGTATTAAATGTGAACTATGATAAACTTTGCTAAGTCCCAACTTCCCAAAGACGAGAACCTCCAAAATAATGGTTAACTCGAGTCCATGATGGGAGAATTGCAAATGTTAAAAATTGTCCATTTTTTTGCTGTCAATCTTTAAAGATTTTTGTCTAAGAATTAATAATTCTTGATTATGTGGGTTGTAGTGGTGTCATGTAACCAATTTTAGCTGTAAGATGCTTTGTTCGGTTGTTGTTGAGACCTACACCCTATTATTACAAGTAAAAAATTAATATTTTATATTCATTTAATAAATGATGGATGTGGTTTTTAAAATAGTGACCAAAAAATTTTAATATACATCATTTATTAAATGAATCTAAAATGTTAAATTTGACTTACAATAGTGACCAGAGAGTGTATATAAATAAATAATTAAATATGAATAAGAATAATATATATAAATCAAATATGAATCAATCCAAAAAGGATATCAAATCCGATTTTGAACAACTTTTATGGAAAAATGTTAAAAAACTTATTATAAAAGATACTTTTTTTGACGAAATTATTATAAAAAATTAGAGATTCAAAGTTTAAATTATTTAGATATTTTTTCAACTTTCCTTATTTGTTGTTTCTAACAATTCTCATCAAATTCCCTTAAAAACAATTCTCATTAAATGACTACCATATGAACTTTTTTTTGGGATAAGTACTGTATAATGAACATGAAGTCTATATATTCATATTATTTTTTGATAAGTACTGTATAATTCTCATCAAAGCCTAAGCCTAAGCCTAAGATCTTTTTTCTAATTCCAAGAAAAAACCTTCGAAAATGGCTATGGGTGTCTCAAGATCTTTTCTCTTTGGAATTTTATGCATTGTGTTGGTCCTAGCCTCTGGTAAGAAATAGAGTACTTTTTTGTTACAATAATATTCTCTAAATCTTTTCTCTTTGAAATTTTATGTATTGCTTTGATCTTAGCTTCATTTATTCTCTTTGGAATTTTATGTAAAAAGATATCAATATTATTTATTCTTCTCAATCTGTTATTTCATTTTTCTTATTCTTTTATTGAACTTTCAATTCATCAGTCTTGCAAACTTTTGGTTAATTAACAATTAAATATGCAGCTTCAAATGTGTTGTATGTTAGTATTAAATAATTAATACTCCTAAAATAAAAACATGGAATTTTGAATTTGTGCTTCTTTTATTTTTATTTTTATAGCAGGACCAGTGTTAGCAGGACCAACAATAGGTTTGGACGATGTGGAAGTTGACTGCAATGGCCATGGGGTATGTGAAGTATGCGATGAAACATGCACAAGACAAGGTTTTAAACGTGGAGGTGGATGTTATGGATTTGCCCAGTGTTGTTGTGTGATGAATTGAAACAATTTAAATTAAGTATACGATTACTAGAAAAAGTTGAATTAGGGATGAAAATTTAGAGATGGAAACATGCAAAATTCATCTTTAATTTTGTAGATGTCAAAATTAGTGATCAATTTTATTTTTTCGTCTCTAATTTTCGTCGTTATTTTCACTTTTTTATAGTGATATTCCTTAATGTCTTTTTTATTCTTAGGCTTAACTATGATTATAAAAATATGTAATGTGAAATAAAACGTCCATGTATGTTTCTTTCAAAAAAAAACGTCCAGGCATGTTCTTCAATTTTAAATAAAGATGTTGAATTACAAAATGTTAACCTATATTTTCGCAAAACTAAATTTGCTTCAAAAGAAAAAACACATTAACGTTTATAATTATTTGTAGGAAAATTTCATTGTGAGAAACCTATGAGAAAATTATATAAAAAAAAAAGGATAATATCATAAGTAATGAATATAATAACCTCAAGACATATCGATAATATTATATCATTAATTATACCCCTCAAAAAAGTACCCTTGCACAACATCACATAATTTAACACTATTAGATGAATGCAAGCGTCGCGTAGTTTATTTTTCACAACTCTTATATTGAATTTAATCAAAGACAAACGAATGAGGTAGTTCATACATTAGTTAGAAATGACACATTCTTAGCTAGTCCCTACATTTTTATCGATGTACCGCCATGTATTATTGAATCTAATGAAATGTTATAAACTTTTTTCCTTAAAAAAAATAAATCCTACTTTTTTTTTTGGACAAAAATAAATGATATTCATTCATTCAAATTGATAGAGTACATCGATACAATGCAAATTCGCTAAAAAAAAAGGATAAATCTACGAACAAACACACAGCATCCATGTTAATAGCTTAAAACGGCAAAGTACAAAAGCCTACACTTATGACTATATTCAAGTCTCCGGAATACCCATGTCTCTGGATCTGCAACGTTGACGACGCCAAAGTCAGTGATTGGATCTGCACTGGATCTAAGTTGATCTGACAATTGGAACCGAAAAAATACCTGAACAAAACAAGAAAGACAACAAATGTCGCACAAAGACGACGAACAACACAACGTCGCACTAAGACGACAAAATCACGAAAGAGAAAACAAAATAGATGTGAAAATCACTTATTTCAATAAAAGAGAAAGAGAAAAACGAGGTAGAGGGGTGATTTTGGGTCAACTTGACCCTAAATCACCCCTCTTTGATGGATGAAGGAAAAGAAACTAGGGTTTTGGTGATGGCTCACAAGAGAGAATTAATTATTTTCTTATAAAAAAAAAATCCTACTTATCACTCATAAAAAGAAAAATCCTACGTGCCTTAGTGCAAATTTGTGGTATAAGTATTTGTTTTTTTGGCCTTCTACGATGAAGTCAGAAAATTGATTTTTTCGAAAAAATTATTTTGTTTAGTCAATAATATAACTGCTGATGTCATGTTAGCTAGTGTACTACTGGTGGACCACTCTAAAACTAAAGTTTACCTTATTACAAATCAGTCCTCATACAAACAATATTAAGGGGAATTTCAATCTTAGTTCACAAATGGAATCTATGTTTAATTTTGATTTAATTAGGGATACAATTACAATAAGTAAAGATATAATGACACGTCTTATGGGCAAATATTTAATACACCATATAATCTGACGTGACATGAATTAAATACACAAATGCTCAATGATTGAGCATTTAACTTCACCAAAAAGGTCATTTTCATGACTTCACCATAGAATTTTTTTTATATATAAAAAAGGATATGTGATAAGAAAAGATGAAATGAAATAGATAAAAAATATGAAATTGACACTCAACTCCTTTGGTTAGTGACCAAATACATCATTTTCGCTTATAATAGTGACCAGATCATTAATCATTCTTTTCCTATCGTACAATTTTTTTGTCATAAAAAAGACAAAATTACGCACTTCTTTCTATTCTTTTAATATTTTTTCCATATCAATAATAAGAGATAATTTTATAAAATCGTTCATAATTTCTCTTTCTAACGTAAAAATCTAGCTACATTTATTAATATATTTAAAATGTCAAAACAACTTATAATAAAATATATAGTGAGAAATTAATTTGACTGTTCGTTCAACTACCACAATAGAGTTATCGTTGAGACATTGGTTGCAAAGTCTCATGTTTGATCCTTTATTTGAATTGGTTTTTAACCAAATCATGTGGGATTTAGGGTCTGTTAGGCAAGACAATAAGCTAGCTTATAGCTTATAAGTTTATATGATTAAAAAGTTATCACGAGCTTATAGTTTAATTTATTTTATTAGTTTATAGCTTATTTTTCAGAAGATAAAACTTAAGTACAATTTTTTAGGTGTTTTTTGTATGGTTTTTAACTAAAATACATACTTTTTTTGGATATAACAAACTTTGAAAAAATTATAGATTTGAGGAAATCGTAACTAATTTAGGTAAGAACCATACGAAAAAGCACTTAAGAAATTGCACGTAAGTTTTTTTCCTTGTTCAGACGCTATTTAAATAACTTTTGAACTTTGTACCAAAAAAAAAACTTTTGAACTTATAACTTATTAAATGGATGAAAACAACGGTAAGACACTATTTCAAAGTAGTTGTGTTTTAAAATAGTTACGTATAGGCAAAAAAAAAAATATAGTTACGTTTAATTTCCACCATAAAAAAAAGTTACGTTTAAGCAAAAAATTGTTTTTTTTGACAAAAAATAGTGTTGTTACGTAACTTTTATTTTTCAAATTTTTTATGTGTTGAATATATTTTTTTGTTATGTACTTATGTTTAATTTTAAATAGCTTAAATACTAATTGATATAAATTTCATTATGAATTAAGGATGCCTTTTTACTTTATTTTACATTTATCAGATAGTTGAACCGTTAATTTTATCAATCATTTTTATTAGTTTATCAGCTATCAGTCATCAGCTACAAAGTTATGAAGTAACTTATTATATTCATCCACTATTTTTACCAAAAAATTCTTACACGTGCAATTATGTGTCAACATTGGATCTAATCCCACTAATTAGGATCCCCATTTTATCCTCACTTAGTGTATCCATTACATTGCTTCAAAAAAAAAAGTGTATCCATTACATAAAAAAAAACAAAACAAAAAGTACCGTTTATTATGTTTGTGTAAGATTGATTTTGACATGCTTGGTTGCTTGGTAATGAAATTGATTTTGCTTTTAAAATTGATTATACTTTTTTTTAAGAAGATAAACTAATCCATCTAAATTGACAAAAGAGAGAATCGAATCTAACACCTTGAAGATGATCACACTCCAAAGTCTTAAACAAACACCACCATCAGACCAACCCAAGTAGATTCATAATTAATTATACTTAGATTTATAGCTTTTGATTTTAAAATTAACTTTTACACATAAATTTATAGTAGTAGTTCAATTTACTTTTACACGAGTGTATCATTAGTTGGAATAAATTCATTGAAAATCATTATTGTCTCCCCATAACCAAAGATACACTTAATTGATAATTTGGTAGTGAGTTGAAGAGTCATAACTATGCTATTTGTTTTCGGATTTGCGATACTTTTTTTCTGAGGGGATTTAAGATGCTTGTAGTTTCGAAAACTGAAATAAGACCCAATACAATCTATTATCACACAACCAACTTCAAAAATTACATTTCAACCAGCATGAATGAAAATACTCAAGACAGGACATGACATGTATAATCAACCTATAATCAACATGACATGTATCTATGGGGAATTTTCTTGCTTGCAAGGTGCAGCTTGTGTTCTCTTTTGAGATGCATGTCCTTGCATTTTTAATATGTCTTTAACAAGAATCTGAACACTTTGTGCTTAATATTGTGTCAAAAATAATTGTCATTGAATTAAATGCCAAGGACCTCAAACATATACATATTACTAGTCACATAAGAGGAAGTAGATTTGCACCACCATTTAGATTGGTCCAACTTAGACCAATTTTTTCCACCTTAGATTAAATCATCTCACCATATTTTATCATGTTCCATCCACACCAAATTCAATCTATCAACTTCATCTATTTTAGATCTTTGGATGCATTTTTTTTTTCATTTTTCAAAACAACAATTAATTATTAAACTATTAATTGTGGAAAACCAAACCACACACTCTCTAATCTCTTATGTTTTTCGTAATGTAAGAATAACATTCATTTGTTCCATTGTTACATCATTTTTCAGTGAAAAATTCTTCATCGTTATCATGTTCCATCCCCATTCATTCCATTGATTCTTCCACTGCTTTCAAGCATGGGTATGTTTTTGGAACAACTGAAATTGGGTCCAAAGTGGTGTTAATTGATTACTGTACTTATTTTGAATTTAACTATACAAAAAAATTCACCTCTATATCTCAAAGCTTCTTGGAGAGGAATTATAGAGAAGAGAAATAGACTTAATTTCATTCATAATTGTAATAGAGAAAATACAAGATATTATATAGGCAAAATTAGTCTAGATCATTTCTAACAAACTAGCGAGTCATCAATCTTCTAAAACCAATGAGTCACTACTAAATGGCATAATCATTCCACTTCTTAGATGTAATATACTCCTTATGGGCCTCTCTAATTCATTGGACTCAATCTCAAATCTCACTTCATTGCGGCCCATATTCTTGCTCGTATCAATACCGACCCCATCACGACCAACCTTGTCCTCAAGGTTGTAAAAGTTGCTCGTATCAATACCGATCCCATTATCTCATGTCAACACATCCAAATGACCAAGTATCTCAACTGTCCAAGTTTGAAGTTGTGGAATTAAGGGTGGTTGGCAAATGTTGACACACTCTTGATTATTGGCATCTAAATAAGCAATTCCAGCATTTGTATAGCAAAATAGATTTCGTTTGAGTAATATGCTGCAAACAGTAGCAAGGTCCCACAATGAATCAAGGCTTTCCAAATAGCTTCTTGTAACCAATTGACCCATGTTAGTCAACACCTCATCATGATCCCCTTAGATGCTTTGGTCAGTCTCAAACAAAACAACAAGTGCAGCAACAAAATATAGCTTTACCTCATGCTTACAGATACTGAAAGTACTCATTAGTTCACATTGGTCCTTCAAGTCAGTGTATGAGTTCAACCTCAAACAATGTAAAAATAATGTGGGTGAGTATTGCCATGTAAGAAGAATTGGCATTGGCTTATTATCACAACCAATAGAATAATACTCACATGATATCTGCTAGTAAAAAATCCCTGAATGAAGGTCAACCAAGAGACCACAAGTTGCTCAGGCCACTACAACCATTTTGGTGTAATGCAACGCCACTTTTATAAGACTTCAAAAAATCCGTTTTCTAATTATATAATTTTATGATCATATTTTAATTTAAATGACATAGATTTGACATCTAATTTTATTGACCATGTAAGCAATGCCACGTAGGGTCATGTTATTAATGAGCACGCCACATCATTCAAATAGGAGTGAGACTAGAATTTTCAATGACATTTTGAATATGGGGATCAAAAATCCAGTTTTAGAAAATGGGGTATCAAAAGTTAACAAATTCAAAAATAGGGGAATCAAAATTGTATTTAAGCCTAACTTCTAATAATTTTATTTATTATTTCTATCTCCTCCTAATATATTGTTTTCAATAAATATTAAAGAACAATTTTATTTCACCACCAAAAAAAAAGTTTTTTTTTAAATACTATTTATTTATTTTAGTTTTACTTTTAATTCTTTATTCTTACTTTATAGATTTGTAGAACTCTATTTTTCATTTCACATCTCTCTCAAAATCACTTAATCATAATTCCTTCATCAAAATAGCTTAATCATATTCACTTCATCAAAATCACTTAATCAGTTTCATTGCAATCACTCTCACATCTTCAGCACAATCACTCTTCTTCACAATCCCTTCATCGAAATCGTTCTGATCAAATTCTTCATCGCAATCTCATTCCATACCAATCACTATGGGTTGGGATTTGGATTTTTTTGGGTTAATTCTTAACCCTGAGGTAGAATTTTGATTTGATGAGGTATTTTGATGTTTAAGTTAAGCTGATTTGATACTAAATCTGATTCATAACTTTGATATTTCTTGGTTTGTTATCATTTGATGCAATTGATATTTATGATTTGATTTTAAGTTGATTCTTAACTTTAATTAAGCAATTGTAATTTTCTAGGTCAAGATGATTCTTTTTTAATGCAATTGCCAATTCCTAGGTTAAGTTGGTTCTGATTTG
>Ga0315914_1003900_pt1 | contig 22459 bp, 11 predicted proteins | sample MpolenodulesMG_FD_203920 | JGI IMG/M metagenome (GOLD analysis project Ga0315914, IMG submission 203920) | Medicago polymorpha root nodule microbial communities from Los Angeles, California, United States - elongated nodules | ecosystem: Host-associated > Plants > Roots > Nodule | place: USA...
ACATAAGGTGAAAACCTGTTTATATGCTTTGATGACTCAGAGAGATTAAAGGAATGGTTTGTTAGCATATAAACAGTCAAAAGAAATAACTTGAGTAATTAATTAATAATTATGATCAACTGAAAAAATATTTTTCACTTATTCTAAGTAATGTTTATATTTGAACTTTTGAAATATAAGCAAATATTTACAAGAGGTTTTAGACGAATTTAGAGGTTTAATCATAGTTGAGAATGTATTTTTCATCAAAGGTTGATGTTCTTTTATAAATAATGTGTAAGGAACACTAAATTTTGAGACGGTTATTCCGTTGAACGGTTTCCCAACATAATCTATGGATTTTTGTATGACCATCATTATCGATTTCCCGACATTCCAACATGAATCATGTATTTTGACATCAATTGTCAGCGAACTCACAATTATCGATTTTCTGACATGATTCACAGATTTTGACATCAAGTGTCACCAAACTCACATTTAGTCAAAAGCTCGAATTACTAGCTTCACAAAAATAATATTCCTATATACTAGTAGCTTTTTTATTTCATTTAAGAGACTTTCTTTTCTAAGTTCATTTAAAAAAAAAGTTCATTAATACTACTATAGTAGTAGTTTTTTAGAACCTAAACAAAAACTTGATGATTGCTCTGCAGACCTCAAAGATTGCTATCACAAGCCTGAAAGCGACCTTCAATACTTTCAACGGTAGTTAATTGTCGTTCTCTGTATAATTTATCTGTTGGAGCGAACGACAGTTAACTGCAGTTGACGGTATTTTGGTCATTTTCAGGTGTGTGATAGCAAATCTTTTGGTGTAAACAGCAAACTTCGAAAAACTTTTACTAGCCTAAAAATGTTGGGCCGACCCATCCACAAACAGTCATAAAACAGTGTTTTATATCAATAGATTGATTTGAATTGTGTACGTTTTCAGGTAATTGCTCTATCAGCCCCCAATGTTTGCTGATAAGCCCCCAAAAATCCGAAGACAATTGAGGGAGAAAACACATTGGAAAGCAGATTTTGATCGGCGTTTTACTGAACAATATTTCTCGGATTATACGACCCGATAGTTCTTTTATCCAACTTGAGCAACTTGAGAATCTAAACAGTAATCATGGAGTTTTATTTTAGCAAAAGATCCCTAGCCAATTGAATTGCATACTCTTAATTATTTAGTTTTTTTTTTTGTCATGTAGCTTAATAGATAGACTAACCCATTATAATTGGGGAAAAATGGGGGTATTTGGATTTGAACCACATCAACCGAGTTGCAATTACAAGACAATTGTATACTCTTATTATTCACATTGAAACATAAGTGATTGAATTGGCTTTCAAATTAAATTTCTACCTCAAGACCATCATGGTATTGAGATTCTCTTAAACTACAGTGATAGGCCTTCTTATCTCTTTTGAACGTGAGACTTGAGTTTCTCCAAATAATCAATAATAAAATAGTATTCCAAATTAACAAATTATATGATAAAAATATGGCTTAATTGCTATTTTAGTCCCTTAACTAATTTTTTGGTATCGCTTTGGTCCCATAACTAAAAAAAGGTCCGTTTTGGTATTTTAACTTTTGCTCTGTTACTTGTTTTGGTCCTTTCCGTTAATTTTATTCAAAAAAACGTTAGGGTTTACATCATCTTCATCTTCATCCCCCCTTCTTCATCATCTTCATGCTACCTTCATAAAAAACTCATGAGAAAAATCCAGAGTTGACTCACATGAATGTTATTCAAACCCTAACTTTATTTTACTCCCAAATTATTTTAATTGTTGTGAAAGGGTTAACTTAAATTCAAACTCTCTCTTCCCCTTTCTTCTCATTTTTTTTTGCTCCAATCTGATACCCATATTCCTCTATTTTACTCTCTGCCAAACACAAAATTATCATCATCTTCGTTTCAAACACAATCCTAGAAAACAACATAAACAATTTTCTTCTTGTGGCAATTTTTACTGTATCTGGATTTTTGTTTAGATGTTTGTTCATAAGGGACAATACTTCAACATGTTCACCTCACTCTTCCCAATTCTGGATCTGCTAAACCAAATCAGCTTAAAGAACAACAACAACGAGAAAATCACACTCATAGTTATGGATCTGCTGAACTGTCTCACCTTTGAAATTTTTGAAGAAATTTTTTTGGGGGAATTGATGAATGGATATGAGATTTGTGTTTTTTAGCTACCATTTATTGATTTTGTTCTTGGTTTTGAATAATATGAAAGAAAGTTTGGAAATTTGGGATTATTGTGAAATGGGTCTGAAATTGCTGTTGTTGCAAAAACTTTGGATTTTCTTTTATGGGTTTTATGGGTTATTTCATGAGGATGAAGATGTTTTATGATTTTTTTTTGTATGAGAGGATGATGATGATGCCGAAATTGTTGTTGTTTGATGTTGTTGCTACTATTTGATTTTGTTGTTGTATGAGAGGATTTATGGGCTACTTCATGATGATGATGATGATACCAAAATTGTTGTTGTTGCTGCTTAATTTAGTTGATGCTATTGTTGTTGTTCTTCCTATTTTTCAGAAATAGTTGAAGGAGATGAAGGATTGAGATGGAGAAGATGAAGAAAATAAACCGTAACATTTTTTTGAATAAAATTAACGGAAATGACCAAAACATGTAACGGAGCAAAAGTTAAAATACCAAAATGGATCTTTTTTTAGTTATGGGACCAAAGCGATACCAAAAAATTAGTTAAGGGATTAAAATAACAATTAAGCCAAAAAATATTGCGTGAACAAGATAAGTATAATGAGATGAGAAAGAATGAGCTAGTGAATTGCTCTTAAACAGCGGTGTATGTTGTTACTTGTTACATCCTTTTGCTAGAGCAAAATCGTATTTATATGAAGTAGTGCTTACTATTTAACATTACTTAACAGCCAATTACAAATCAAGGTGAATCAACTTAATTACCTTATAATAACTATAAGAACAAGTCAAAAAAGAAGGCCTTTAAAATCTGAACACAAGATCAACATCAAGCCAGAGCCAACAATAGCAAACCAATCATACAAGCACACATGTACTATAAAACACACATCAACCACTATCAAAAGCTTAGTACATAGTAGTAATCTCATGGTTATTCTATTCAGTATAATCAGTCCAAAACATCCACTGATCCATTCCATTCTTGTCTCCACCCTATGCTTCCAATATCTTCAATCTTGTGTGTGTCCACCAATGCTACCTTCCCAATTTTGTTTTGTCCCACCAATCATTTTGAGAGGCATTTCATGCAAACTCTTCAAACCTATTGGGCTTGAATTTTGGTCTTCAGATTTGTACTTATACCGTGAGGCCCAATAAAGGTAGTTGAAAAAATTAAGACAACTAAGTATAGCTAGGAACCAATAGAACAGGTTCAAATTACTTTGATTCAAATCAAACCCATGTAACCAACCTTGTTTACTTGGAGTGATCCTTTTGGTAACAACATTAATCAAATTGACAAAAACAGTGCTCAGGAAATAACCAATAGACATTGATAACCATGTGAAAGATGTTGACAATGATTTCATACTTGAAGGTGATTCCCTATAAAAAAATTCCAAGAGTCCCACAAGTGTGAACATGTCAGCAATACCAAAAATGCCATACTGGAATGAAAGCCAAAATAGGCTTATGGGGTTAGATGGATCTTTTCTACTTTGGTCCCTTCTTTTCACTTCTACTATCCCAGCCACTGTCATTGATATAACTGAAAGTACTAATCCAACACCTACCCTTTGGAGTTGTGTGATTCCTGAAGGGTGGTTGGTGATTTTTCTTGCAAATGGAACAAAGAAAAGTTCATAAATTGGAACCAAAATGCTTATGAAAATAAGAGGGATGACAGGAATTGATGATGCTGGAACAGTAAATGAACCAAGTTTAAGGTTCATTACATTCCCTTGTTGTACTGAGAATGTTTGAAGCTGTGCTAAACAAGTGTTCATTATGATCGTGCTAGCTACTATTGGTAACATTCTTGTTAGGATTTTCACTTCTTCAACTTGTGTCACTGTGCACACTTTCCATGGTTGGGGTTTTATGTATTCTTGGGGAATTGCTGCTTTATCTAGAAACCTGATTCAACAAACCATTTCTTTTTAACATGTATGTTGTAAAAATAGAGGGCAATCCCTTTACATAGGAAGACTATTATTGAATTAAATTAAATGAGTTTGGCTAGTTTGATTGAAGATTAGTTTTGAATGAAATAATTTTAGATGTGCACATTTAGAGAAGCACTTCAAAATCAATTTTAGATATGTAAAATGATTTCCTGAAAAATGAAAGTGACAGATATTTTATACTAATCGATTCAAACAAAAAACGAAGCTACAAAGGTGGTGCTATGCTATTCCCTAAAGTTGCATATTTTTCAGGGATATAAAAACAAAAAAACACAACATTGATTACACCAAGCAAGTACTGTTCTTTATCATCACCTCTTGGTTATGTCAGAAAACTTTTATTACTTTTATCTTGTGTTTAGCAATTTATACACGGCATAGATATTTAGTATTTTTCAATTTTCATCCATTTTCTTCTGTAGATTTGTAGTAGTGGGTCCAATGTCCTTGGCCTTACCTACTACGATGTACATGAAAAAGAATCCTAACATAACATGCCAATTTGCTGGACCATTATTTATTTTAATTGTCTTATCAATTTGCAGGACAAATACAATTATTAGTTTTGGTTTGTGTATGCAACTTTGATTTGAGTATGAATGAAGGAAGATTGGAAGGTCACCTCATTTGTTTTGTGTGAACTATTTTCTCCACTGTTGCATCTTTGTCACTTATTTCATATAGTTCTTCGTGTGACTCTGGCAGTGACAGCTTTCGGTTTTTAAATGCCACAACAATAACCTGTACTCAATAAAACATGTTATGTTTTTAACATAAAAAAATGGATTAAGGTCAAATATATTTTCAATCTCTGTAATTATCTCAATTTTTTTAGTTCTTCTACTCACTTTAAGTAAATTAAGTTCTTATAAATTACAAAAGTTTAGTAAAACCTAGAGATTAAAAAACCATGCAGTATCATAGTTTGGAGTACTAAAAAGAGAAATAGATTCCCTAATGTAAGTGTGTGATATAGTACTGGCAACTAGCAGATATTGACCTTATTAACATTCATTTAATCTTAAATCAATGGTTGAATTTAATTAATTAATTAATTAATGCATGGTACTTTTACAAGAGAGAATCCAGGACCACAAAAGTCTACAATGACTAAAAAATATTAAGTGGACTAAACACATTGAATTCATGATAGATTAATGAATAATTAATTATTAATTCATTTTTCAAAGAAGAAAAATGAAATAGAGATTGAGAATAGACCTGAGCAATTCTGATTGTGGGGCTATCTCCTGGAATTTTGATTCTATAGAAAGGCTTACCAAGAGCAAGTGTGACAAAGCCAATAGAAGAAGCTATAGTTATTATGAAAAATCCCCAATGCCAAGCTCTTTGTGTACTAACCCAAACAACACCAGTAACACCTGTAATTGCTCCAAGTGTTGAACTAAGCAAAAGCCAATTGAAAAAACTTGCAAGTGCTTTTTCCTCATTTGGATCCTTTTCTTCAAATTGGTCAGCACCAAATGCAGTCATAGATCCTCTTACCCCTCCTATTCCCAATGCCAACAAAGTCAATGATGTGTAAAACATGAATCCTATTCCACCTTTCACACAACTTGCTTTCCCACATGCATTTGGATGTAAATGATCTGAAGCAGCTTGAAAAGTAACCAATGCCAAAGCCTACAAATGTTAAATCAAATAAAAAATAAAATACTAGCTTACTACAAACTAAACCTTTTAGAATCTCCTTAACACCGACAATTCTGATATGGTGTCAACATGATCAATAGTTTAAGACTTACCAGAACTTCTAGAGATCCAAAAAGCAAGCAAGTGGTGAATCTATTCAAGTAAGTATCTGAAATGAAGCCACCAACAAGGGAAAGCAAGAAAGTTGATCCCATGAAGTTTGTGAGAGTATTGGCAGAACTTGGTAGATCAAAGTGCATCACTCCATAAAAATATAGAACTAAGCTAACCATGTTTGCCACAAAACCCATGTTGTCCAATGCTGACAACACTACATCAACAAACAAAAACATAGTTTACATCAAATTCAAATTCAAATCAGCAAAAAACAGAACCAACAAAGAGTGTAGTTTTTTCTTTTGCATACCAAAAATAAACATAGAAGCCCTGAATCCACCTTTCTTTCTCTTCCATTCAGCGAGAAGCTTGAGTTCTTCAGTTTCCTCTTGATCTGCCTGTATTACAAGATTTGAAACTCATCAACTATATGTATAGAAACAAGGTTTTAGAAAAATGAGTGAGATGAACCTTACCATTGTAGAGATAATGAGAGTTAAGTTAAGTTTTAGACAAGAATAGTAAGCTCAAATGAAATGGTGTTTGTGAACAAATAGCTCAAAATCGTTTGCCTCTGTGGTTCACTACTTGTCCTCTCCATGCTACTTATCACACACTATGTCTCTACTTTTTCAAGTTCTCTTACCTCACCTTTTTCGTATTTTCAAATCCAAAACAGTAAAAAATAAAAATTGTATTATTGGATGCAAATTAATGATGCTTAATCAATCAATTATCATAATCAAACCAAACATGTAAGTATCCCACATTATTTGATATATATGTTTGTCATTACTGAACAATCCATCATTCCATTGCAGGATTAGTATCAATTTCCTAAAACCATGAAGCTTTCAGTGAAGGTAATGAGTCAAATTGAAAGAAAGGAAAAGACTGGTTATAGAAATTTGGTAGACTTTTCCTTGCTTGATGATACGTAGCATCAATATGATTAATTGGTCATATCATACATCAATTTCATCAACTATTCATTAACTTTAAAAGCTGTATCATACTCATACATACATCACGATCACGTGGTTACCTAATTATTTTCATCTTAATAATTAGTACACATTAGAACAAGTTAAATAGTACTACTAATCAAGAAGTTGAGTGTGTTTATATGTGTGAAAATTTTTATGTTGAATAAAGCTGACAGCATTAATTATTAATTATCATGATACTGATACATAAGGTAGATAGTAGGACTAAGGTTGAAACTTGTTTTTTTTTGGTTAGACAGCATTGTCAGACTGAAAAAAGATCTAATAGTAGTTTTCTTGCTAAGGAAAAATAAAACATTTTTAGCACAAGAATTTCCATGCCTATGAAGGGTACCACATAAAGTCATCCATCCTCCATCCAAGGCTGTAAAACATGTACCCATCCATCCTTATTTATAAAATCTTTTGATGTTTTTTACCCATATTAAATTATTTGTTTCTACCATTGAATTAAACCTATATCCATGAATTATTGATCTAATGTTATAAAACAAATTTGCGAATGTTGCATGCTTATTTACTTACTTGCGTGCACATTAGACTAAATCTTCAAACTATGTGGGTCACCTGGTACAGGTCATATGGCCTCATCCATGTTCATTAGCACTATCTTTTTTTTAATAAAAGTCCATGAATGTCACTTTCCTCCTTCTATTATGCATATCACAGATGTTTTTGCTTTTTTGCTTTTTCCATGTAATCTAAATCTATTGATAAAATCCATTTTAACTTTGAACTGTCTCTTTCAAAATAGCAGTCTAACTTCTAGTATCTCAATCATTCAGAATCTTTTTTTGTTTGAAATTCACTATCTATTGAAAACACACTTTTTTTTTAAGTGTTCCATCTTGTTTGATTGGTGGATGAAGCAAAGATGTGTTTGGTATTGGTGCTCTGCATTCATCCATTCTTTAAGGGACTTCAACCTTTGGAGTGAATTCCTTTGAAAACATGGGGCCATGGGCAAGAAAAATCTATCCTTATACTATGTATTAATGTTACCATACATGGTAGTTTTCTTTGCCTAGCTTCAAATAGAGAAACAAAAGTATTAAATAAAGAGCCTGTTAACACATGTTTCAAGTTGCTGTATGTCAAAGAGAAAATCGAGCAATTTTATGAATTTTGATTGCATGTTGTCAAAACTTTGTGCATATCGATAATGGTTAATCAAGATTAAACCGTATAGAAAAATGTATACTTTACTTATTTTTAATTTAAAATACTAAATTGTGTGATCTTGATCCAATGACCATCAATGTCTCTGCTAAATGAATAGACGGGATTTTGGCTATATATCCAATCTAAATTTTAATTTTACAAGCTTCTATATATCTGAAAAAGAAAAATACACGTGATTTTAGAAATACACTACACATTTGTATAAAAACTCTTGATTTATACACATTCCAAGTGATTTGGAGGTGAGAAAAATTTCTTCCAAAGAAAAGTCACATAGTCACATGATAACAATATTGCTTAGGATTGACTAGCCCAAATTACAAGTCAGTAATAACCATTGATGTGAGATATTGATAATGTGCCCGTTAAAATTTTGTAGCAATCAGTCTATATCGTGCATATCTTTGTCGTGGAGGTGGATTCCCATTAATTAATGAATAGATTTTCATAGAGGTAGTCGATGTTTCTCTATCTCAAAGACAAAGTGTTATGGTCCTTATAATTTATAAATAAAGTTTAAGTTACTAACCCTACCCTCCATACCATATGCTTTTCAATAACACCTATTGTTATCACTTTTCCCATAAATTCGTTTATGCTTTTCCAAAGTGCTTGAGGGATTGATTTTTCTCAATACCTCCCATGGGCTTCTTGTTGTCCCTCTATTTAATTTAACTTTAACACACGTTCTTATCTTTAACAATCCCTTTCCCCACAAGACATACACCGTGTGCACCAAGTGAGGGTCAAACATAATCAATATGATTGATTTTTGTGACATGGACGAGTTGCTACTTGGTAAGATTTCAGCTGATTAATACACGGTTGGGATTTTGATATCACGGTTCAACTTTAGTTCATACAAAATTAATTAAAATCTCCCTTAACTTTATGTTTCGGATTCCTCCTTTTTCTCCCTTACGGCCTTACATTGATCCATCAATCCACAATAGGCTTTTTAGTCTAATAGCACTATCGGTATCAAGTGTATCCCTTAGAGATTTGAACATTATATTTTGCGAGTTTAGTTCTTCCAATTCAACTTTCGATGACTTTTTTTTTCTAGTCTTGCTAACGAGTGTTGTGTCTAGGGACACTCGTTTAAATATTATTCTAAAATAAGTAATTATTTTTTAAAAAGTCAATAGCACTATCGGTACGAAGTGTATCCCTTAGAGATTTGAACATTATATTGTGCGAGTTTAGTTCTTCCGATCCAACTTTCGATGGCTTGTTTTTTCTAGTCTTGCTAACGGACACTCGTCTAAGTATTATTCTAAAATAAGTAATTATTTTTTAAAAAGTCAAATATTTCGATTTACAATGCATCGAATACACGTATTTTCAAAATATTTACCACTAATTATCCTTAAAGAGTTCTTCGAAAGCTTTCGTTAATATTTCCTTATTTTTTTAATAATTTTTTTTACTCAACATTTTACTTGAAGTTAGTTATATAATAAGTTATTGGGCTTTTGATTGTAATTGAGTTAAGGGTAGCTTAAACTATTTATATTTCACTATATATTTGCAAAGTAACATTTTGTATTATGATGTTCGTTTATTCTATGAAAACCTTAGTTGTCTTTGTTATTCTCTATATTGTTAATATAGTATCAGAGTTAAGGATAGCAATGTGGAAATTGTATTCAGGTCATGCTAAGCAAGATGGCGGGCATTGAAAGTTTTCTCAAATTTGTTTGGAGTCCTACATTACTTAGGTTCTTGAACTTTTAAATGTGTAAATGTAAACGTGTTCGGACACTCTTAATGTCCTTTGATCTAGCTTTTGGGATGATATTCAACTCATTTAGTATGGTATCAGAACTAGCTTCTCTTTGTTGGTTACTATGATTTTATTTTATTTTCTATTTTTCATTGATTCTTGGTTGAGCTCTCTTTGTTGGAATGTTTGATTCCTCTTTTTGATTGCCTTATTCTCTTTCATTGTTACTCACTCTTTGATTGTTTCTCACTTTGTTGATTTTCATGTTTGATTTCATTGGTGCCTCTTCTTTGATTGCCTTATTTTGTCTATATTATAAACTAAATACATCAATTTTTATCGACATATTTGACTGAGGTAATTTTTTGCATTTTATAATATATACAAATTTTATGTGTTAGTTTTTCATGTAGCCCAATCAAATGCACAAAGAAGTTCTTTTTGTCGGCATATTTCTATGAAAATTTTGCTAAACAGACGTTTGAGTGTTTTTTTTTAATAAAAATACTACACCTGAAATATTGTTGTGAGTTATCCAACAATGACAACAAACTCGAAAATTATTGGATAAATGTTCTGGTAAAAATAAGTGAACCGGAACACTTTGTATGAATTTTCTGGTAGAAAATTATGAATCGAATAACTTAGAAGATGTTTTAGAAAAAGTAAAAAATTGAGCAATTTTAATTTAGGGTTTTGTTAGAAGATATCCATGAAGGTGTCTTTTAGCAATCCACACTTCAAGGGGTGATTATCAACTTTTTAGTTATAACTTGTTAAAAGACACCTTCATAAAAATTAGTTGGTGTCTTTTAACAAATGTTTATAGGATAACTTGCTAAAAAATACCTTCATAAAAGGTGTCTTCTAGCAAAACCTAAATATATATATATGTGTGTGTGTGTGTGTATGTGAGGGCAAAATGAACAGTTTAGTCAAAATATATGGGTGAGGATATAATTGTAGGTGGTACAAGATAATATTTTCACAAGAATGTATTGCTTTGGAAGCCCACTTCAGATATATTGCAATGGGCTACGTTGGAATTATATTGGATCAGTTATTCTATAATCCAACAATAAGACCTTTTTTAGGCTATTAATTTTTCCACCTTATACATTTCTTACGCGCCCTATATTTTTTTTTCTTTCCGAAATGACCACTTGCTCGGAAAATATAACTTGATCCATATTTCAGTAAATATAATCTAAATTGTTGTAAAATTTCAAATTGCTCATGTCTATCCAAAGTTTGTAAATATTATGCATAGAGAACAATTGTTGTGTGAAATGGGGGAGAGTGTTGAAGTAAATTGGTTGTTATGGTTTTGTTGTCAACTAGAGTTTATGTATTTCAAGACAATTTTCCATTATACCCGTGGATGTTCTATAAGGATATGGTCATTTGTTTAGACTATGAATCTATGAAATGTAAGGGTGGGCAAAAAAACCAAAAAACCGAACTGAACTGCTGAACTAAACCAAAAAAAAAACTGAACATTTACTAACAGTTCTGAAACTGAACTGAAACAGTTCAGTTCGGTTCAAAACAGTTCAGTTCGATAACTAAAATTCGATTTTGTTTGTTTTTTCATTTTTTTTTCAAAGGTATCAATAATTGCTCATGTCTATCCATAGTTTGTAAATATTATGCATATAGAACAATTGTTGTGTGAAATGGGGGAGAGTGTTGAAGTAAATTGGTTGTTATGGTTTTGTTGACAACTAGGGTTTCTGTATTTAGAGACAATTTTCCATTATACTAGTGGATGTTCTAATAAGGATATGGTCAATTGTTTAGACTATGAATCTATGAAATGTAGGGGTGGAAAAAAAAAACCAAAAAACCAAACTGAACTGCTGAACTAAACTGAATAAAAAAAATTGAACCATTACTAACAGTTCTGAAACTGAACTAAAACAGTTCAGCTCGGTCAAAAACAGTTCAGTTCGATTCGAAACAATTCAGTTCAGTTCGGAACAGTTCGGTTCAATTCGATATCTAAAATTCAATTTTGTTTGTTTTTTCATATTTTTTTCAAAGATATCAATAACAACAGTTCGGAACAGTTCAGTTCGGTTTGAAAAAGTTCAGTTCAATTCGAAATGCAAACAGTTCAGTTATTTTAAATTTAACAAACACTTCAGTTTGGTTCGATTCAGTTTTCATCATGAATTGAACCATGTCCACCCCTAATGAAATGCATGATTATGCCTTGGTTGGTAAAATTATGGTGTTAAATATCGTTGTTGTAGTGGTGTAAATTTGTGGTCTTCAATACTTGTATCATATGTTTTTAACAATGTTGAAAGTCTCTTTCTCTTGATTTCAAATATGCTCAAACCTTTTAAGTTTATTTTGCCTTTTATTTGTGTAAATGCAGTCATTAGTACTCCAAAATTCTATAAGATTGGGACTATAAAATGTATTTAGTAAGATGAGAATTGTTAAATCTAGGAATTATCTAACCACTTAGGATTAGAACAAAAACTATCTAATCTTGATGATTGTCAGTTTGATCACGAATGTGCAAACTAAGTCAATATGCCTAGTAATTGCTTTCCAAAGAAATTCATTATCATAAATGAGAGCTAATGATATTCTCAATATTTTCTTAAAAATGACACATTTCAAACGGGGGAAGATCACACCATAAAATTTAACATAATTTTACCTTGTTTCAGACTGATCTACAATCCAGTCCCTTGCGGCCCACTTTTATAAATGGACCGACTTCATAACCAATCCACTTGATTTCCACAATCAGTAATGTTTCCATGGATTAAGTTATCTCGATCTATTAAGATCGCCTTGTAAACTTTCTCTTAATTGCAAAATAAACTTATAAAACACATTGAAGTGAATTTCCCACGCCAATTTGTCCACTAGTTAGAGTTACATTTCAAACAACACACACCATATAAAATTGCTTCTTCTATTGTAAGTTGATAATTAAATAATATCTAAAAAGAATTGTGTATTGTGAGTGTGACTCATCAATTCTTGATTTGTTCATTATAGTTTTACTTTGTTGGTATGGGTTCGGTAAGGTTTATGATACATAAAATACAATTATTTTTTTTAAGATTCTTATTTTATTTTTTTTAGGGATTAAAGATTCTTATATAATTGCATTGATTTGAAAGTAACAATTTGTCCTTCTAATGTATTTTCAAATAGACATTGTTGTTTTCAAATTGTTGTTCTTATATAAGTGATTTGAAGATAATGGATCGATCAAGGGAGTTGTTTATTTGCTAAAACTATTTATGTCCCTTAATAAATGTTGAATGATGCCTTAATCATTAGCAATGTTGCAAAGGAAAAAGCCAAGGAAAGAAAAAAGTAGTGATTGAAATTTGAAAGAAAAAAAGGAAACGATATCTAATCCCTACTATATTCAAGGAGTAGGTTTGAATATATGGAGCATGGCCCGTGTTTATCTTCCTTTAGCAAAGATTCTAAGCATTCCCACGTACTCACATACCTAACGTGTACCATTCTTCTTCTTATAAGCATACTGTTATTCACAGGCGGCTTCTTAATTATTTCATTCTATAATTCAAAAAAATCTATAAACAAAAGTAGTTAACATGTCACTGCAGTATAATGGATAAGCTTTTGAATGATTGAAGAGCAAGTTTTGTTTATGAATTCATATACTAATGAAATTAAAAGGCATCCAAGCTCAGCGACAGCGTTTAATTCGCAAGAATAGGTCATTGGCGTGAGAACAAACAACATAGTTGCTAGAAGTAAAGCTAAATGTATCAACATTGTGTGAGAGAGAATACTATCTTATTTTGCAATGAATGTAACTTAAAAAATAGTATGGAAATTAACAAGGAAATACCTCAAGAGTATCTTATAAGCATATAGATATTTTATTAGTATATATAGATCGAGAAATAGTATTTGTATAACTATTTTGTAACAATTATCTTCTTTTTTCTATATCATAAATGTTATCCTAAATTATTGTTCAAATATCGTTGTTCATATAGATCGGGGGTGTGGGGGGAAATAACTCTTAATAATTGTTTTATAAATTGATTTACCTAAAACAGTGAATCTATAACTTACTCCGTGGAAGATATAAAAACTTTGTAAAAAAAGAAATCTGTGGAAGAAATTGACAAGAATTAAAACAAGAAATAGTCATAATAAGCAGGTAATATAACAAACATATAATTTAAATTAAAAACGTCATTAGACCTATGATTTGGGTGCTTAATCAAGTATATCCATATTCTATTGATACATTAATCAACTATATCCATATTCACAACGGCGTGGGTCAGGCAAGATGTGCATTGCTGGAGATGTAAGTCAAAACATTCGTTTTTTATTTTTGGATAAAAATGGAAGTCAAGACTCAAAATTCAAGAAAAGGGCACAAACCAAACCAGTGCCCTTCTGTTTGGGTTCCTTCCGGATCATCCCACCCAACGACTTTTCTTTTAATAACTTCAACAATCCTTAAAATAGGAAAATAAGCATGTTACTTGCATTTATTCATCAATTTGACCGGATTGCCAAGTGTTTTTTTTTTGGTAGAGATTGCCAAGTGTATTTTAAGTGATAAATAAAAAAATAGGTCATGTTAACCGGTGTGCACTCGTTAAAGGAAAAAAGAAAAAAGGAAACACAATTGGCTAAATTAATAGTTAATAAGAATTTAACTCAAATGTTATAAGGATCAAGTTTGAATTGCACTAACGATAAAAGATTTCATTTTTTAGTACAATAACGCTCTAGACTCTACCCTGAGTTTCAAGTATTCTTTGATCTTGATGAGACCTATAATTCAAATTTTCTAAACTTTTTCTTATAAATAAAAAGAGAAAAATAAAAGTTATTAATTATCAACCTTGATAAATTGAAAATTATAAGGTCAATTTTGAAAAACTAATATATATTGTTCACAAATAAAAAAAGGTCGAATTTGCTAAGAGTGCCAATTAGTTCTTCAAAATTGACTTTCAGTTTTTTCATTGAGGGATGGTTTTGGGTCAATTTTTGACCTGAAATCACCCATCTTCATCTTTTTCTCTATAATTCAATCTAAATAAACGATTTTTCACATAAATTTAGGTTTTTTTTTGTGATTTCGTCATCTGAGTGTGGTGGTGTGTTGTTCGTCATCTTGTGCGGCGTTGTTTGATTTGTCGTATTGTTGCGGTGTTCATTATGTCGTTATATGTTATTAACTTGGATGTTGTGAGTTTGTTCACAGATTCATCATTTACGTTTTTAGCGGTGTTGAATGAATAAATATCGTTTTGTTTTTGTCAAAAAAAAAATCTTCAAAATCGATAGACATATCAATATGGTGGTTTTTTATTGGACAACGTTGATCTTAAATCATCTCTTTAAATTTGTCTTCCTTTCTCGTTAAGTTAAATAAGTGATTTTCACATATTTTCAATCTTTTTTTGTTTGTTTTGTGATTCTGTCGACTTAACACGACTCTGTTTATTTTTAATTCTCATAATTATGCGGTGTGTTTTTTATTTTATGTTTTATAGTGCAGTGTTTATTTGATTTGAGTTGAATGATTTACTTTGATCAAGTGCATAGTCAATCAATAGTTTTGACGTCGTCAACGTTGCAGATATGGAGATATGAGTATTCTGGAGATTTGAATACAGTCATATGTAGGCATATATGCACTTTGTTGTTTGTATTGTATCAATATACTTTGTTAATTTGAATGAATGAATATCGTTTATTTTAACCCAAAAAAAATTCTCTACATGGGTTCCCCTAATTTAACAAGCAAAAAATAGTGTGCTAGAAAATGTGTTGTTATCGTTTCTTATTAAAAGAAAGTAACTAAATTTTTAATAATTTTACGATTTATATATATTAAAGTATTTTATCATATTTTTTAAGCCGACATACTCCTTTCTCTCTAAACCTAGGACCTCCGTAATCCTTTCTTTCTCACCTAAATTTTAAATCCGCCGCCGCCATCATGTAGAGCAAATGGATGGTGGTGTGATGAGGGTCTCTGTCCTTCGCACCACTGTACCTTTCCGACGTGCAGTTGCTCTCTCTCCTTCGGTGGCATTAGATCCAGGCGCTTAATCCACTCTCTCGTCGCCTTTCTTTTCCTTTGGATCGCCGTCGTTTACAGGGTTGTGGTGGTTTTCGTTGTCTGAGATTCGTTTCCATCTGCACCGGTGGTGAAGGAGCGTGTTGTTGTCGTCGTCAAGGTTGGTTTGTGTTTTTGGTGTTTTTTTTGTTTCGTTTGATTGAGACGTTGGTGGGTTTCGTGGTGTGTTGTTGGATTCTTGTTAGTGGTTGTTTGGTTTTCTTGGGTCTCAGACTATTTGATTCGTTTTTTTCTCTTAGTTATGGTGGAGGTTAAGTTTGCTCGCAATATAGGTGGTGATAGATCGGTCACGATGGTGGTGATAGATCATATATGGGTTCGCTATGAACTGTTATGGTTTCGATAGATCTTTGGTTGTGTTGGTTTGTGGTGCTTCATGGTGGTGCTGATCTTGGGTCTTTTGTGGCAGGGCTCGTAGTGGTTTTTGGTGGTGCTGCGCGTGGTGGCTGGTGTTGCTTTTTGGTGAGGGTCAATGGTGGTTTTTGTGGTTGTTAATGGTAGTTTTCGTGACGGTGGTAGTGGTGTTGATTTCTGTGGTGGTGTTTGTGGTGGCTAGTGGTGGTTAGTGATGGTTATGTTTTTTCCTTGATGTATGATGGTACAAGGGTTTTGGTTGGCTTTTGCGGTTCTTTGTGAGGTGTGTTTTGAGTGAAGGTGCTTAGGAGAGCTAATTGTGGTGTTTTGGGGTTTTATTCCCAACTGTTTTTCAAAGGTTGTTGGTTGTTGTGTAGGTTTTTAAGTTGGTGTTCGGGGGTTGTGTGCGAGCAGCGGAATGTGGGTGATGGAAGTTGTTTTTGTAACCGTTGTGACGATGTTTGAGGATTTTGGTACACCTTTTGTTTTTGTTGTTTCGTTGATCGTGGTGTCAGCTTTGTTTTGGTGTTTCTATTTATTAGTTTCGGAGATATCCCTTTGTTAAGAGGCGTTTCCTATAGGTTTTTTGGATTTTTTTCTTTGATTCACGGGTGTATGGGTTTTCCATTGGGGGCTCCCCATCTATCCTTTGTATATTGCTACTTTAAGACTTCTAGCCTAGCACTCATTGTGCTGGTTAAGATTCATTGCGATTTTAATAAATTCCATTTTAGTTTTTTCAAAAAAATCATATTTTTTTTAACTATTTCTTAATAAAAAAAATGCAATACCGTAGTTTTATTTTATTTTTGACAAGATATAATAACGTAATTTATATCTTATAATTTCCCCTTTATTTTAAGTGAGAAATTCCTAATACTATTTTAATTCTTGAGTCTCTCTTCCTTCCAAGTCTTCTCTTGGTATAAATAATCAATGCCCACCACCACTTCATTCCAACTCATCATTCAAACTGCTCCTTTTTTTGTCTTGCTCGTAACATATAATTGGTTTTCAAAAGTCTTCGGTTAATTTGTTTGTCACCGATCATCACATACAGCTAGAAAATGATGAAGCTCATCGCAGTGTTGCTGCTTGTGGTGGTAACCACCACCGTCACCGCAGATCCCGATAATCTTCAAGACCTCTGTGTTGCAGACCTTGCTTCTGGTACGTACCATTACATTAATAATAATCTCATGAAATATATCTTTTCTTGTCATATTGTATTATATATTCTATATAGAGCATATAACAAGATGTATATATACACTTTCATGCTAATTATTACTTATATAAGCAAGATTAATTATAAGGATCGATAAGCTGGAAATAATTAGTTCCCTTTTCATTTTCACTTTCCCCCTTAATCATTATATGCAATCCTTTTTCTTAAATTAATTTTTTTCAATCACGTTAATCCAACTAACTCTCTAATTTGGCCTACCAACACCTTTGATATGGCTTTTTTAATATGATCATACTATCAATTATAGTGTCTTTTTGCAAATACAATAAATCATTGCATATTATTGATAGTATGATTGGCAACAAGAAATATATGTATTTCTTAAAGTCAACGATATACTACTAGTTTCTTTGGTTAAGTTTTTTCTTGTTGTGATGGTGGTAATTAAATTATGTGTTGATTAAATTAACAGCGATTCTAGTGAATGGATTCACGTGCAAACCAGCTTCCAATGTAACCGCAGCTGATTTCTCCACCAACGTACTAGCCAAACCAGGAGCCACAAACAACACATTTGGTTCCTTAGTAACCTTAGCCAATGTGCAGAAAATCCCAGGACTCAACACACTTGGTGTGTCATTGGCACGTATTGACTATGCTGTAGGTGGACTGAACCCACCTCACACTCACCCACGTGCAACTGAGATTGTGTATGTTCTTGAAGGTCAATTAGATGTTGGGTTCATAACAACCACTAATGTTTTGATATCAAAGACTATTGTTAAGGGTGAAACATTTGTGTTTCCTAAAGGATTGGTTCATTTCCAAAAGAACAGTGGTTATGTACCTGCTGCAGTGATTGCAGGATTCAATAGTCAATTGCAAGGAACAGTGAATATTCCTCTTACTTTGTTTGCTTCTACACCACCTGTTCCAGATAATATTTTGACTCAAGCATTCCAAATTGGTACCAAGGAAGTTCAGAAAATCAAGTCTAGGCTTGCACCCAAGTAGTGAGATCAAGGATTGATGTGATGTGTTTGTTATTTTGTTTGTGTTTTTAATTTTTCCCTCTGCATTTTATTTAACTTTGTTGATTTACAATTCATGTTTGGGACTCATAAAACAATTGGGGCATGTTCAATATTCATTTTCCTTTGGATGATTGAAATTTGTAAGACCCCTAATGCGTGCTTGTTATTTTGGTAATCAAATTCAAATGTGCTTGTTATTTTTGCAATTATGTGGAGCAAGCAATCACTTTGTAGGTTTTGTTTGAATAAACAGTTTAAATAAACGTCAATGGTATTTTTTTTTTATACATAAATACTTATGCATAAATTATTTTCATAACAAAAAGATAAAATAAGGTCAAATTATTTTGATATGATTTACAAATTGGATTCAAACACTTTCTTGGAGAGCTTTCAAAAATAAACTAAAAATACCAACAAATATGTAAAATTCATTTTGTTGTCTTGGGAGGCTTTTCTAAAAAGTTACACGTCATTTTTCATTTGTTATGGTTCTCGACTATTTTGATCATATGGTAATAAAGAAATACTCTAATTTTCCGGTAAAGGGAGGATGTTTTTCATCACCTTCTAGATAAAATTAAAATTCAATCTTTTTGGCGGACGAAACATGTCAACTTTGCTTTTAACTACCATATGTTCCTTCCTTCAAAAAAACTACCATATGTGGCGATTCAATTCCCTTTTATATGTTTGGGAGGAGTTTTGTAATATCAGATATTTGGCTTGTTTTCGGTTGATTTCTTTCCGTGTTTTGATATAAATGTTACTTTTTTATTTGTTTCTCTCCGGCACTCTGAGAAAATAAAATTGTTTGATAAAGATAATTTCATTTTAACTTTTAAAAAGAACAAAATCGCAAATGTTTAAGTCCGTAAATACATTAAATAAATCAACAATGAGAAGCTTAATTTAGCACTATATTCTTTCTTTTCTCATGTCTCGAATTAAGAAGGAAAAAAACTTATGATTGACTGTCTAAATCATTACCCATATGTTTTTAAACTAATTATTATTATTATGTGGATTGTTTTACTACTTAATCCTATATTTTATATAGCGGCAGCAAATAAAATATGCAATAGAGCCATACCGGAAGATGATCATTTTCTATGTCATTGTAAAGTTAAATCCATAATTTAAGATTCCTTTTTATTATTATTATTATTATTATTATTATTATTATTATTGTGAATTAGATATTTTTTGCGCGTAACTGCTTAGACTGGTCTTTTAAATCGGATGAAACTGCAATGAATGAGAAAACTCTTATGATTCCTCATCTACTCCATTAAAAAAATTCACTTTACTTTGTTTTTGTAAAAAATATTCATCTTTATTCTAGAGGGCAACAAAGCTGGCAACCAAGTATGGACCGACCAATAATTAATTACTACATTAAATAATTATATAGCCATAAACTGGCCTTCTGGAATGGTGCAAATTACAAAATAAACTAGCAAGTGCGAGATTAATATTTCTAGTTTAATTGAGAGCATTAAGCTATTGATCTCAAAGATTTGAGGGCGGCTTTTATTTTATGGTCTTTCTTCATCCCTTAATATAAACACGTACTATTGCTTTTTCACTTTATTAAAAAAAATATATATAGTACAGTTAATTTGTCTATTTTATATATAAATATACCAAAAATGTCCTTTGTATGTGCAGTTAATTTTGACATATTCTATTCGAAAACACTTACTGGAACTTAGTACTCCTATATCAAAAATATAAATTATGTATAAAAAATTATGCCAATTTATTTTTAAGAAATTGAATTTTTTTTCAATAAGTATTTATTATTAATGAAATTCTTAACGTACTATGTCTTTAGGGCATACTATGTTAGCATGACCCAAAAAAGAAACTAAATAAAATCAACTAACAACTTATTAAGAAAAATGTTTCTTTATTAGGAAAATTTATTAAGAATTTTTTTTTAAATGTCCTTTGAGTTTTGTAAAAAAAAAAATAGGGTAGCTAACCGGTGTATTAAAAACTTTCTAGTTTTGAGCTTCAATAAGGTTTGAAAATAGGAACATATGTTTTGATTGATGCTCTTAGGGATAAATTATTAATGACCGCATAAATGGCAATGAGAAAAATTGGTAGCAGAACACTCACAGTCACACATATCATACCCATCAATTCTCCATTAATTCAGTATTCATGCTCAACTAACTATTTAGAAAATTATACGATCATATCTAAATATACTTACCCTGCAGTGCCATGTCCAACATCCTATTGACTCTATCCATTGGAAAATCCTCCTAAATTTCCAATGACGATAAGAAGAAAAAAGAATGTTGACGAGCACGGTCGGACCTTGGGGTGTGCAAGGAGCTTAATAGAACCGGGCCTCCTTAAAGGTATGTGTCTAAAAAAAAATTATAGTCAAGTGGTACTACTAACTACTAAGTACTACCCCACTAAAAACAAAAATTTCTTATTTTCTTTCTCTCTGATACCACACGTTCCATCACCATCACTCCACCGGACTTTCCTTTTCTTCTTCCCCGATTTGATTTCTTTTTCCTCTTCTGTTGTCTTTTTTTAGGCCTATTAGAATTGGGTCTTCTTGCTTTTGGTGTTAGGTGAGTGTTTTTTTGGAGGGTGGTTTGAGGATCCTCATGTATACGGTAGTGATTTTCATCTTTGAGTGTATTGCATATACACGGCACCTTGTATTTATCTTTTAAAAAATGTAAATAAAACATTGTTCTTTTAAAAAAAATACGTTTTTATTTTATTACGGATCTCTTTTCACTTATAAAGTCAAGCCTCCAAATTCGTAGGAACGGCCCTTTTGACAAGTAACAACACACCTTTTATGTTCTGCAGTACCTTTTATGTTCTGCAGTTCTCTGTTGTTGCATGCAGTATACAGGCTATAAATTATCTTTCCTAAAGGAGTACATAGACCATAGTATACATCATAAACGTAGTGGAAAGTTTCTCATAAATAGAAAACATGTGGCTTTTTCAGTCGAAAATTATTTGGTTTAAATCTGAATGTTTTTACGCTATAGGTTTGTAGAAGTATCTCTCAAGTGGAAGTTTCGTATTATCAAGATAGTGTATCTTTTATTGGAAGTTAGTTTATTCATCGATAGCGTAATGTAGGTTGTCGACGTAAACTTGTACTCACAACAAGTAACAAGCTTTTAATTTAGAAAGATTTCTAGTTAAAGTAACAAGCATTCCCGTGAGCTTATCCTCAGAAGGATAAAAACAAGTGATTTAGTATTGAGATTTTGTCCACAAAAAATGTGTTTGGGTAACGTAGATGAATGTAGCAAACCTTTCGTCGTTATAATCATGCCGCACACATGATGGAGGAAGCATCACCCTTGGCCCCAAAGATATTACTCCCACAATTCTAGATTATTTTTGACAAAAGCTCTTGCATACTATCTTATATGTTGACTTTTAATTATCTACTTAGGTATCAGAGCACAAGATTCCAGCTTGGGAATCATCTAATCTAAATCTAATGGAATAAAAAACTTTTGCTTTTGGATTGCCCAGTTCCGAATCAAAGGTTCTATAAGCTTTGGGGATAAAAGAATCGAATAGGCACAAATTCTCTATAGATATGGGATAGGGATATTTGTATCAGTTAGTCAAAGTTGCAAAGCTTTGCCCGAGAATAAGAACTGAGCTATCGTATATTGATAACTATAGATTAGGGTAGAGCAACGGTCGGGTTCGGACCCAAACTCGGCAAGATTTATGAAACCGATCATCCAATTTAAAAACCCAATTCCGCCCACAAATTAATACGGTTTGTGCGGTTTTCAGTTTGAACGGGTCTCGGTTTGATCGGGTGGGTTGATTCAGTTATTTCTCCAATATTTTTTTATTCATCTCAAATTTATTTGGCTATTTTTTTAATAAGACTTTCATCAATAAATTAAAAAGA
>Ga0315914_1003903_pt1 | contig 22452 bp, 15 predicted proteins | sample MpolenodulesMG_FD_203920 | JGI IMG/M metagenome (GOLD analysis project Ga0315914, IMG submission 203920) | Medicago polymorpha root nodule microbial communities from Los Angeles, California, United States - elongated nodules | ecosystem: Host-associated > Plants > Roots > Nodule | place: USA...
AAGCTGGTTATAAGAAACTAGTTTGTTTTTCTGACTCTCTTCATGTAGTGCAATTACTGTCAAAGAAAGTATCGAGGCTTCATCACTATGCAAACCTCTTGGAGCTTATTAAGATATATTTGGTTAAGGAGTGAAATATTTCCATTCATCATATTTTTAGAGAGGGAAACTCTTGCGCAGATATACTTGCAAAACTAGGTGCTAAGCATTCAGAGTCTCTTGTGATGGCGCATCAACCATTATCATGTTTATCCTTAGCCTTACTAGCTGATGCTACAGGAGTGTCCTTTATTAGGACGTAGTTGTTTCTCTTTGCTTTTTTCTTTTGCTTTTTTTTTTCTTTCTCTCATGTAACCAAAAAAAAAAACTGTACATTCTTCAATATCCTTTTACTTTATTTTTATTTTTCAGCTTTAATCTTTAGATTGTAAGTTTATATCTTATAGATCATCCATGTAAAATTTTACATATATATAAAATCATTTGATATGTTATTGAGATGCATCAAAATTAACGGTTTATAAGTTTTTATTGAGCTCCATTAATCTTGGTTGGTCTCGATAAAATATAAAATGATTTTAGATTTGTATAAAAAAAATTCATACATGATCTATATGATGTAGACTTACAGTCCAACGGTTAAATTTTAAAAAATATATATCGAGTAAAATGATATTAAAAACTGCAACATTGTTGTAACATTAAATTGATGTAATTTGAAAGATTATTCAAGCTTGATCTCTAATTTAAACAATGCATCCTACATGAATTTTAGATTACCATGTCATCCCCATACACACATTTAATTTCTATCCAACTTTCAAACTTTAAAATATCAGCACCATATAAATGGTGTTTAATAAAAAATTCAAAAAGGTAATTTACATATTTCTTGATAAAAATATAGTCACAAAATAAAATTATTAAAAAAAAAAGAGCTTATGAACATGGACTGTCATTGAAAAATAATTTTATAATAAGACCTGAGAAGAGATCACCATGTTTCTATATCCAACTGCTCATTTCTAATTACTCTTACAAGAGTGAGGTGATATGACAAAATAATGGATTTTGATTAGATGTTTGTATGGAAATGTTTTACACTAACAATGCATATCTTTTAAATAAAAAAAAAAAGTATCAATCATATAGAAAAATTGAAGATAAAAATATTTGAACTAAATCCTACTCATAAAGTTTCTTGATGTCTTTAATATCTCTTGACCTTCTTAGTTGTTTCTAATCAAGTTGTGCTCACTGTAATGAATCATCAACCCAAGAAGAAAAAAAAATCACAGTGCAAGGATTACCAATCATTTAGTTTTTTTATTCCTTTTTGTCACTCTGTCTATTGTAACAATCATAATTTTTTATTTTAATTCATTTTGCATAAACATTGAGTTTTTTTGTGAGTCTTTTAACAAAAGTTTACGGAAAAAAAAAAAGACATGTATATTGATTTAACTATAGAACTTGACTCACTTAAAATAAAAATTAGAATAGTATAACATATGATAATATTTTTAAATTTTTATTTAGTATTGAAAAACTTGATCATTCTATGACAATCACTAAGAATTACGTTTCAAATGGGGGCTACATGTATCTTGCTACATTGTTTTTAAAATGATCTCGATATAATTTCTTGAAAGGCTTGTAATATGGAGGTGACCGAGAATCAGAATGGTTGATCGAGCTGAAACAACAATCTATCGAGTTGAAATTTGAGTGTTTGCAAGCACTACAATGCACAAGTTAGTAAGAGAATAAATGTGAGAAATTTTTTAATAGAAAAATTGTGTTTGAAAATAGACATTGAGCTTTAACCCACTTCGAAACATGTGGATACTGACTAGGACCAAAATGATCTTCCCTTACTTTTGAAAACACATTTTAATTAGTTGGTTTTTGGTATTACACATAATAAGATGAACCTTGTGTGAAGTATTATCATATTATAAGTGCTATATCGGTGACTTGTATGTTAATATTTGAACTTTAATTTAAATGGTTTAGCCGACGACAAATTCAAGTTCAACTTTAGATTTGTTATTGGTAAATGACGGTAAAATTGGTGGAAAACACAACTTGGTGGAATGTATAAATTATAATAGTGGCCCCTTTATAAGATTCTAGATTTAGCGTATAAATCTATCAAAGTCTTATCAGTTAAAGCTATACGTTAAATAGTACCATAATATGTTGAAAAAAGCATCAATAATTTTCAATAAGTTTCAGCGACTTAATGAATAAACTTGGTTAAAGTATTCAATGAAAGGATAATTAGAAAGTACGTGCGTTGGATATAGAAAGTTGATACATAATTATTATTATTATCAACTTCAACATAATGCACGTTTAATTATGTGCATCATTCAAATACTCATAATGTTAAATTCATATTCTCTCGGCTTCAAATATTGACGTTTTCTCTTTTATTTTCCCACCACACTAAGTAGTTGTTTGATTATGCGTTTAATTGAACAATATTGTGTCCCCATGCGATTTCACCATATTTTTAAGAAGTTACACATTGTAGCTTCTTCCTCAAGACACGTCTACATCCGTGCCACCGCCAAAACAAACACGTACTAACCAAGTTTCTTTCTTATAACAATAAATAATAAATATTACTTCAGGTACAATAACGATGAGTTTGTCATAGTGGTAAGAGACTCAAACAATTCAAACAAGTGATTATAAATTTGGTCACGACTTTTGTCCATGGAGAAAACCCAACTGAGATTAGAGAACCTATCGTGTATATAGGTAACTCGGATACTTTAACATAAAACATTATGATCATATGGTTGGACTTTCTGCTTATGCCACTATAACTTAGGTTGAATTCTAAAATTTTGCAATTAGTAGGTTATAAGTAAATTAATCATCAATGAGGTTGATTATTATTTGAAAAAGAGCAAAGAACATTTAGATGAAAATGAGACAATAAATTGTACCCAAAAAACTGACAGTAAATTCAATCATGCAATTCAATTAGCCATTTCGAGTTTAGTTAATATTCTACGTTATGAGATAAATGTGGGAATGAGCTATTGTGGGGGAGCCAAAGCCACGTACGGAATAAGTTTTTTTTAGGAAAAATGAAACCTTGTTTGCGTAATAACGTTGGGTGTGGCATCAAGTCATACTTGACCTGAAAAGCATCCTTCACTTGTTTTGTCTCATAAGACACTCGAGTATCAAAGTGTCTAATTAAGAATACTATAACATAAAAATTAGTCAAACCACTTAAAATAAAGTTGTCCAATTTGTAGGTTTGGTCGCTTGGTAATGTTTATGGAATGCCGATTTTCCATAGGTCAATTCAACAAATGTTGTATACTTGTAGTAGGTGTACATTCCTAAAATGCAGAGTAATTAATCCTTGATTTGATGATTAAAAAAGGATAGATGTTGAGATTTACCTCCTCTATATTTTCTGTATAATGGGTAGCTCCTCTATATTTAGATTCACATTACCTAGCCGCCGACACAATTCGAGCATCTACCAACGGTAACACTGATTAAACCTTTAAAATAATAAACAATTTTACAAAATTTGAGGTGTCACGTAGTCATCGACCTTAAGGATTCATGCGTCTCATAAACGTAAATCCCACAAAAATAGTAGACTCTTCCTGGATATGAATTATACCCGAGGTAACATATGAACATAAAATTATCTCAGAAATGACATAAAGATGTTACAATGAGAAAACAAATGGAGAGGAAAAACAAGACAATGGGGGCTTTCACATTAGGTTCTCATCCTTACGAGTTCGTTGAAATAAAGAGAGAAAGAGGAGCAGTGGAAGTGGAGTTAGAGACTAAGACAAATAACATGTGAACAAAATGACTAGACCAAGTCAAATTTTATTATAAATCGTAAATAAAATAAATAAATAATAATAATCTGCAAAAATATTTTTCCATATTTCTCAACTAAAGTTATGAGACTTGTGAAATATTTACTCAAAATTTACAACATTAACATCTACTACTAGGAGTAGGAGTGGGACTTTTGACATTTTAAATTAAAAATCAAAAAATCAAAAATCAAAACCTGCATTGAAATCAATCCATATGAGACTCAATGTGTGCAATCACAATGCATGACTACACACAGTACAAATCCCAAGACTCAGGTGATATGTTTAAATTCAACTGCTCTTCAAATTTGTTTGTCAAATGGGGTTCAGATTTCTTATCAAAAAAGGAAAAGGTTCAGATTTCTATACAACTACAATCAATTATGAAATATGCATATATGCAATTAGCTATAATTCATTACAAATATAACCCAAGAGGCCTCAAATAAGAACTTTATTATACAAACTTACAGGGATTAATGCACCTAGGCAGAAAGAGATGCATGTCTCAGTGACTAATGATGGTAAATAATGATAAAATTGTTGATCTGTCCACCCTTTCTAATGAATACAGGCTAGTAAAATGTACAAATTCCTATTTGCTAAATCCATTTTATAAACATCATTTGCTTCAACAGTTGCTGAGATGTCAGAAACTGACTCCAAACGTGGTAAATATACAAAATATATGCTTTGGTATGATCCTCCTATCTTCCTGACATAAGATTCACAAGATTTTGATTTTCATAAAAGGAACCAACGTCCCAATCGTCTGTAGTTGAAGAAAGTGTCATAAGAGCAACCACAATGGATCTCATACTCGGACGCAGTTGAGGATTTTCCTGTGTACACGCTTTGGCTAATTGAGCCATCTGCAAGCAAAAACAGTGACCATTGGTTTAACATCCTTGAAATCATAAACACAAAAGGGGTTTGTTAATAAATGTTCTCACCTTGCGAACTGAATCTGCAGGGTAGTTATCCCCAAGCCTTGGATCCACTATTTTGCGAAGATCTTCTGTAGGATCAGGCTGACTAAGAACTCCTTCAAACTGCATTGCATATTAAAAAAGAAAAGAAATTAATACCATAATTTAGGTTGATGAGGAAAGACTCTAGTAAATTTAATTGTGAAATCAAGACTAACCAAACCAACAAGTCCCTTTGAATCTGCAACAGATTCGCTCGACTTGACGATTGCTTCCTTTGCCGAAATAAGTTCATAAAGAACAACTCCGAAGGCATAAACATCTACTTTGGGAGAAACGTCTCCATATTGAGCATACCTTCACATATAACCATATGACAATCACTAAACAAATCCACATGCACAAAAATGTGAACTTCCCATTAACTGAATGCAATGCAAGCAAATCTTAGACATACAATTTATTCAGAGAAAAATAAATAAACAAAATTATGAGCACTTTCTAGAACCTAAAATTCTATACCCCTACAGAACAGGGAAGAGATTTGATCAGTCACTAAATAATATGCACCAAAATTAATTTTATGATTTTAGTTCAATAAATTCTACTTGATTAATATTTCATCTAGGTCATGTTAAAGTGCTTGTTGGTGGCTTGACATGCATTCGTCAACTTCAACAAGGAAGGGAAGCAAAACACATATTACTATAAAATTTTGATCTCTGTATAGTTACACTGTCCAGTAAAAGTTTTCAGAACAACTACTGCATTTCTAAAAAAGTGTAGCAAATTTAGGGTCTGTGTTGGATTGACTTATTTGATCTTATCTAATGAAAACAACACTTATGAGAATGTTGGAGAGAGCTTTTGTAAACAACTTATGGCATGTCCATCAGTTGTTTTCAGCTTATTTCCATGAGCTCTACATGATAGCATATAAGAAAACAATCAGTTTATTTTATCATTTGTTACATAAATAGCCGATACATAAGAACTTATTTGATAAGCTCTTATGCTATAAAGCGCTTATTTAAACTTTTTATCCAAACAGGCCTTAGTCACAGGTATGGAATTTTCTTTTCTTGGGGAATAACCTGCTAAGAACCTATTTTCTAATTGTAATGGCTGCATTCACTCTTATTAATAAAAATGTCATATGAACTTGGGAAAGAAAAAAAAAAGATGAGTAAATGTTCAGTAAACCGTACTCTGGGGGCATGTAACCAAATGTACCAACAAGACGACCAGTGGGAAGGGACGAGCTACCAACTTCCGTCAGTTTGGTCAATCCAAAATCAGCAACCTTCAAATATGAACACTTTATGAGCTTTCATAGTAATCTTAATAATAAATATTCAGATAGAATCTCAAAACACAATCAACCTTTCCCCGGAAATTTTTGTCTATCAATATGTTTGCTGGCTTTATGTCACGATGAATATATACAGGCACTGTATGCTCATGGATATATTCAAGACCTCTGGCAGAATCCAAAGCAATTTGCACACGTGTAGCCCATGGCAGTGGATCTCTACCTGGAAAAATTATCACTTTACTGTTTACCGCAAGACTACCAAAATACACGATAGGAAAATAAAATCTAAAGTATAATCTGATCTAACCTGAACCACGCAAATGCTGACTCAAGTTTCCATTCTCAATGTATTCATAGACAAGGAAAAGAGAGCCCTCAATACTATATCCAATCAACCGCACCTGCATGGTCGTTAAGAGTATCAGACATTATACAAAATAAGGTGTAAGAATTTATGTATCCCTCCATTCATTTTCTTTTGATGTTTAAGCTAGAGCTCTTATCATAGAGGCACAAAGATTAAGATATCACTGAGGGTATGTTTGGGAGGGCCTAAGTTTATCTATAGCTTGATATATATTTGGGATTAAAAAGTTGAAGGAATGGCATGATAAATGATCATATGATAACTGTTAAATAAGAATAAGTCTTCCCCTCCATTTTTCTCCAAACCCCAACACCCAAGCATAGCCTAACTGTTAAATATTTAGATTAAAATACCCAAATTTAATTCATGGACAGTTGAGGTGCTAGCTTAGCCTTGTAACCTTAAGGTACTGAGTTCAAATCCCCTCGGGGACAGTTGTAAAATGACCATTAGTGCCACGTGAATTAATAAAAATTTCCACCTTTCCGAATTTATTTATTTTTAAATTCATGGATGATTGTGTACAGTTATTAATTCTCTTTATTTTAAATATTTTTAAACCAAATAGGGTATGTTTGAAAAATACCATTAAACGAGTCTTGGATTTCTAAAACATCAAAAAGTTTTTAAACAGCTTTTAAAATGCTATAACATCAATAGATATGGAATGAATCCAGTATATATATTAAATGTCAAGCACGTGACAAAAGTTCCCCCATCAATATAAGTCACTAGCTGATAACTTAAAAAGTTGCTCTATGAAAAAAGAAAAGGATTAATATATTTTTTATCACTATAAATTTTATTTTAGTCCCTATAACATTTTATTCGTCTTTACTCCTTAGATTTAACAAAAATAGGGACTAAAAGCACACAGATTTTGTCTCCATTGCAGTGTCAAACCCCAAATTTTGCCCCAGTTGCAATCTGACCTCGTTTTTCAGTTGTATTTTGGTCTCAGGATCAGCTTTTTATGAAATGTGATTTGGTCTCACTTTTTGTTCCAAAACAATTTGGCTCTGTTGGTTTTCAACATCAAATTGTATTATTCAGTCATTCTTCTCTTTCAAATGATACATTTGTAATAAGCTTAAAGGTCCATTAACTTTAGCTAGAGTTTATATGGATATTTGTGTATTTGAGTAATTCAGGATGACTTAGATTAGCAACGGTTTCCATACTTTTTTATATATCTTGATTGGTTTGTTTGATAGGAGGCTGCACCTTTCGTGAAATCAAATTCTTGCAAATGGAAGGTAAGGATGCTTGCAATAAATCCACAATGACTACCGACAACCCCACTGTGTTAGGAGCTTTATAGCACCAGGTCGCCTTTCTTTTACTCTAAAATCTTAAGATTACTAAATTCAAGCCACCAAGTCTATGCCCAATCTAACGCTCCCATCTTTGCAACAACTAAAGCCTTTTCCCATTAAGTAAAGTCAACTATATAGATGAAACATCGCCATAATATTGTAAATCATTTTTAATGACAAATCGTTTAAATATAAATCCCACACATGGTTTGTCAGCCCTATAACCTTTCTTGGTTCATCTCTACTGTAACTACCAGAGCTTCTACAAGTCTTCCTCACAAGTATTCAAATCACACAAAGCGAGATTCTACCATATTTACCCCGGCTTGATCCAATCAATGAAATTACTCAAAGTTCTCTTGGAATAAATCTTGCTTGTATGGATCAAATTCAACAGTAGACAAAATTAATACTAATAAATACTTCAAGTTTAAAAGGATTAGTACCAAGTTAAGATGATGAACACGTGTCAAGACTTTCAATTCAGCGAGAAATTCCTTTGTTGCTTGCATATCCATCTTCTTGATTGCAGCTTTCTGCATCAGCAAAATTATTGGCTTATATAATGAGAGTATGATTTTTAAAAAGAACAGGATTTGAGTGGCTTTTTAGAACAAATATAGTGTGACTCATCAGTGTAGAACTATGTAAAACAATATAGTGGTGTGTATGTGTGCTTAACAACCAAAATGCATTCTGCAGCAATTCAAACAACAGAAAATCATGGTAAATATTATGCAACAATCTCAATTTTCAAGAAATAAAGGATACACTTTCACCGTAAAACGTAAAATGAAAGGAAACTTATCAATCAAACTGTTCAAATATTGCCATCATTTCCTCTTATCCAGTTTGGTTGTTGAAGAATCCTAATTCTTCATTGGGAAACCATTTTGAAGCAACTCCCAATCCCTTCTCACAAGTACTTTTCAACTTGGTTTCCACAATAATGTGTCGCAAACAAGCTAAAAATGATGTTAACATATTGATATTCGGAAGGATGATATCATTTTCGCATATCCACTCATATATCATAGAGAATATATCTTCATCTTCAATCCCAATATGACTAAATTTACTGACCCCAATTGTGACGAATCGTGAATTATCAAGGTTTTCCGTGTCTCCTTTATTCCAGTCATATTTCAGTTATGTTACATAATAATAGCTTATTAACTATATTTGATACACATCATACCCATACACTCTTGCTATAACCTTCTATTTCAACTTGTTTTCATTCAACTAATGATCCGCCAAATACTAAACCTTGATGATTAAAACATTGATAAACTCCTAAAACAAGTATCAGAATGACATTTTTCCGAATAAAATACTTCTAATAAATGTCATTACTCACCTCTCCCCTCAGCTCTGCATAGTAGACAGAGCCAAAACCTCCTTGACCAATTTTATTAGCCATACTAAAGTTATCTGAGGCAGCTGCTAGTTCATCATATGAGAATTCAACTGATTTGTCGACTGTTATGCCGGTCATCACACCAGGCCTTTGTGTTACGTTTGCAGCACCATGAGAATTTTCATCTGAAAAGCGCCAAATCATGAGTTATAATTTAATTTGTCAGAAGATGTAAGAGCTAGAGGTACTGAATATTTACTGCCAACTCCAGTAAAGGCAGGAGAAGGAAGGTTTTGGAAGGAATACAAGTAGAAATAACCATACCTTTCCCATCTTGAGAAAAGAGTGCAGTGGAATCTCGCGAAAAAAGTTCCTCCTTTTGTATCTTCTTCTTCCGGAAGTATCCAAAATATATAGCAGCTGCCACTAACAGAAGAACAACCACTATTCCAACAGCTATTCCACCAATAGCCCCACCACCAAGACCTGTTTATGTAGATGCAAAATATGAGTTCAAAGTGGCATTTTTCTTCTACCTTTAGTAGATGCTGACCACGTGCATTAAAACCAATTTTTTGGTAAGAGAGAAAGCCAAATCACCTGAACTGCATAAGAGAATAAAAAACACAGTCATGAGTTTCAGTAAACTTATTAACAAGTGAAAATTAACGCAACCATATGAGCACAGATTGCATATGAAGTAGAGGAACAAAATTTACCTGGAACCCAAAAACACAAAGGTACCATTCTGATCTGGAAGAAAAAACAATTGAAAGAACAAAGTAAGATGATAATATTGAATTTTGTAATACATAAGAAACACTTAATGACATAGCTAAAGATACACGTGATCTTTGTTAGAAGCCATTGTTACAATTTTTCCTAACAATTCCTGTGAACTACAATTAATTGTGGTTTTCAGTTTTCCAAAAACAAAACTAATGTTAAGATCCATTTGATGATACATTGGCTCGTTAATATTGTGATCATTTGTAGTGGACTTTAGACACATGATTCTAATCAAGGTAGACACCAGTGTAGGCCATAACCTTTAGGCCCATGAAGGAAGATGCTTAGGGTTACATTACTGTAAATACCAGACTAGTCCCCTTTGCCATCGCAAAATACAATCACGTGCTCAATGGTTTACCCCATCAAGAACCAATTGAGTTCCCTGAGCATGTAATAATGCAAAGTCATTTCAGGCAATTATCGATAACTTTTATAATGTCTTCTACAAGTTACTATTTCTATCAGCGGTCTAAATTCATTTAATAAATCATGACGCTGTTTGGACTACCAAGTAATTATTTCTATCAGTGGTCTAAATTCATTTAATAGATCATGACGTTGTTTGGATAAACAACTTATTGAAGCGCTTGTCATAGTAATGTTTATGTATAAGCAATAACAAATGATAAGACAAAATTAAATTATTTTCATATAAGCTATAAACTGCTTTCATAAGCTGTCCTGGAGAGGTTATAGAAATAAGCTAAAAACAATTATGCACATATCATAAGCTGATGAATATGTCATGGGTTGTTTCTGTAAGTTGTCGCAAACAGTCTAAACAATATTTATGCCAATAGATAAACTCAAATAAGTCAATTCAAACTGGCCTGTATTAATACCTACATCCATATGCTAATTTGAATTTCACATTCATTTACTAGTTTCAACAGTAAAGAAACAAATATACTTCATTAAAATAACAAACCTTTTCCTGGAACAAAAACAATGCCACTCCCTTGATTAAAATTGACACCAGGATTATACCTCTGCAGCAAAGACGAATCAACTTTACTCGAATTCGCCACAGACCCCAAAGTCTCACCAGGCCTAAGCGGATAAGTAACAAACAACGCATAATTCCCAACATCACTATCCCCACAAGAACAATTAACAGTAACATTCAACGTTCCAGTATCAGGAATATCATTCGGTGGATAAGTATTAAACCTCCTCAACCATTCAACATTTGTTAAGTTAGCATAATTATTTGTAGCAACAGTTTCGTAGGTGTCGCCAGTTTCCACATCGTAGCTAAACTTGTGACCGAGAAACTCGCCGTCGATACAATCACATGGGAATGGAACGTTGAGTCTTTGACCAGCTTGAACGCTGTCTTTACTAGGTATTATTTCCCGGCTATAATCAACTATGTCTTCCGGTCTTGTCTGAATGTTCGATCTCATAATACCTGAAGAATTTAGAAAAAAACAAATTGAAAATTTCAGCGGCAAGTAAAAGTTTAATTTAAATGAATCAAAAACAACAAGGCAACGAACTTGAGATATAAGTGAGGTTGGAGCCTGTGGAAACGTAAAAGTTGGCTAAAGCAAGTGAACAGCCTTTTGTGCATTTGGATTCTGTTATGAATGGAATTGAAGCTAGTAAGGTGAAGAATAAAGGGAAGGAGCTGAATCTGGGTTGATGTTCCATTTGGGAGATGAGAATTGGGTTTGATTTGTCAAAGTTGGGGATTATTGGCTAAAGAGATGGGAAGTTTGAATTGAATTGAAAAGTTGTTATTGATGTGTAGTTGAGTTGAGTTGACTTGGTGAATGAAACGAAAATTTATTACCGATGGAATGAAATTTGAAGATTACTTCAAAGTTCAAACGCTTTTTTGAACAAGTCTGCAAATAAAATAAAACTAGATTTTTGACTTACCAATCATAAAATACGATATATAATTGGTAACGGTGAAATTCATAAAATGTATGAAATCTGAAAATATTAAAGAAGAAAATCCGGTAATCCTATCAATAATTCGGTAAAAGAAATATGAAAATTTTAGTACATTGGCATGTAGTTTCATCACACATTGCAAATATTTCCTCGTATACGAAATTAGACGTTATACTGATATCTTCACCATCTTCATTAATGATCAATATCTTTAGTCCTTCTTTAGATGTATCCCATTTCCACTTGGATCATATGCATGTGATTTTCTGTCTATATTTAAGGATGAAATCATGTAAGAATAATTTTTAAAAACGTCGAAAAGAAAAATTATCATCAATTAAATGACTATTTTACAATTTTTTAACTCATCAATTTTAAGGTTGTTACCGCAAGAGTTAAACTTCTTTTCTTAATAATATAAAATCAAACCCTGACAATTAAGTTGTCTCTTGATAACCGTGATTGTTCACCAAAAGTAAATTAACAAAATTAAACAAATAATTTAAAAGTGTTTTTGTTTTATAAAAAGTTTAGTTTTGTCTGGTTCTCGAGCTCATTGGGGAGCTCACCGAGGTAAAGACATCTCACAACTCAAGAGTAATAAATAATACATGCACTTATAATCATCCATTAAAAAAGTCTTCACGTTAGTAGAAGTTGAACTCACAACCTTGTGTGTGAATCAACTCTAAACAACTGAGTCAACCTTCATGGACGCATATAAATTTACATTTTTAGTGATCGAGAACAAGTAAACTCATTCTAGTCTCAAATATTTTTATACGGAAGGCAAATTAATTTTTTAATTTATTAAAAACAAAATGGGATGAAAGAAAATTGTGGCCAACACCATTCACAAAATATTTCCAATAAATCGTATCATTAAATGAGGTTTTCGATACATGATTATATATTATCATAGGGTATTCTTGGTCCATCCCTCTCAGCTGCGCAAGGTAAAGTTTCCCACTTCTTTGCTTCTTTATCTCTCTCGCCGTCATTTCCCTTTCTTTCAAACCCTAATCATCCACGCTTAACCCTTTTGCTACTTCCAACTCCTCGATCATCGTTAGTTTTGTGCTTAATTTTCTTTTTGTTGATTGGTCTTTGTTTAGGGTTGGTGTGGTTTATGGGATACAGTGATTTCGTGACTTTATTTTTCGCCATCATCGTTTGGTGTACTGCTTACATTACTGTTGCACTTCTTGCTTCTCTTCGTGCCGTCAACCATCTTTGCACTTCCTGAAACAAACAACCAAACTCATTACAATGGGTTATGCTCAGCTTGTTATTGGTCCTGCTGGTAGTGGCAAGGTAATTTCTTCCATCTCCTCTGTTTATTCCTTTAAACGGTCTGTTTGAATTGAATTATGAAAACTATTTATGACAATTTTCATAAGTTCTCCAATATAGCTTATAAAGATAGCCTATAGCATATTCAAAAACAATTTCACTTTATTTTATCTTTTAATATTGAAATAGCTTATGTAAGCTTATGCATTAACGCTTATCATGATGAGCACTTACTTGTGCTGTAAACTGCTAATAAGTTGTTTATCCAAACATGGCCTATAACATGTTAAGTGTTTTCAGCTTATTTTTATGAACTCTGCAGGATAGCTTATGAAAACAACTTATAACTGATATGAAAATAATTTGATTGTATTTTATCTTTTGTTAGAGAAATAGCTTATACTGTTATACATACTTATATGATAAGTGTTTATGCTAGAAGGGCTTACTTGAGATGTTATTCAAACAAGGCCTTGATGTGTTTGCAATACCATTCCCTTCCCTTAATTAAATGTTGAGATAGTTACTAATGTGTGTTTTTCTTTGTTGATTAGTCTACATATTGCTCGAGTTTGTACCAACACTGTGAAACTGTGCGCCGATCAATCCATGTCGTGAATCTTGATCCTGCTGCTGAAAATTTTGACTATCCTGTTGCGATGGGTAAGCAGAATGTGTTTTGTTGCGTGGCTTCTTCTTTTGTTCATTTGGGACTTTGTTTAATGGAGCTTAACTATTTTCGGTTGGAATGTTTGCAGATGTAAGGGAACTCATTTCTTTGGATGATGTTATGGAGGAGCTTGGATTGGGTCCTAATGGTGGTCTTGTTTACTGCATGGAGTATCCTTTTCATTTGTTTAATTAAAAAATTATGCTTTCTGTTTTTAGTGAAATTAACGGCAACGATATGTACTTCCATATGCTGTTGAAATTTTGTTGCCTTAATAATCATGTTTAGACACCTTGAAGACAGCCTAAATGGTTGGCTCGATGAGGAGCTGGACAATTATTTAGATGATGAGTACTTGGTTTTTGATTGCCCTGGTATTCATGCTTGTTTCTCTAGTTATTTGTAGTAAATATTTTTATGCATCAGTATCCAATGATTGCAATTTTGAGAGTTTTGTGAGTATGAGGGGATAATGTTGTATAAATTGCAGTTATGTGAGTGTGCAAGGCCACAAAAATAAAATCTGTATCATAATAAAATTACCGCTTAGTCTAATATTTGTCCTTTTAGAACAAGATTGTTACAGAGCTAGTTTGTGTAGCCTAAAGTTGATTCTGTTAAAATTGATTATTAAGTTTTTTGGTAGCAACTTGCTTAACAAAATGTGATTAATCAACTTATTCTTGTAATGTTTTGCAGGGCAGATAGAACTTTATTCACATGTGCCAGTATTCCGGAATTTTGTTGAACATTTGAAACGAAGAAATTTTAATGTCTGTGTCGTGTACTTGCTTGATTCACAGGTTGGTGATAGTCTCTGCAGTTTTGCAACTTTTGTTTAAATCATGCTTCCTTTAAGCTATTGACTCACTCACATTCCTTTAGACTTTCCATTATTGTTGTCTTGTTATCTTTGTTGACTAATAATTTTAAAATATTGCAGTTCATGGTAGATGTGACCAAATTTATAAGTGGATGCATGGCTTCCCTTTCTGCAATGGTTCAACTCGAACTCCCTCATGTCAATATCCTCTCAAAAATGGACCTTGTGACTAACAAAAAGGATCTTGAAGAGTAATTACCGTCGCTTAATTTCTTTCACTTATTTGTTTCAACTGCTTTATTTATCCGAATTCTAATATAGGTATTTTATTTTTTTGCTCCTAGATTCTTGGATCCAGAGCCCACCTTTCTACTATCTGAATTGAATAAACGGATGGCTCCTCAGTATGCAAAGTTGAATAAATCTTTGATTGAAGTGGTGGGTAACCTATGACTATTTTAAGAATATACCCCCCTGTCAGTAATATTGTAAAGTATGCATTCATTTTGTTGGTTTTTATTGGCACACCATTGACAAGCAATGGACAGTTTTGGACTGAAATGAAGTTATTTTTATAGATAATGGTCTATTTAGTATTTGAATTGATTTTATTTTGAAAAAGCAAAGCAATACTATGTTGATGTCTAGTAAGCATCGATGTTGATTGCATTCCAAGGAAGATTCCGAGGGTGGTTTTCATTTTTTTGCTATGATATTTTGGCTGTGTGCATAGTGCATACCTAACCATGATTTTCACATAGCTGTAGTGGGCCATTTTTTTAATAAATAGGGTAATTTCCGATGGCCAATATATTTCCCCCCTTTTTTTTGACTGAAACAAGTCGTGTATCCAACCTCATTGTATAATCATGTCCGTGAAGCTTCTCATCTTTAGTCACTGCAGCACGCACATTCATCACTTCTTCAAGATATTTCTCTTTAATTTAACGATTTTCCTGCTATAATTGCGTGGTACCGATCAACATGCATATTTTTGTTTTGGCAACTTAAAATACATGTGTGGGTTATGAATGTCTAGGAGGGTTATTGGTTTCTGTTTGTTTTCTCTTAAAATACTTGGTACCGATCAACATCCTATTTTTGTGTAAATGTTAATGGGAAAGGAGTGGTGGTTTCATCATTTGTCCATTCCAAATTTTAGAAAGGATTGAAAGTTCCATTTCAACTCATTTGCATATGACTTCAATTTTGGAACATACATTTCTGATTATTCTTACTGCTGACGCTTCCTAGACATTAGTTAAGTTATGGAATGCTTTGTTTTCAATTCCATCAGCTTATTTATTTATTCCTTTTGCAACAGGTAAGTAGTTATAACATGGTGAGTTTTATACCACTGGACTTGAGGAAGGATAAAAGGTACACACTTCTATCTTTCTACTGCTTAAACTTTCTTCCTGTTCATTTTTTTAATGATGTTATATTGCTGTTATATAAGGTATATGCTATCTCTTGCTCTAGTTAAATGTTCATTGTATTTTGAGTAAATATTGTTGATGCTGAAATATTAAAATTGAATGGTATAAACTGTTGTAAATTGTTTTTAATGAAAAAACATGGCATAAATTAAGTTGAACTCAAATTATGGTTCTTGTAGATCGTGTTTTTGATGCTACTGGAAGCTCTTGTCAAAGAAATGAATTTTCAAAGGCCAATAAAATGACCGATTTGATTGTTTTTGTCTTCATTCTTTCTATTTATTTTGGTATATGAAATTAAGTATCATGCTGTGCTGTGGAATTAACAGTTCTCAAAGCTGCATTTCCATGTAGTTTAGTACTTTGGCTGTTTGAGTAAAACAAGTTACTCCATCGTTGCCTCGGTAGTAGTATCTGTTGAGATCTCTCACAGGTTAGAGATATAATTTTAGTTTGTCAGAGCCTAACCTAAATTTGTTAACGGGACACCCATATTTGTTTTCTTGGCGCGTGAAGGGGGTGTTTAAAGTTCTGTGTTATCGGGTTACTTGCATTTGTTCATGCTTTAAATGCCCAATCATGAGCATGAGAGGGCGTGTAAAGATCTTTAGCAGTTCTTTTGTACTTTTTAGGCCCCCCCCAACGTCTCTCAAGTCCCTTGAGAATTCGGGAGATAACTCCTGGAGGGCATTTTTTTTTTCTTTTCAATTTTAACACCTCCGGTAGGTAACTCCCGGATGGCATTTTTCAGTCAAAAGAGATATTGAAGAGGCCTAAAAAGAAATCCTCAAAGATCTTTGTTATTGGGCCACTTGCATTTTCCACACTTCAGATGAGTGTGACTGTGTTTGTTGTGATCCCACATAGATATGGCTAAGTTGTGCTTATAAGGTATAAGGCTTGGGAAATTATATCTTTCAAACTTTTGTGGGTTGAGTTAGGCCCAAGTTCAATTACTAAGGCTTTGTTTGGGAGTTTGGAGGGAGGGCTTTGGGGGCAGGGGAGAAGAGGAAAAAAGAGAGAAATCTTCCTTCCTTATTTGAGTGTTTTTGTAGAGAATGTGAAGAAAATCCTTATGAGTAATATATTTTTAATTTTGAGAGTTATAAAAATATTGTTTTGATGATGGGATTCTTAACTATTTGTTCAACCACGAATTCAGCTTTCCTCCTATCAAGGATGGCAGGTCATTTTATTTTTTTTTAGGAAAGAGGATGGCAGGTCTTGAAAGCACTTGTTCTTGATTTATTTTCAATATGCTTCAGAGTGGGTTTATGTTCATTAATTTCGAAATTCACTGGAATTTCAGTTAATTTTGATTAACAAAATCGAGCTCTTGAAAAGCCATAATGGTAGTTTAATAAATTACTGAAATGAACTACTTCATCAATCGTCTTTTAAGCCCATGCTATTTTCGTGTCTATTTTGAATTTTAGATGTTCTGCCATTCTTTCCATTACATCTGCTTCTGACTTTCTGTAGTCCTTCCCTAGCTCCCAAACAAAGCTGCTTTTGTTTTGTACTTATGGTTCAATTCTTCTCATCTACAGCATGCAATATGTATTGGCTCAAATTGACAACTGCATTCAGTATGGAGAAGATGCAGATGTGAAGGTTAGGGATTTTGATGAAGATGAAGATGAGTAGCTTATTCCCTTCTGCAGTAATGTTTGGCATGATAAGAAAGTTCAGCCTTCACAATGACTTAATGGTTATCAAACTCAAATTGTTAATAATCTACATAATAGTTTTTCGTTAGAATGTTCAGTGTGGATTGGGGACCTTGATGATTTATACAATTTAGCCTCCTAATGGGGAGATGAATTTGGGGAGGGTGCTTAGTCAATACTAAGCTGTCACTGCTTGCTTGGTTTCAACAACACGAACGTATTTAGACCTCGTTATTTTGGTTACTAATTCCGATTGCAAATTCTGAATCTTTGGTCCCAAGATTGAAAATTTGTTGAAGTAGGTAGATATTGATTTTTTTTTTTCCTTCCTTTTCTGCAAAACAGAATTCTAGTTCAGCTTTTTTCCTTTTATCCAAAGAGTTGGAGCTGGGTAAGGTAGTGTTAAATACATATATCTGTTGTGGAGATTCACTTATGTCTATGGCTTGCTGAAAGCCTGGAAGTTTTTGGGAAATTAACTCAACTTCACTTTGATTCTCCTTAAAATTCACAGGCTATATCTTTGGTACACATTAACCAACCGAAATTTTTATATTATCAGGATTTTTTCTCTGATTTTCATAAATTTGTGCAGAGTATTATGGATTTCCTTGAGAGTTGTGTCGAGTACATATATCTATTTTATGTTTCTTCTATACTCTGTTAATCCTTAGTCTTCACTTGTGACAAAAATTCAGCTGAGCTCTAAAATCATTATAGTTGGCAACAAAAAAATAACATGAAATTTGATAAAACTGAGTTATTTCACATTTTGATTTTTAATTATATATGTAAATTCGCCTTTCATACGTGATTGCGCTATAAAAAAAAAGTATCACACAATCACTAAATGATCATATTTTGGAAAATATATTTGTCATTGTTTGACTGTTTTCAAAGACCTAAAAGGAAAAATACTTTCTGTTTAAACTGATTAATTTTAAACATACATCAATTTACGAATACTATTTTGATGAATTAGGCTACTCTTGCATCTGAATTTAAAATTTAATGATATGAAATGGCTCTTTTTCAAAATTAAGATTATACTCTTTATAACCATCAACTGTGAAGGCTTAACGTAAATGGTTATCAAGAATATTAGTCTTCACTGTGTGAAGCCATAGGTTGTAAGTTCAAAGCCAGATTGGTTGCAAAGGGTATCCATCAAAGCAGAAGGGTTTGATTTCATAGAAAGACGTTCTCACATGTTATTAAATTCACCACAATTCGAATCATTCTAACTTTAGCTCTATCCTTCCATTGGGATACATTTAACAAATCGATGTCAAGAATGCTTTTCTAAATGACATTTTCAAGAGGAAAGCCACCAGGCTTTGGATCCACATATAAGTCACTTTGTGTGTCGTTTCCATAGAAATCTTTATGTCCTTAAGCAGGATTGCCAAGGCTTGATATGAAATATCAAAGACTTGCTCATGCTTTGCTAAAATTTAGTCTACGTTGATGATATTTTACTCATTCGATCATCAGACATACTTGTTTGTCCATGATTATCCGTAGTTAAATTCCCATTTGCTCTCAAACATCTGCGCATGTTTCTTTCTGGATAATGAAGTTACCTCAGCAGTGGTAGTATCATACTCAATTCAAATGTATCCAAAATCTTTTGCATCGAGTAAACATGGTTAATGCTTGAGGAATAGCTAGCTACTCTTTGAGTAGTTCTAAACTTAGGGTCTGATTGGATATGCCTTTTTTTGAGCTTATCAAAATAAATAAGCTTGTATGTTAATTTGTAAGTTCTCACTAACGAAAATTGTAAATATACTAGTATGCTACCTGACAAACTTATGAATAATACATAAAAACTTATTTATTTGCATAAATAAATAAATTATTTTTCATAAACTACTTTAACTTATTTTGCTCTTTTGTTCAATTTCTTTTTTGATGGATTTTTTTATATATATATAAAGTTTCTGTGAGTTATACTACGAAGTTAATTTCTTATCAATTGGATCAAAATTTATTGACGACGAATTGCTCCTTTCTTAAATCACTTCTAAAATAAGAAAACGTTTCTATAAATTCAATATCGTAGATACATTGTTTCTAACTAAAAATAAATCACGACACCTCTCTATTTTAATAACAATGAGATGGCTTTCTAAAAATAAATAATAATGTGATCCAAACCACCACAGGAACATCTCTAGAGCAAAGACACCTAGGAAGATACAAGGGCTCCACCCCTCTATATTTTTTTTAGTAAATTACATTCCACCCTCCTAAAAAAAAGATTCAATTACACTCACAATTCCTCGAATGTTAAAATACAAACTCCCCTGCAATGAATAGTAAATATAAAGGGAAAATTATACTCCACTTTTTTAAGAGACTTTTGAATTAAAATCTGCTCCCTTAAGCATTAAAATTTTATTACACTTTAATCCATTTTAGCATAAATAAATATTTTTATGATATCAATTAACTTTAAGCCATCATTTTGTTTCAAAATAAACTTTAATCCACCATTTAATAAATCAATTTCCCTTTCCTTTATAACTTCCAAAGTCATACAGGTGCCTGCAGGAGCAGTTATCTATCGGTAGGAAATTCCTTGCCTGCAGGAGCATCCTTGTTGCAGACTAGGAATTGCTTGCTACAGATGATATGATTAGGAGGAGTGGCCTGTCTGCAACAAGATTGTGGTGTGGGTAACATATGTACCAGGCAGTGGTGACTCACTAGAGCTGGATAGAGACAGTCCAAAAAGGATATTATGGAATAAGTATAAATTTTAATTAATTAGATTTGAGTTAATTAGGATCTCATTATGAATACAAAACTGAATTTTGGATTTATTTTATCTTATCTTTTGCATATTAATTTATAGTTGATGCAAATTAATCTATTAAAAAGAGATTACCAATTGCGAGTCATAAACTTCATAATGACATAGAGGCGAGTAAAATGTACTCCAACGTTAATAATTTTGACACATTATTTTTCACATTTTTTTACTATGAGTTTTCTCAGTAAAATGTTATAAATTTTGTTTTCTTGTCTCTCTTTTACTTCTATTTTGTCTCTTTTTATAACAAGTTCTGTTGCTTCTTGTTGTTCTTGTTCAGCACTACATGTAAACTCATAGTCATAATGTTGACTGAGAATTTAATCAAATGACTATTTGGTTTGGGTTTGATTCTGAAATATGAATGTTTTCTCACTTTATTATTCACTTCTTGGTCTGGTTCTACCGGTGACGGCTAGGACGAGGGAGCTAATAGGTCCCTCACGGGTGAGGGAGTAAAAAATACCATTGGATTAGATATGTGGTCTAGATTAAACATAAGGAACACAAATATCTCTCCACATACAATCACTAACTACCATAAGTTTGGCCAAATCTCATCCGCTAGCTCAATCTCAGACCATAACATAGAGTCAGATATATTCTTTTCCCATTTCACAGCCCAAATGCTTATTCAAAACCTGTTACCTTGAATATTGCTTCTTTAAAATTTCCCAGCTTGCTCCATAATCTGAAGCAACCCCACCATTTCCTCTTCAATATCTTTATACCTCATCAATTCCAAATCAAAAACCTCAGCTGTCCATTCCTCTCTAACTACTGATTGCACCCACCTAGGTAGATCAATCACCCCACCATTATAACTACTTCCACCACTCTCCACAGCAGAGGGACACTTCCCTGTAAGCATTTCTAGCAACAGAACACCAACAGATCATTATTGTCCCACATTCAATAATTTTACAATCAAAAATTATTTCTTCCTCACTCCCCACTAACCATCGCCGGCGATCTCTCCGCCACTGTCACCGGCAATTTTATCACTCTCGCCGACAATTTTATCACAAATCTTCCTCAAACACTACCAACTGCAATCTACCACCATCTAAAACGCTTTATCTACCTCTTTCTTTTCAGATCTAAAGGTCTTTCTTTCTTTCCCAACTCACCGTCGCCGGTAATGCGACAAGCCATTTACCCTTTCTCTCTCCCTCAAATATAACAATCGCAAGTAACAGTGAGCTCAAATAACGATAACTACGAAAGTTATTCCACGAAAAATTTGAAGATCGAAACTCTTTCTTAGTCACTCACCATCACCGGCAACTGGTAATTTTCCGATTCTTTTTTTTCCTTTCGAAGTTGTTTGAATCCTTGAAATATTATGCCAGTTGAGAGTAAAAATTTGTTTATTTTTGTTTGAATTCATGTATTAGGTTGTTAGATTATTAGATTTGATTTGGAGTTTGTATGATTGATAATAGAACGACAATTTAATATAGAATTAACAACCAAATTTAATTGATGTTTAGGGGCATGCAATACCGAGCTTTTGATTGTTCTCAATTTATTGGGCCTGAAAAAGCTGATGGAAGTCTTGATGAAGAGGTTAGGTTTGAAGAGGCGGGATACAATGGTAACATGGAATATGATGGAAGTGATTACGAAGGCGGAGACAATGTTGAGTTTAACGAAGATGGAGGTAGAGGGCAATCCGGAGACATTAGTGACTTTGATGAGGGGGTGAATTATGGTGACATGGAAGAAGATGGAAGTGATGAAGAAGGGTAGACAATGCTGACATTGAAGAAGATGGAAGTGATGCAGAAGGGGTGGACTATGGTGACATGGAAGAAGATGGAAGTCACGATGAAGACCAATCTGTCCAAGTTGATAGTGTTGAGGACATTGTGGCATTGGACCTT
>Ga0315914_1003905_pt1 | contig 22451 bp, 12 predicted proteins | sample MpolenodulesMG_FD_203920 | JGI IMG/M metagenome (GOLD analysis project Ga0315914, IMG submission 203920) | Medicago polymorpha root nodule microbial communities from Los Angeles, California, United States - elongated nodules | ecosystem: Host-associated > Plants > Roots > Nodule | place: USA...
TTCATAAATATCCATTGACTTTCAAAGTAAGGGAACCAGAAAGATGGTTTTATAAAATGGAGTATCAAAAGTTAATAAAATATAAAATAAAGAGATCAAAATTGCATTTAAGCCAATAAAATAAAATAAAATATGAAAAACATGTACTTAAGTCACATATCAAATATTTTATTAATTATTATTGAAAGCTTAAATATCTTTTGCAGTGCCAAAATAATATCGGTACTTGGCCAACCCAATAAAATATAAAATTGTACATTTAAGAAAATATTATTAAGACAAAACATTGAGCTTGGACCAAAAAATGATGCATCGAGTAAAATTCAATATTTTAACGTAACATTAACCTTTTTTTTCCCTCAAAAAACATTAACTTTTTTTTTTCCCTCAATAATACCCCCGTTGCATTCTACATACATCCGTCACCGAAAAAATCCCTAAAGCTGAGTATAGATCACCGAACAAGATTCAATATTAGCCAAGATACAACAAGAAAATTTCCATTATATAATTTCTCGATCTTCCCTCTAAAAGTACAAGAGAGCATCTTAAAGTTATTTTCGATAGTGTAGTTTGATAAATTTAAACATATAAAGGTGGATCGAAAAATTGTTTTTTCATCGTTATTCTTAAATCATAGCGTCACATTCTCACTCCTTGGACCTACCACACCTACCACGGTCCACCCACAACTAAGGCCTACAAATCCTTCAATAGCCCGATCGGGATTTAATTCCTAATTTACCTTTAAGCAAAAAAAAATATATCTGGAGTTATGTCCTACTAGTTTGTGCAAATAAGGAGGACAGAAAAACATTCACCTTTTGAAACATGTTTGATGATATTCTGTCATTACTCTTTTAGTAGGCATTTCTCATGTAATCTTAGGAGATATTCATTGTAATTCATGGAGCTGCGAGCCACAAAAGGACAAAAATTGAAGTTTTGAAGATTCAAAATTCAGCCACTGAATTTGCTGCTGAAATCTTCATTTGGCTACGCATTTTCGGCCACCGAGCCCATGTATTCGGCCACCGAATTGTCGTAAAGGGCCACACATTTTAATGCATTTGGCCACCGATTTGTGGGGCTTGGTGGCCGATTTTGACAGGCTTATAAATAGAAAAGTGCGTTTTCAGAATAGGGGTTCACGAATTTTAAGACCTAAGGCATATTTTGGAGCAGAAGCTTTGCAGATCTGGTGGGCAACCATCATATAACATCCTGAATTTTCGTAAGCTATATTTTCATGTATCTCTATGTGTGTGTGTATATATATATGCTCGCCTCATACAACACTAGTTTTTTTTTTTTTTTTGAAGAAACATCACTAGCTATTATTTTAAGTAATTTTACGTGTATATGTGCTAGTAATTATTGCGATATGCTTGGGTACATTAATATTAATGATAAGTGTGTATGCTTATATTTTAATTACTTCTGGCCGTTGTCCCGCTTTAATTATGAGTAGTGCTACATGGTGCGAAAGTTTTTCACGTAAAACACACGAGCGTGTAATTCAAGTCCCAAATCCAACACTTGTGTGTTATTTCTTTCAAGAGAAGTTGGTCTTTAATAGTCTCCTCAATGCAAGAAAAAACTAATTCCCAATGACAATTCTTTGTGAATTCAGCAAAGAATACAAGAGTAAATTTACAAGTGAAAATTTTAACGAGTGCTTCCGGAACATTCTTTAAGATTAATCTTTTAAAAAAATTTGTGTAACTAATGCATTGGAAATTATAATATTTGACTTTTTTTAAAATAATTTCTTCTTCTGAAACTCTTAAAGAGTGTCCGAGAGACACTCGATAACGAGACCCATTTATAAATATATCCTAATGTCTAATTATATTCCAGGATATTGCAATGAATCGCAAGGGAAATTATTGTCGTGCCAAGTAGCATTTTTCTTTAATTATTTATTGGGAAATGTTAACTTGTGCCCTTAAGACACAAGTTAATGTGTCAAATGTAAAAACTTTTTGTTGAAACTTGTGTATTGAATTCAATCTTTTAACTTTTAATTAATTGAATCTACAAATTTTAAAGGAATATTTCTATTTTTAGGTTGCTTAACATGTGCGCACAAGATAACATAATCCTTATTTATTTTATGTATAAATAAATAGATTTGATTACGTGGGTGAGGTGGCTACGTGAATGAGTACTTAATAAAATGTGCTCCTTGTTATCAGCATAATTGAGTTGGATTTAAGGTAAATCATGAATCCTAATATATGCATACGGTTTTATATAATTGGAATAAATAAAAATGATCCTCTTTCGCTAAGTGTGTGTATGTATGTCCTATGACTAGGTCGTAAGACCAAATCAAACTCTAACTCTTCACTCCATGTTCTCCCATACTACCTAACAAGAAGGACATATCACTTATTCCCATCAAACTATAGTATCCGATCAAACCAAGTTGACTCCATATGTTGCACATTCCTCCTATTTTCTCTCAACCACTACTTGCTAAATTAAATTTCCAATACCAGCACACATTCTTCTATGTATATGTTTGTGTTCATCATTTCTCTCTTTAGTTCTATATATATGGGTTCCGGTCACCAGCAATTGATTTCTTGACTACTTTCATTCTCATATTATACAATTAATGGTTTAATAATTTCCCTCTAGTTAGTAGCCTTTTCATTTTTAAATCTCTCCTAGCCATGTCCAAATCACCACGCCTAAACCTAAGAATTTCCGAAGGAACCACCACTTGTTATTTTCTGCAAATGGATAAAAGCAAACCGAAAGGAAGAAAAATATTTAGAGCCACCCTCAACTAACAACCTTTTCACTCCAAGCATCAACATCATCCATCTTCTTGCTCATTAAACCACTTCATCTTTGTACATATTCTTTAAGGTAAAGTCATGTTGTTTTCCCTTTCCATTCTTTTGTTCATATTCTAATATTAAGTCCCATTTTCCTTTGAAGAGTTGTCTTTGTCTCAAAGTAATATTATCAACCTCTCCATTCATATTTCTATATTCATGAAACACTCCAAAGACTCGCTTCTGTGTTTGGTTCAAAATCAATCTTAGGGACGTCTTCTATCCAGGGTAAGGGCTCTAGTCTTTACCATAATTTAAACGAAAATAATAGGTTATGATATTGAATTTGATATGTTTCTTGATTCAATGGATGAGTGAAGAGATTAATTGTCATTAATAAGTACAAGAATTGTTGTTTAGTAATTTTTGTTATTGATTTTGAAGAATATGTGAACTTTGATAATTATACGTATGATTGATTAGCTGTGAAATTGGTAATTTGTTGATTGATGTATATGATTATTGATATGTGAAATTGTGAATTTTATTGATTTAAGGTGACTCTCTGATGATTTTGTCTTTAGAAGTTTTGAGAAATTTTATTAATTTCGAGGTGTGGTGATCTTGTGGAGTTGATAAGTTATGTGGCTTGAGAATATAAAACTATAAAGAGTTGAAGTAAAAAAAACTACAATGCATTCATAGCATGATATATAATAGTGTCATAAGTGCCAAATGCAGCGATTCTTATTCATGTGCCAATTAGGGCGATTCATATGCGTGTGCCAAATGGGGCGATTAAAAATTATTTTGCCAAATGGGGCGATTAATATTGTTATGCCAATTGGGGCGATATCCGGATCATGGTCTAGTTGCATTTCATGCATCTGTATTAACATTGAGTCTTGTGTCTCATTTAAAAAAAGAAAAAAAAAACATTGAGCTTGTGGTTGTTTTTTTTAGTATATTTTGGAGTGATGAATATTTTAAACTAAAAAGAAATGTCTTAACACAATTCCTTGATAATAGATGTATATTTTTATTTGATGTTGTAATTTATTATTGATTTTATTTCATGGGTGTTGAAGACTAATCCTTGCAACCAACATTTTAGGTACCAAAGGAGATATGATGTGTGCTTGATGTTTTGCTTGAAGCGTGTACCGCGGGAAAACATATTTGGGTTTTCTGAATTGTAATTAGATTAGTTTAACTATTTTTGTTAAGTTCTAGTTAGAAAAAAAAAAACAGTCTTGTTTTTTTTAAAAAGAAAGAAATAGACGTAATGTTTTGGATCAGAATCCAGGACGTTACACATCACAACTCATAGTCAATCATCCAATACATGTATGCATCCTTGTTTTTATGTTAGTTATCTTGTACTTTAGCTATGAGTAACTAATCTCTTTGTGGTTGAGACTTAGATGAATCTGATGTAATCCTATGGGAACCCTATTTTGTTGAACTCCTTTGAATATCAATGAAAGGCATATGATTCACTGTATTTGGTTGAGAAATGAAATAGTAATTAGTAATTCAAAATGAGTCTAACTTGTTGCTGTAATTGAGGATGTATTGCATCGGTTAGCAGTTTAACTATACCTTTTTATATACTTGCTGCAAGTTATAGGTAGTTTAGTATGTGATGAAATAGCTTTGATATGAAATAGCTTTACTTGGATTGGGGCTTTAAAATTTGGATCAGGTTTAGATAGTAATTTGGTTAAGGTTAAACAAATTTTTTGAACACCTCTAGTTTTAAGGGCTGGTTAGGTTGTTGTTGTCGACTTATTTGGAGCTCGACCTTGGGTTTTGTATGTTTTTATTTGGTTGTTTGGTGTTATTTTTATAAGGCCTGTTTGACTTGGTTGTTTTATTTTATTATCCATTTTGAAGATTGTTGTTTTTCCTTTGTTTTGAGTGTTAATGAGTACTTTGATATTGCTAATCATTTGTCTTCTTTTTTTTTCTTCCAGCCAACAAACACAGAATCACCAAGAGATTGCGTGCGCTCATCCGAGTCTAGTTACCGCCTTGAGAATCATGAGCAACATCACTAGGGATATTTAGATAAATATTATGAGCTAATTATGATGTAGTTTTTTGTATAGTCAACCACTAAAATTCCCTAGTATTTTGGTTTTTGAATGTTTAAGCTACTTTATTTATAGTTTTAATCAAAGTTCATTCAATGTACGGATCTGAATCTTTAAGCTACTTTATTTATAGTTTTAATTAAGTTCAAAGTATGGATCAACATTGATACTTTTGAATGGTTTATATGAATGAAATTAAGTAATTTGTAGTTATATATTATTTCATTTTTAGTATTTATTGATTGATAGTTTCATTTTAATTTAAGATTAATTGATATTTATTCGGCTTTCAAAATTAATCTAATGAAAATTTATAAATAAGAAATATTATAAAAATATGAAATTTATACATTTGTGACTGTTTTGAACTGTCGCTGCTAGCCTATAAGACCCATCAATACAAAAATAAAAAAAACCACATTGCGATAGTTAGAAACTGTCGCTATTCCTTTTTCGATAGTTGTAACGACAGTTTTGGGAACCGTCGCGAAATGCCTTTGCGACATGCATTTTCCCGTCGGTTGAAGAACTGTCGTAAATGTCCAATTGCGACAGTTTGAACTGTCGCAAATCCTTAATTTACCTGTCGTAAAATGACAATTTTCTTGTAGTGTATTAATATTGCTTTATGTTTAATGTTTTTTGCATGTTTATCATCGGCTACTAACCATAGCTTTATGAATATGCAAATTGATCTTAGAGATTGAATGACCACCAACCCTGACTTTTGACTCTGAACTAAGGTAATAAGTTTAACCTAAGTAATCAAGTTAGAGATAGATCATTATTAGGTTATGACATAGCGATTAACGTTCTGTTAAAACCTCCAACGGTTTCGAATTCACTTAAGAGATTAAGGGGTTGTCACTTGCGGGAGAATTCTAGGTCAAGAGATTGGGTAGAGTTACTTTGTTAATCTGTCGTGAAACTAGATAATCATTGCTTGAATTAGGAGTGCAAATTACCATAGGAGAACTTCGGAGGATTCGAAGGTCTTAACCATGCTTCTCTCAAATTTTCTAAAACCAATCTTTTTTTGATTTTAATTCGTTTATGTTACAAATATCAACTCAACTGCCTAGGGCACCATTGAATTTAATACATCCTTTTTAATAATGAAATTGCTAAGTAGAAGTTAAATATAGGCCTTGTGGATACGAATTTTTATTACTTCGATTGAATTTGGTACACTTGCCAAATATCCATCAAGGTTCGATGTTGCAATTAATTCATGTTGCGAGAAAATGTAGGAATTCCTAGTAAACCATATTTTATACAAAATTTCTGCAAACAAAGTATTACAATCAAAATCAGGACCATCATTTTTTCTACCAATTAAGTTATATAGTAACCAACTTTCATTTTAGTGTGAGACCAATTTCTATTTGAAAGTTTTTTAATCAATTTGCAGTAAGGATGAAAGAAACACCCTCAGTAGTGATATTCTTTCTTTAAGAAGGAGTTAATGATTGATAATAAAAAAAAAAAAAAAAGAAATCAATGATTAACCATTTTTTCATGGTTTCTCATTTCATTCCATTATTTCATGGCATATGTGAGTTAGAGAGTATGTTGCTAGCATAGTGTAATGAATGCTAATGACTCTCCCTGGAGATGTAAGTTGGATTAGATATAATTTTTGCCATACCATCTCTAATATATTTGGCTGTACACCAAAACTTTATTTAACATTATAGTGAGCTCAAATTACAACATTCAAATTGAGCACATATTCATCCACAACATGTGTCTCAAATAGAAACACTATATGGAACACCTTTTCCTGTTACACCAGGCTCTGATGTTGGCTTCAAAAGCTCATAAGGCAAAATTCCAGCACCATTTCTATTCCTCAGATTCATATTAGCATTCCTCTCATCTATTATACCTTCAAGCTCCATCAACCTCCCTTTAAACTTTTCAAAAGCAGCTTTAATCATTGGTTCCTCTTGCCAAGCCGGCTCAATCGTTTCTCCAAGATATTCCTCATCCGGCGAATGACTAGACAAAATATCTAATACAGTCATCACTGTCATCGCTTGAATTTGCGAAGGGAAACATTTCAACAATGTCACTTCCGGTTTCTCGAAGAAAAGTTCCCATTCGCCGTCTGAAGGGTCTTCTGTAGGCATGTTGTTTCGTGCAATGGCCGGTCTATTAGGAAAATATCCAGCATAAGTATACTGACCAAAATTCACCGCAGCATGATGCCCCGATGTAATCCAAACAATGGTCGTCACTATTTCGACAAGATCATCATTTGTTTTCAAATTAGGCCACCAAGGTTCGTCTTTTTTGTCGCCGTGACCAACATTTCTAATCTCATCCCACCATGCTTGTAATTCTTTATCCGACTCAACATTTCTCGACTCATTGTTGTAGTAATGGTTAACATAATCAGTGACCCAAGATTTGATAGTATCCCAAAGAACAAGACCATCATTTGCATAAGGGTAATCCTCTATCGCTAGTTTTAGGCCATGTGGAGCATTTGGATCTTTTTCTGCTAGTCCTCTATGAATGAGGTCATTTGGAAGGGCTTGCAAGTCAAATTGCCAATGTTGATCATAGGCTATTGAACTTACCAAGAGTGAGAGTTGTTTGGGAGTGAAACTACTCTCAATTATTCCATCTGCATTTACAAGTGCTTCACGTGCAAGTGCATTGATTTCCATTGTGTATCTAAAATGTGGAAGTAATAGTTTGTAGATTGGATGCATTGCACTTAGTTGTCTGTTTGTTGCTATAATGTAAGGCTCTGTGGCACAATGAGTTCTCAACCTAAACAAAAATGAAAATCAATTAAGGATTAGAAGAACATGATTTTATTTTTTTGACTTGGAAAAATATATCATTAGAATACGTCTAGTATCGAATCGAAAGCCAAGACGGTTTATTCTTTCATACCAGTGACTAACAAGTTGATGGTATCCAGAGTCATGAGCAAGGACATGAGCTTTGGCAAGCCTCCAAAGCCAAACACCAGTTGAATGCCAAGTAGGTGTGAAGACTTGCCTCCATTCTGGCTTTCCGCCAATTGGTGGCCGAGCTAGCTCGATCGCCAATGGTCTCAATGTGCTGTCTTTGTTCAGAAAGAACAATGTCCTTGATCCATACAATGTCGTGCCTTCAAGTTTTCTAACTTCCTCGACCAATGGCAAGAAAAAATCGTAGTAGTCTAGGATGAACAACCTCTTCTGTTTTATGGCCTGTCATTGAATTGTTTAAATTGCAAAAGTTTAGTAACAAAATTAACACTAAGTAAAAATATACTTAGTACCATTAAATGAAAACATACCTCTTCAACAGTAGCATATCCTCTGATTTGTTGCTCAATCATTTCAGTGGTTATTGCTGATTCAGCAGGACCATAAATTTTAGGGTCAAGTTTACTTTTCAATGGCCATTCCTACATGACACAATTTTTTTGTTGCTAATTATCAATTGCTATTTTCTTTAGTATATTTTCAAATAAAATTGGATTTTATATAAATAAATAAATAAATAAAAAGTGACATAGGCTAGTAGTATACCGTGACCAATTGGATGCAACAAGGATTAAGACCTGCTATTGTCTGTCTTCCAAATTCTTCATCCCTAAACCAAAAGAATCTGTCCTCTGCCATATTCAAATCGGGGTAAAGAATTTTGTATAGGAAATCAATGATCGGGGTTCAAACCTTTGTTAAAAAGAAAATATTAGCGTACCAATTAATATACTAATCTTTGTTTGTAACAAAAAATATCTTACTGTCCATTGTGGCGGGAGTCTCGAAACGGAGAATGTCATTCCTAGCCTCATTGACAAGCCTGACCAACCTTGGCAACACAGACGCAAGAAACCCTTTCTCGGCTTGAGGAGGCAAGTTAAATCCTCGTTGAAAAGGTCATCTATGGCTGAGAAAAGAGGGAATCCAAGATTCTTGTCCACTACAGCTGTTTTCACAACCGGTAAAAGCGCGTGGAAAGCCGATTGTAAGGTATTTGCTGAAAATGAGAGTTGCTTTAATTCTGAGAAGGATTCGTCCCTCGGAACATAGACATTGTTACTTCTTTTCTCAGACAGTGGATCTGTTCATGCAACCGAGTTATATTATTAATGTTAATGCAATTTTCTTTTAACGAGAGTTTTAACACTGCTGCATTTTTAGGCAGCTAACTCTTAGGTATAGTGTTAGACCTACCTGTATCGCAACGAGGTCTTCCAGTTCTACAACGCCTAGGATATGGATGTTCTTTGCCACCAAGAACAGGTCGCTTGAGTTCGGGATCGCTGTCTGGATCACCGAGGTCATTATACACATCGTAATCGTATATTCGATCAAAGCTCTTGCGTTCGCCTTGTCCATTGCCTCGTAAAGTTTTCAGTTCCTCTTCTCTTAATCTTATCAATCCTTCTGGTGTTTCAGATGGTAAATATGACTGTTCAAAAGAGAAGAATTGATTAGGCAGTGCAAAACATGCATACAAATCTACATGTACACCTCATAACTTAAATTGTACGTGTAATTGATAACATGTAAAAAAAAAAATTGATCTTCATTGAGAACATGCATTTGTGACAACAATATATATTAATTTTACTCAGAAATAGGGGTGAAATCTCACTTGGTGAAATTGGTATCTTGCTCTTTATTGTTATAATATAAATATTTAAATGTTTTAGACCAATTAAACAAGTACATGGCACTGATAGGATAATATTTATGATCAATAAAAATGACAACGTTTCTCATACCAATTGACTTGACATCAATCAAAATCATTTGTTTGACTTTCATCCACATTTTGTTTATGAATAAATAAGAATTTGTCCAATAAAAATACCTTAAGTTTTTTTTTCATTCATGTTAATCTTTCAATTCTCTAGGAAAAGAGACTTTGGTAAAATCAAAGTTCAGTAAAAAGATAAGTAAAATTACCTCAAGTTTTCTAATTTATGACAATATTTTAGACTCTTTTTTGTACTCTCAGTGTACTTTTATTCTTTATCTATTGTTTTAGTTTTCATATCAATTTTTAGAATTTTTTTATATATCTTTAGTAGTTCCAGAAATTATTTCAATAATAATTGTTTAAATAAAATGTCACGTTTTAAACAATCCTAAGCTTAGAAATTTAATGTGATATGCGACAACACACACTACCTTTTTTTTTTTTGCGAGACCTGACCACTTGTAGTGTACTACACTATTTTTTTGTCCTTTGTCATGACCACTTGCACTACTCTACTGTTTTTTTTGAAAGGACCAATTTATACTATTCCTAACTTTAAGATTTTTTTGCTAAAAAAATCGGACAATGATAAATTATTATTAATAATAATGATACAAAAAACCCCATAAAATAACCAATGATTCATAAAAAAAAAATGCATGGCTATCAATTTTATATGGCTCTTCAAAATTTGATCACATGTTCTATAAGTTTTAGACGTGTTCTATAAGTTTTTAATCAGTCAAGCCAATTTGATTAATTTGATCAAATAATTAATTAATTTTAGTTTAATATGAGTTTATTTTTAATGATATATATTTTTGAAATTGAATTTGGTATCCCGAACTTTAAGACACTTGCACAATGTGCATTAATCACTTGTGCTAGACATTGATGTGTACATATTTTTTAATGAAATAATGTTCTAATTTAATTTCTATAAAGTATATATTATATTATGGAGTTAGGATAATGATGAAACCTTGTTGGAAAAAATAACCCTCTTATCAGGGTTATCATACTTGGAATGAACCCATGATTCACAAGAAAAATTCACAGGACCAGTGAGAAAACCATCAAGAACAATATGCTTTATAAACATTTCCCTTCTATGCTCATTTTCCACAAGAACTGCACCAATATCTCCAAAACTTCCTGGTACTTCAAATTCAGCCTCATATTTAATCTCTTCCACTGATCTATCCGTCTGGTGGACGTAACCTTTGATTCTTTCCTTCTCCAATGTTGTCTCTTTTTGAACCAAAAACAAGGGAAAAATACAAGTAATTAAGGTCCATATTTTTTTTTGTTTGGTACATAATTAATGTCAATTTTAACATATACGTACTATATTCATAATTTTGTATTTATATTACAGATGAAGTAGATGCTGGTCCCCAAGAAAAACAACGTTCGGCTAAATTTCTTACTTCTACCAGATAAGGTATAATGGTATATGAGGTTCGTAAACCAATACTATCACTTAACAAACAAAATATTATTTTCACGACTAAGTACAAGATGTGACAAGAGGCCACGAATAATTATAATCTGACAAAAACTCATTTGTCAACAATCCAATAATCAATTACCAAATGAAAACAATCTCTCAAAAAAAAAAAAAAATACCAAATGAAAACACAAAATAAAAGATTGTGAAGGGTGAACAGTGAACATACTAATTTAAGAAAATAAAGTACTACATACATCGAGTGTCATTTTGTTGATATATTAAGTAAAAGGTTTTTACTTAAACAAACAAGATCGATCATTTTACGTTTTATGGGGAATTGCTCTTTTTTTTTTGTGTCCGATATTTGAATCTTGGACCTTACATATATTATACATTGTCCTTACCTACTGAGTTAAGCTCACGGGGACGGAAATTGCTCATTTGGAAGAGCCGTAACCAATTTTGATAATGTTAGTTATAATTCTTGAATAACTTCCATTTATTTAAATATTAATACAAAATAGTAAGTGACTTGTTTAATAATATTATTTTAAATTTTATTTAAAATAAATAAATCTCATTAAAATAAGAAACAATATTATCTATACTATATATGAAGTGGATAGGAATATTTGGCTGAATTATTCATAATTCCAAATATATTCTTAAACAAATTTTCCTATATTTATGTTATATTGTTGGTGGTATTAAAAAAAGAATTTTTGTTATATTTGTTAAATTACCGTTGTTATTGAAAAAGATAAACATAGTCTTTTTATTTGTTTTTCCTGTTAAACTATTTTATTTACTACTTGGTCCTTTTATAGCGTGTTTAATTGCACTAATATATCCGTTTATCCATTTATGTAACGTGTTAATTGTATAAATATCAATTTTAGTATATACATTGATCAAATATATTTTCTTTCAAAAAAATGATCAAATATTTTTGCGAAATGTGCTTAAAATAAACATTTTTATAATTTTCAATATTTTTTTCTATTGTTGTGTGGTTGTTCCTATTTTAATGGGATTTAACTATTTTTAATTAATAATTTAAGTAATATTATAAAAAAATATAAAACAGTTTAAATAAAGGGTAAAAATGGAAGGAAAAAACACCATAAAACTACGTGTCACCTTTATATATAGTTATAGATAACGTGATTTAACTAATTTTTTTTATTAATAATTTAAGTAATATTTTAAAAAGTATAAAATAATTTAAATTAAATAAAGGTAAAAATGAAGAGAGAAAAAAGACGCCACAAAACTATGTACATTTATATATAGGTATAGTTTTATAATTAGAAAAATGGTTAAATCTCACTAAAATATGAACAACGACACTAAAATAAGAACACTACTGAACCCTATAGAAAAACTTGTTTTTAAGGAACTATGAAAAAAACTTCTTTTATATTCATATTTGCATAAAATACTTAATCGTAGTATATACCAAAATTGATATCTCTTTCTATATGTAAATAAGTGCAGCAGAAACGTAGATAAACGAGTACAAGAGTAGCTGTCTTTCCTCCAGTAATGGAATAAAAGTATAATTATCTTTATAAAAAAAAAAGTAACAAACCAGCTTTATATTCAATTAGTGTTTGGATTAAAGGCGAGTTTGACATAATCACACTATAGTACCTTGACTTTGAAGAAAACTACATTTAAGGGTTTCTTTTGGTATATTTTTTCACATCATTTCTTTATAAAAAGAATCATGATTCTTTCAGCTGTTTTTAACTGTTACATATATTAAAGAAAAATTTCGTAATTTTTTTTAAAACATGGTTCAAATGAGAGACTATTTTTAGTACGTGTTTGGCTTCGCATTGTAGCCTCAATACCCACGTTTGTGGTGGCATTTTTGTAAAAAAAAACGGTAATCAATGTGAAAGTAACAATATTTTTTTTAAGGAAACGTGAAAGTAACAATTGCTATCTTCGTTTCAACACACGTTGGCAGTATGTGACCGCACAAACAAACACATGCTTGGTAGCTTAGCTGAAAAATCATTTTCAATATTTGATTTTTGTAAAATAAATATTTAAATTTCGAAGAACAAAACAAAATAGCTTTAACTTGTTTTTAAAAAATTACAAAAATTATTTTTAAATTAATTTTTGAAGGAAAAAATTAATTTTTAAATTATTGAATATCAAAATTATTTTCAAATAATCCGTAACAAATCGGCCTTGCCTTATTGCTTTAGGAAAAAAAATCGCAATATCATTTTAATTTTGTTAACTTTCAATTACAATTATGTCTCCCTAAAAAAAATTACAATTATGTCTTTTTTCATAATCGTTTGATCTCGATTAGACAATCATAGATTATCGGATTGCACCCACCCCAAATTGCAACCCTTAAGTTAAGAGTGACTTACCAGGGTCTAGCTTGGAGCTAACAAACTCCAAGAGAATTGATTTACCAAACAAATCTGTTATGTCATCAAGCCCTCTTTCTATAGCCATTTCTGAGAAAAGCCCTCCAACTGTTGGTTGAACAGTTACTGTGGCTTTTACTTTTAAAGATTCTTGTTCTATAAGTTCTTCATCACTCAAAGCCACAGCTTTGATTTTGCTGCACTCATTCCTCCTAAACAACCTCCTTTGTTTCTTTTGGTTTATGAACAAAGGCCTTGACGATCCAACATGAAAACATGTTTGGTTACTGCCAATACCATGAAGACATGGCTTGTTCAAGATGAGACAATTTGGCTTTAAATTAATTTGTTGCATAAGCATATTTCTTGCTTCTATATTTTTAGTAGTTTCCCCTTTAACTCTTGCAGAAAGAGAAGTTATGAGAAGAGGGAGAGAAGTTATGGTTATGGTTATGGGATGGAACGTACATTGTTTACAGTCAGATATATTTATATTATCAAAATAGGTATAAAAATTTATATTTTCATTTATAAATATATAAAATAAGTCTAACAACATTTTTCACGTTTGTAATACATTATAAAGGAAATTTTAAATAAAATTATTGATGTGATGTTTTATGTAGGAAATTTTAAATAAAAAGATTAATTTGATCTTTTATGTAATGAATAATGTTAGAAATACACTTCCTCTGTCACATATTAAAAGAATCTTGGAAAAAAAATTGCAAGTATTATATAAGAACAATAGTTTTAGTAGTAAATTTGTCAAAAAATTGTGATATTTTTACATATTTATTCCTACAATTTATTTTTTTTGACAAAATTCCTACAATTATATCGTAAGAAAGAAACATAATATATGTTTTAAATGGTACTTTAAATAGAAGTATTTTTATAAAGAAATCATTAATGCATGTTGATTTTGAAAAGAGTGTTGCATTAAGAGACAAATAAAAGTTTGCAAAATGTCTTATAATCAAGGCAATTACTTTTTCCACCCTATGAGGTTCTCACGCGCCCTATTTAATTTCCCAAAATACCCTTCGGATTTTAAAATTTGAAATCTGGTTCATATTATATATATTGAACCATTTCAATATATATAACCAACATCAACCCCTGTCCCCATTTTACAGTTTTACGGTTTCACTTTTCACTTTCTCTCTTTCCCTTATCCCAAACTCTGAAACCCACAAATTGGTCCAATCTTGGAGTTTTTTTTGCTCAAAATCATCGCATTTGAAGATTCATCAAACAACAAAGTGAAGGTTAGTTCTCATTCCCTCTGCAATCAACCCAATTAGTTCATTTTTTCTTCTTCTAAGAATTGAACAAGTTCGGATTTTAAAATCCAAACTAAATTGTTGCAGTTCGAATTTTAAAATCCGAACTGTACCAGTATGTATTTTTTTTCTTTTTTTATGTATTTATGTTGATTGTGTGTTGCCCTTTTATGCATTTATAGGTATGCAACCTGTTGAGCGCACCAGGGATGAGAGAACAACAATGCATGGTTATGTTAGGATAGAGCTTATGGAGAGAAGGCGAGAGGAGGGTTGAGTGCCCTGGCGTGGGGTTGGCAAGGGAAGGGCACGTCGTCGTGGTGTTGATGTCGAGGGTGTGGCTCAAGGGAAACATCCTGAGCCACAGTACGAGCCTCAGATGGAGATGGAGCAGCAGGTGAAAGGTGATGTTGAGGCTTGGGAGATGGATGATGATAAGCAGTAGCAGCAGCGTGTGCCGGAGCCAGAGTCAGAGGAGCTTGACGACTATCCTGGTGGCCCACACGAATTGACTGTACTGACGAAGTACCATGTTCACGTGGCTAGGATGGCGGCTGATGGAGTGGTAAGACACTACACCTATTATTGTGAAACTTTAATGATTATAAATTGTTGTTAATTTTTGTTATGTATTATTCTGATTATTGTGAAACTAATGTTAATTTTTTGTTTTTAATTTTTGCAGTGGCGAGGCAATTTAAAGTGTGTAAACACTGGGAAGAAGATAGAGGTGACACATGATGAGCAAAACAGGGCTATGATGGCAGCACGGTGGTGGCGTGATGATATGAGAGCCATCGGTCTTCAATGGCGGTAGGATCCTACATTTGCAGAGAGATGGCACGAGGAGACATCGAGCTTCCATCTTCCGTTTGGGGGATGGCAGCGACACTTGATGATGTGTCATGTTTGCTGCATCTCCTCATTGATGGTATGCTCTTGTCCCACGAAAGTATGACAAGGGTTAAGGCTATTAAGATGATGGTGGAACATTTGGGTCTGATGCGGGCGACACATGGAGAGAGGTGAATGATATAAAAGGTGAACATGCATGTTTTATCTACATGAGAAGAATTTTCAAGGAGCGTCTTTTGGAGTAGCAGGATGCCTACAATGAGGATGATGAGCAAGCTCTCCACATATACTTGCTCTACTTGGTGGGTATCACACTTTTCACAGACAAGAGCGCCCGCAATGTGGATGTTGCTTATCTGAAGTACTTCATAGACTTGGAGCTTGTCGTTGGATATGCATGGGGAACTGAGGCTCTTTCACACTTGTACAGGGAGCTTAACAATGTCTCCCATAACTAGATTACGCCTCTATCAAGTTACTTGTCTTTGTTGCAGGTATAAATAAAAAAGTATGCCTGTTTATTCATCTGTATGTCTTAATTGTTTGTATATTTATATATGGTTGTCTTTATTGCAGGCTTGGGTATTTCAGCACTTCAGGTGTACGGGTAACAAAGATGTATGGCGTGGATATTGGGAACGTCAGCATCCACGCGCCATAATGTATCTACCGCTTAGGGGTATGTCTACACCAAACGAATACAGAGAGCATCTGGATCTGTCGAGTGTTACCATGGCCTCGTATGTTGAGTACTGTCATGCATGTTTGTTTGAGCCGGTCAGCCTTTACTCTGGATGGCTCAAATACGGTACCCGCAAGATGAGATATCTGTTGGAGCAATTGTTTCGCTAGTTTGGGAGCATGAAGATTGTCCCAGTCATCCACATGACAGTGCACCTATTCAGACGACCTTAGTGGAGATCAGCTAACGTTATGCACACCATCTTGATCATGTGCTGGCATATCAGCAGTTGGGGCTCCCTTCTATGCAAGGCGTGGAGGTGGAGCTGGGATACACCAGATGGTTTTATAGCATCTCACATCCACGCATGATTTTTCCATATGAGGATGTTCATGTCTCAATGCCCCAGAGCAGGAGGCTCTTGATTAGATTGTTGTTGAGCAGGATGGAGAGCAGGGCTACTTGGATATGGTCGGAAGGTTGGGCTGTATCAAAGACCATGTCTATGTTTTCATGTCCAATGGTGTGGTGGCGCAAGGGTCTGAGGCATGGGTTCATTTGGAAGGAATCTTGAGAGAGGTTTATGGAGGATAGGTTTATCGTTGTAGGCGTGATGTTGAGGGTGGCAAAGGTTGATTTTATGTTGTTGTTTATTTTATATGGTTGATGTAACATTTGGATATGTTGTTGATTTTATGTTTAAACATTTTATGTTGTTTTGTAACAATTGGATAGTTTCCATTTTAAATTTAATGTTGTGAAACTTGTGTTGATTCTTATCGTTTATATCATGTTATATCTTGAATGCATGTTTGTGTCGTTTTGAAGCAATTTTAAGTGCCAAATGCATGTCTCAACCAAAATAGATCAGGTATGTCTCTATGCTGATACATTTCGGATTATATAATCTGAAATGTATTTTTAAGTTTCGGATTATATAATCTGAAATGTCTCCTTTTTCCTCCAAAGGTTGACATTTTATGGGGTGTTTGACACATTTCGGATTATATAATCCAAAACTGACTAAAAGTGTTCAGATTATATAATATGAATTGTTCCAATGCACTTCAAGATCAAGGTATTTCAGGGTGCTTCATGATCCAACAGTGTTTGGATGTTTCAGATTATATAATTTAAAACTAGTTCGGATTATATAATCCGAACCAAGAGTATTTTTGGGAAAAAATAAATAAGGCGCGCAAGAATAGAATAGGGTGGAAAAAATAATAGTCTATAATTAAATATGGAGATCCATGAAACGCATATAGGACCCAAATAATTTGGTGTGACACTTACGAATTTGGATTAATAAAAGAAAGTGTGTTTGGAAACTTTCCTTCGAACATTTTTTTTTTACATTCACTCCCTTATTGAGTTAAACTCATGTGGATCTCACGCTTTGGAAATTGATATCAAATAAAGTGGTGAGACTCACATTGATTTCACTCGATAAGAGAGTGCGTGTTAGTTTTATATCTTTCTTTTTAAAGCTTTTCTGGTCAAGCTACATCTAACCCTAATTTTTTTCCTCCCTTTCCGACGCAATAAATTCCCACATTTGACCTTCTCATATCTTTATCACGCAATAAATGTATCTAAACCCCTATAATTAGGTTTGACCTTCTCATTTAAAGGAGATTACCCTAAATTTTTCCCTCCCTTTCCAACGACATAAATTCCTTTTCTTTTAGTGCAAATAAATGTGTTTTAATTGTCCATTTGAATATACAAACTCGATATAAATGTGTACTAATGACATTCAAACCATTTTTGGAAGTTATATAACAAAATAATTAATTAGCATTGGAAATAGACATGCACATTAAGTATCATTATTAGTGATGAATGCCTATGAGGAACACGAAAGAAATGAGCTTAATGGACAATTGACTTATTTCAAGTACTATATATACACACATTGAGATTTGTTTTTCCATAACAAGAAAGATATCACCCTTTACATAAGAGGTAGCCATGATGGATAGCCAATCTGCCGTAACTGTCACAAAATTCCTCATTCATTGCCAAAGAGGTTTTTTTTCCTCAAAAGATGTTATCTTTATTTGCATTTTCGTTTTCATATGAGTTGAGGTTTTGCTATTGCTTTCTGATGTCTTTTTACGATTTTTCCGTTTACAAATATGGCTTTATGAGAATATGAACCAACAGATCCACCTTATATTCATCTCTTGAGGCTTAAATGACCTACCTATCACGTATAGTATCATCCAAAAGAGATATGTTTGATAACATACCTGATTTTGTAAAGACAGTGTTTGTCATATTTGCTATCCTTTGTTCATGTTATGTAGCACTTGTAAGAGAAAAAAATGTTATGAATAAATCATTCCTATTAAGATTGTAAGCCAGGCACAAAATTTGTTTGAGTTTAATGTATGATTGCTTTTAAATATTTACACTTTTAAGTTGTAGTATCATGTTTTGTTGCAACTGATGAGTTTTTGAAAAGGACTTGCAATCATTGAATTTTTTTAAAAAAAAAAAAATCTCTTCTTTTGTATAGCTTAAGGAATTGTTTTACTTCTTTTATCTTATTTTTATCCCTAAAAAAAAACTTCTTTTATCTTATTTTTGAATTGCTGGATTATCTACACTTTAGTGAGTTTACATTATTCTTAGACCAATTATAATGAAACCTACAAACTATTTTATGCAAGTTTTTATGGTTGTGAATAGTTTATGGAAAATCTAATGCTTATTCTTTCTCTTTTCTCTATTATTCTGTTTGTTAAAATTGAAGAGGTTCTTGCTTTGCAATGCTTAAAGGGGTTGATATACCTTTTTGTTGTTTGATTGATTTTTCATTTTTGTTCCCTGTTGGTTCTCCAAACAAAATTGTTTATATAACTTTTGAATTGATATTGACAGCACCATTGAGCATCAACGTCAATCCTAACAACGATAAGTATATCGACACTATGAAATTTATATATAGAATATATCACACTGAATTTAATACCAATGTTGTATGTTATTTAATCTTTGTTGTATCAACCTTATGTAGTTGCTTCTTTCTTTCTTTATTACATTGTTTCTCATATGGATGTTGTGTATCCTACTAAGTCCCGGTTTTGCTAATAATTTTTGCTATTCTTAAATACTATTTTCGAAATCGTTTTTAATGTGCTATTTTTTAATACTACAAGTTTTATTGATTACTACACTAACCATATGTATGGTTACTTGAAACACTAATCATATGTATGATTACTTGAAGTTAGTCGTAAATTTAACCCCTTTGAATCAGATCTATATTCGAAGAGAGTTTGCAATCATCTCATCAAAATTACATTAGTCAATCATTACTTGAGAAATAATAGTGATGTTTGAAACTATATAATTTGGATTCCAATTTGCTTTCAGACAAATGAACATTTTGATAGGTTACTCTTAAATTAAGTTCAAGAATACTAATGTATGTATAATTTGTTCACTTATAAAGAGGAATTTTAACTTATCACGTTCATGAAGCTATACAAAAAAGTTTTGTGTGTTTGCAATGCGGTTTAGATCACTTTTAAAGACAAAACTCAACCGATCCACTATGTTATTTAATTTTAGTTTGGTTTCGTTTAGGATGAACCATTCAAAAAAGGATTTCTTATGTATTTTAATGCGGTTTAATTTGGATCAGTTATAATGCGGTTTAAAAACAATGAGCACATGTAAAATAAATAAGTACATATAGATATATACTTATATATATTCGGTGCAAGCAGTTTTCATAAAAGGACATCTAGATTCAGTTTTTTTGTTGTCAACTTAAAGAAGGGAGGCAAAGATAATGATCTACCAGGTTATATAATTGCTTTTAACATGTATTATTAACTTTGTACTCTAAATAATTAGTTTTTATTCAGTTTTTTAAACTGCAATTTGACCATATTTTTTAATCAAACTTTAATTATTGTGGCAATTTGTCCTTATTTACCATTTTCATTTTTTATATGGCTATAAATTGGGTTTACTCTAAATTAGGTAATATTTCTTATTTTTCTTTTTTATTATAAAATGCAAGCAAATCATTTTAATAAATTATGTTTTCAAATACGTTACAAATTTGGTACGATTCATATGTCGTTGAAGGACATATTAAGGCACATTTCATCGCTACATTGTATATCTAATAAGAATTTGTCTAACATGTGCAACATTGCACATGTTAAAACAATTAAAAGTAAAAAAAAATTGAACAATATATTTTTAATTAAAAAATTGTATATTTAATATAAAATGTACGTTTCAATACAAACTTACTATTTTGTTTAAAAAAAATACAAAGTTATTATTTTAATCTTCTTAATATGTGCAAATTTGCACATGATGGAAACAATCATCTAATAATCACATTTGTGTTTTTCGATAGACACATATATGACACAAGTCAAATATTACTTATTGATCATTATAACACGGGTCGAAAGTCGGGTGTATTTTTATGCTAGACAAACTAATATTTATTTTAGGGTTAAATATGTTTTTATCCCTACAAAATTACAAGCTTTCAAGTTTAATCCCTACAAAAAATTTATTCACTTTTAACCACTATTTGTATTTTATAGAGACTATTTTGGAGAACTAAATATATATGTTTTTTGTAAAATGTTTTTAAAGTATAGACTATTCTTACAAATTACAATATCATGGAGAACTAAATTTACCAGTAAAATTTTGTAGGGACTAAACTTGAAACTCGTTATTTTGTACATGGGATAAGATGTAAATAGCTGGGATTTAATGTAGTACTTTTAATCTGACTGTTTGTATATGAGAATCACCGGTTTAAATATGTTTTTACTGACGAGCACTCTGCAAATAAACTTTTAATTTAGTATGATTGAAGAATTGCCTTATTATCTAAAGGATTTGGTTTATGCCATGTATCGATGCTAATACTCTATTTTAATAAACCTACAGTTATATGTAAATATGGTATATATTACAAATTATTTTTTCAAATACTAGCTGGGATAAGTGATTATGTTAGAACACATTTAAAATAGAACACATTACGCTCGTTCTAATTATTAAAAAATAAAAATAATATGGAGTTAGAACGAATATCTACTATTGCTAAAAAAAAGAATGAATATCTACTAAAACGTAACGTTGTGGTATATTTGACCCATATAGATTTTTGAGGTCATATGAAATATAACACATTACACTCGTTATAATTTTACAAAATTATTTAATATGATAAATATATGTTTTATATTTATATAATTTAAATACATTTCAAAGAAAATTAAAACTTATTTCAACTTCACACTAATTAAAATTTAACTATGTTCTTCACTTAACCAAAATTTAACTTTCCTCCAACTCCTTAAATCTACGTATAGACTTCAACTATGGCTTTCAAAATTTTATTAATATTGATATAATATGGAATCCATTAATCAATTTTAACTTCACAATTTTCTTCTTTTCTTCAAAAAAAAAAAAAAAAAAAAAAACTTCACAATGTTGCTCCCCTAAAAGATAATTCACAATGTTACTTGTTTTATTTATAGACTTCGCCTAAAAATTATTGTTAAAATAACACACATCGTGTAAATAATATAGATTTGTGCTCAATCTAGTTTTGGGTCCACAAAAAATTATCCACGGAAAAAACAATTGGCACGAGGAAGCACATCGTGTAATAACATTGTTTTCAGTTTGATTTGATAGGGTTTCACGTGGATGTACACTTACACATGCAAAATACGACAGAAATCAATAATCAATAATGGTCCTTTTGTTAATTTTTTTCCTTTGCTTTTCTAGACCAAATCACCAAATGAATCAGACACGATCCATTCATATAGATTATTTTTTAAAAGAAGTCTTCGATCTTCATATAGATTTTGTCTAACACACTTTATATTATTATTATGTGAATGTGTTTTTTCGACACACTTATTTAGAATTCATTAATAACTTCAGAGCTTGATTGAATATTGGTATCTATAGACAAAATAATTTTAAATTTATTTAAAAATCATTAAATATAAAAAATGCCACAACACTATATAATTGGATGACTAATATATATCTAATGCAACCAAACTTTAGATTTAATGGAGTTTCACCTTATTATTATTAGCTGTCCACATTTTTCTTTTGTGTTATATATATTATATATATATGTATATATATATATATATATATA
>Ga0315914_1003907_pt1 | contig 22447 bp, 10 predicted proteins | sample MpolenodulesMG_FD_203920 | JGI IMG/M metagenome (GOLD analysis project Ga0315914, IMG submission 203920) | Medicago polymorpha root nodule microbial communities from Los Angeles, California, United States - elongated nodules | ecosystem: Host-associated > Plants > Roots > Nodule | place: USA...
ATATTCATGGACTTGAACCTTTGTACAAAGAAAATTTATAATACATTCACATGCACATAAATGATTACTAAATTCAAATTGTGTCATGTGATTTAGTGTTTATTTATCCACTTGGATTTTGTATGATTGAAAAAATGGTTGTATAGTTGTCAATAATCATTTGTAAGGCATCACACATGATAACAATTGAATATTCAGTGTGTTATTATCCCATAATACTTCTAATACTGATCAATTTTATCCAACATGGTTTTTGATTGTGTAGCTTGCTCACCTTGTGGTGTTGGAGGTGAAACATAGGTGTAATCAAGTACTGGAACTTGGCTTTCCCTTGGGTGGACTTGCCAAACTGTTTGCTCAAGAATGGGAAGGTGATGTCACAATTGTTATGCCTGCTACCCTTGCTCAGGTATGTTCCATATTTAAAATACCAGCTAGATATTTATTTGAAGATTTTAATTTATTAAAAAATTCAGCTAGATATTAATTTGAATAAGTGTAAGTGGTAATTTATTAAAAAATTCAGCTAGATATTAATTTGAACAAGTGTAAGTGGTTAATGATCTCGTCTGAAAACACAAGTCTAGATCACTGTCTCCATTTAGGGTGAGTGACGCTCTTAATTGGAGGATAACCTAGTATTTTTAGTGTAAAGTTTGTCCTTCTCTCTCTGCTTCCTAGGGTTTGGACCCTCTCTTTTCGTCAGGTCCAACCTTAATATGGGTGTACGGTCCCCACCGAATATTCTCTTATGATTAGATAAGGTACGGAGAGGGGACACATGTCGTATTTGTACAGAAATAATATTTAGCTGTTAAAGCCCTATGTGGATGGACTGAGTAAACTGGCTGTGAGTATGGACAGAATAGTGGATACTCATCCCTTACCCAGTCGAACCCCTTTATCATATCCAGCCTTAAGAGCTATACAGGTTGGTCGGTCTCTCCTTTATATGTTTACTTGGTCATCCCTATGTTAGGGGGGGTTCACTTGTGTCTTGCCTTCTTTCCTATAACATGAATTCGGTTATATAGACCAAATCGTTTCGTACCAAACACAGCTCCCGAGCGTCTAGCCCAAAGGGTGGGGGCCCTCTAGTTGGCCGAGTGTTCAAACAGTTTGGTACCAAACAGTTTGGTACCAAACTGTTAACATCAAGCCTTTGAACACAAAACTTTGTCGAAGTATGAATATCGATGTTCTTTGAAACAGAAATGATGATGTGATAAATGTTCTCTATAATCATGTGTTTTCACAAAAAGTTTTGGAATTTATTTATGTTTTATTTAATAAGGATAGTTCAGCATGTAGGTAATTAACTAGTGTAAATTTTGACCTGTCTCTCTGTTCAGTACTCAAAGATTATTCAGAACCCTTCTTATGGAGAGCTTCAAAAAGCAGCCAACCAAGGGAGAAGATGTAGCTGGGAGAAGCTTTCAGCCATAAAAGCAAATTGTGAAATTGAACTTGCTCTTGATGAATCTGTGGCAATTCTCAATCATATGAGAAGACTAAAAAGAATTGCTGAAAGAACTTCTGCTTCTGTTTCTCCCAGTTTGTCTAGTACCGTCAAATTCAGTGCTTCAAGGAGAATTCCTTCATGGAATTGCATGGCACGAGAGAATTCATCAGGCTCTCTTGAAGACCTTACAGAAGTTTCTTCCTCGTTGCATCAAGCCATTGGCGGTGACTCTGAAAATGTTGATTTGATTTCTTGGACTAAATCTGGTGGTCCTTTGATGAGAACTGCTTCGGCAAATACGTTTGTTGACTTTCTCCGAAACTTAGAGGTTGATACCGAACTAAATAGAGGCTCTGTAGCTTATGCTAGCCCCCGTGATTTTCAGTATCATAGTTTCAGACTCACAGGACCAGATAGGAACTCAGAATCTGAGCAGAAGGAAATTGACAACAGGGTTGTGAGTGGATCTAGCATACTGGTAACTGAAGGTGATCTTTTGCAGACTGAAAAGATTCCTAATGGGATTGTGTTTAATGTTGTCAAGAAAGAAGCCTTAACACCTTCAAATAGGTGTCTTGATTTTGGAAATTACAACAATGAAGTTGTTGAATGCGATCAAATTGGTTGTCCAGGAAAAGAAACTGATACTGTTAGCTCTGATTCTGACCATGAAAATGATGAATCCACACCAGCTTTGAGCATGGATCAAAACATTGTTGATAGTTAGTTCCACAGATCAATTATTCTGTGGTGATTTTTATTTTTAATATTTTGGTTCTATTGCTTTCCTCATTGTAAATAATACAAAATCTAGTCTTTGAGGGACCCTATTCATAGTTTTGATGGGAAAATAGCACACTATTTGGTCTACTCATCGTAGATATATCCAAGATGAGAAGGCCATTTTGTGCTCATGCTTGCTAGTAAACAGATTTTGATTAATGATTTTCATGAAAGTTGCTGCAACTTGTGTAAATGATATGTCCAGAGTTTTTTATGAACCTGAAATCTTGTGAGAAATCTTAAAAGGACTCCGATTCTTTGTTGTAGGAGAGTCACTCACTTGCATGCGGTAGGTGATTTGGACCGTTAATTTGAGATTGGACAATTCAAAAATTAGTTTTAAACAATTTAGACAGTTGATTAAGACCGGACTGTCGAAAGTTACAACTGTGTCACAGTTACTGAGACATGTTTGTTTCCCTAAACCATGTTTTGAATTATTTTTGCTCACATATACCCAATGCTTTTATTAACGTTAAAGTCAAAATGAAACACAGCAAATACTAATCGATTAATGATTATTTTTTGTCCAGTGGCAGTCACTGAACTAACATAATATATTTAAAAAGCCAACCAAATTTTTTTTTGAAGCTATTGTGAATATGCTGAAGCATAAATAGAGGCTATCATCAAATCACTATGATATTGTGACAGAAAAAAAGAGTCAAATCACTTTATAGTGTCGCAAAGGAATCTTATGCTCAAATTCAATATTTCCATTATGCCATGCACCAAATTGTTGAGTGTGACCAAATTGATTGTCCAGGGAAGGAAATGATAAATCAACACTAGCTATGAGTGATGGAAACCGGAAATTCAGAAACAAAATTTAACAAAGAGAAATAGATCAAATAATGGAAAATTAAGTGTATTTAATAGATGACGAAATAAAATATGTAGAAGGGAAATATGTGACCCAAACTATCCCAAAGCTAAGCTCTTCATAGATGGAGTAAACTCTCTATCCACCTAAATATATTGGTTCACCTCAATAATCTTATATAACATTTGCAACTCACTCGCCTTGCTATTTATATCTATGAAGTACGGACTGCAACTCGGACACCATAAACGATACGAACATATCAATACCGTTAATTTAAAAAACTTATGACCCTGACATCATTACACATATATTAATTTATTTATTATAATTAAACAAAATATTGATATTATTGATAAAAGATCTATATTGAGAATCATAACTTCAACACATCTTTAACTTTTGTAAATTTGTTTGAGATGTGTCCAAGGAGTGTATAAGATGTGTTTAAGCGGGAAAAAACAATTTTTTTGAAACACTTGTCTTAGTTTGTCCGACACATGTCGTGCGAGTGTCATACAAGTATTGGACACCGATCCCAAGAGCGTTGAAGCAAAAATGAAACAAAATATTTTAGAACACATCAGTTTAGTATTTCCAACACATGTCGTATGAGTGTCATGCGAGTGACGGACATCAACGCATGTCAACGATTTAATACAAGTGATGTTTGTGCTTCAAAGATTTATACTACTAAGACATAACAAACTTGTCAACTAAACATCTTATCCCCTCATTATTTACCGTATACTCTTACCACACGATTAAATAATATCCCTTTTTTACTTATAAACCTCACTCGGGTCTCTTATCAATGAACATGGATTAAAACTTTGCTGATAGTTAGTTCCAAAGATGAATTATTTTGCGGTGATTTTATTATATGTAATATTTTGGCTCTATTGCTTTCCCTATTGTAAATAATACAAAATTTAGTCTTGGAGTTGGAGGGTTTGATGTGAACAGCACACTATTTGGTTTAACTTATAATTATAGCTTAGAAGAGAATAATTTGTACTCATGTTAGCTTCTTCTTTCTAGTAAACAGATTTTGTTAAATGAATTATATTATTAATAAAATAATAAATGAATAGTTTTGGATTTGTCAACCGAATTGGTTCAATAGATAAAAAGTTAATTCATACTCTATAAGAATATGAGTTCAACTCTCATTGTTAATGTGAGGATCTTATTGATGAGACACACTTCGGTTTTGACGAACCCAGAACCCAACTCACTTCAACTTTTGCTCTCAACAAATAAATATAAAAGAATAGTTTTGATCTACATGAGAGTTGTTGCAACCGATGTGCATATGAATTATTTCTAGAGTTTCTTATGAACTTGAAGTCTTCTGAGAGAAACTTTAAACGGTAGTTTCCCATGATGCATTAATTTTTTTTTTATTCGAGAAAATCAATAAAAATATTGAAACTATATTTTTCAATTATATTTGCCCATACCTAATGCTTCTAATAACATTGGAAGTCAAAAGAAGAAACAGAGCAAATACTAATAGAATATCTTTTTTTGTCTTCTGGTTGTGGTATACATGCACTTCACTTGAACCAACAAAATCTACTTAAAATCAAGCCACACAGATTGTTTGAAGCTGTTGTGAATATGCTGAAACATAAATAGAGGTTATCATCAAATCACTATGATATCGTCACATAAAAATCAAATCAAATCATCATTATGTGTGGCAAAGGAATCTTATGCTGAAATCAAAACCATCTAGAAGACAATATTTCCATTAGCTGTAAGCATATAACTATTCCAATGGGAATAATTTAAAGCATATATCAAGCATCGATTTGGGTTGCGCTCTGACTCGATATCTCTCTTACATTATATGTAAATATAAGTGTTGAACAATATATAAATGACAAGACACGTACAATTATAAATGTTGAACAATATATATATATAAATGACAAGACACGTACAATTGTCTAAAAATTTCAATCTTTCTAAAATATGAGATTTTGTATCATATACATATCTTTTTCTTTTAATGAAAAATGTTAACACTTTAATTGTTATGTAAATATTTTTCACATTGCCAAGAAAGATTTTTTTTTAGGGAATGAAAGATTATGTTATCAAGTTATAAATATGAGACACTCAATAGATCAACTAAGGAGGGTAAAGATCTATAACTATATATATATATATATATATATATATATATATATATATATATATATATATATATATATATATATATATATATATTGATTTTTTTAATGTCTTTTTGCCTCAAAATTTTAAGACCAAAAATCTTATAGGCTGCTTTGACCCTGGAGATAGCCCTTACCTTTATTGAAAAAAAAATCTATTATAGTTACTCTTTAAACATCTCAAAATTGCAATCCCATTAAATTTTACACACAAAAATAGCCGATCAGGTTACAACCAAATCAAGAGCGAATTTGAGTGGCTAAAGAGCTATTATCAAAATCTATCTATAAGGGGGGGGAAGGGAAGACATATCTGCTCCATTTTCTAGGGTTACTTGCCCCCATTTAAGGGCAGTGGAGTGGACAAACCCTTGTGAACTACTCCATCTGCCTCACACATAAGGACATTAATGGGGACACACGCACCTTGCTTTTGTGATTGTGCATGCATTCAATCGTGTTTTAATATTTTGAGGGCATTAACAAATCATAATGAATTACCCGACTTTGTGTTACAACTTACAACTAAGACTAATCAATTGCAACTTGATTAGTACGAAAGAACATTAGTCATGGCATTGTATTTGTATGTGTATCTAATTGCAATACGTATCCAATTATAAAAAGGAGTGGATATCAACAAGTCATATATCAATTCTATCTATCTGTCTCTCAGTTCACAGTGCCCACCCACGTAACACACAATGTATGTGTGCTTAGTATAAGGTCAATTAATACAGCCGAAGTTTAAACAGTTCAAGTTAATTCACGTTATCACAATCTTTGAATGGGTATATTTTATAAGTATAAACAAATTAGAGGTTTTTTTTATTATGTGCAAATTTGCACATATTAAAAAGTTATTATTTTTTAATACAAAATTACAAGTTCAATGCAAATTACTATTTTAAATGTGAAAACTTAATAATTGATGTTAATTCGTCGTTATTTTTACGATGCTACAGGTTATAGATTACGATGCTACATGTTATAGATTAAGACATTTATCGTTATTAAAAGACACAAGTAGATGGTGGAGTGGACCAATTCTCCGATAAAAGACAGCAACCATGCATGCCTTTCAATGTGCGTGTGTTATGGGTGTGGACGTATGCCAATGGACATATCACGACCCACAGAGAAAACAAAAGGGGGCTCAAAGTGACTAGTGATAAATGGAACATGTTACATGCACTTGTTTTTCTACAATTTTTTATTCAATATTTCTTCTTTTCCTTTTTTATTCTATTTTATTCAATATTTTTTAATTGAGGTATGTTATTTTTCATGACCTTACGTTGAAATATGTTATTTAAACAATTATTTTTAAAATAATTTATAAAATAACTGAAGATATATTACAAAGAACGGGAGTGGATCTAGACATTTGATATATGTGGGGCTAAAATTTCAAAGAAACAATAGTGCAAACTATATTAAAAAGAAGAAGTAACATTGTTTGATATAATACATTACAATGAAAATCATATCTTATTCATTTGTTGAAAATAAACTAAAAATGACATCATTGATATATAATTGTTAAAATAACATCTCTTTATATATAAGTTATAAAACAGTCGTTTAGCCACTGATCACTCATTTTGTTACATAGGTTACTCTTCACAACTTTCATAGCTGAAAAAACATGTTCAACACTTGACATTTAACAAACAGACAAATATTAACGGCTTAACCTTTTCGAGAATCTGAAAATATTTTAAAAAATTATATATGTATTTAATCTCACTTTGTACATTACTATTAAAGAACAGAAAGTTTTAAATTTCACAACCAAAGTACTTAGTTTTATTATTCTCAACTAGATATCACATGCTTCATCTTTTGAAATGATTATGTTTGTATGAGCAAGCTCAACACAATTGCAGAATATAAAATTGAGCATCATACAAATGTTTTAGGTATTAAAAAAAAATGCATATGGGACTTTAGTCACACATAACTTTTGATTGCACTCGTCCCTGACAAAGACAAATAAATATTAACACAAAAATCATGATAATAAAAAAAACTAAACACAACAAAAATATGAGAAATAGTTTTTTTTCATTAATAAAGAATATGAGAAATAATTGTTCTTAAATTATTTTTAACAAAAGTTGTTCTTAATGTTGTAAAATGAATGTATAAATAGGTTTCTATTTCAATCTAAAAAATATAAAAAAAAAATGTAGGGATTTTAAAAACATTTATTAAAATGTAAGGACTATTTTTCGAAGTCGCGCAAAATGTAGGGACAAAAAATATATTTAACCCTATAATAATTAGGACCCATAAACTTTCACATCAATATTCCGTTAGAGAATTAACTACAACAAATTTTGATAAGAGAGAAAAAATGTAAAAATTTTAAAAATATTTAATAAAATATAAGGACTATTCTTTAATGGAGCACAAAATGCAACCGCTGGTGCTAAAAACATGTTTAACACTTTGAATTTTGGTCTGTGGATTTTCCGTGTGCCTAGTACCTACTATTTCCGCGTGCTGCTATTAGTCGGCGCTTATTGTAATCCAACTTGCCGACTTTTGTGGACGTTTGTGCTCTAACAAGTAGTTCATGGCTTTTCCTAAAAAAAAGAAAAAGTAGTTCATGACTATTTTTCTTCATATTTTTTACTCTGATTAGATTAGATTAGATAATTTAAAAATCAAGGATAATACTTGTGTTAGCAGTGGATTTGGATTTTATCTTGTTACAATAGGACATCGTAACAAATCCGGATTGTTAGATATAAAATGTATAATTGAGATTGTGTAGAATGATTTTATAATTGTGTTAATCTAAATTGTTCAATCAGTAAATTAATGTGTCTTCGTGACCTTAACTCAGTTGGTTGGAACAATGTATAAAATATGCAAGGTCCGGGGTTCAAACCTCAGTCACTACCAAAAAAAAATCAGTAAACTAATTTAATAGAATTTGGATGTTGAAATCAAAACTTGAGCTCATTTTTTTGGAGACACTCCAATCTTAACACATAGAAAGTAACTTCAAAGTTTGGTAGCATTTCGATGAGGCGTCAATTTATTTTTACTTTTATAAGTATCAAAATAACTAATGAAAAATATTGTTTAGAATTAAAGTCAAAAAACAATTATTAGGAGATTGCTCAAGACCAAACTGTTTGTCCAGTCGATCATTCAAAGCCACTTTTTTTCCCTTTGGCTTGACGCTCAATAACATTTTAGCTTTGACGCTCTGAGCGTTGTGTTTGGTACGAAGTATTTTGGTCCATACTATCGAATCAAACTAATCATGGGTATTTGAGCGAGTAAATAAGGGGATCAACTACAATGTTTTGACTAAGTTAATGCGACCCTATTATTATATGGCCCAGAGTCATAAGGCCTTATAACCTCCTTCCTTTGAAAAGAGCATGTCATATCTTAACTAGATTTCTGCTCTTCCTCCAGCACAAAACGTTCGCGCCCAGCTGAAATACCAAAAATACCCCTGCGTTAGTTAAGTAACGCAAGTGTTAAAATCAGCGCATCTTAACATGCGCTGCACAACTTAACTCACGTTGGAATTAACACTTGCGTAAGTTAACTCACGCCGCGTTACTTAAATAGCGTAGGGGTAAATTGATAATTTCATCTGAGCGTAAGTGTTTTGTGCTGAGTGAAGAGCAGAAATCTCTTAACTAAGGTATCTCTCACATTTCTACTCTTTTATTCTTCTACTATATATTATGTTTATACTGACTGTGGAATTATAATGTCTTTTCAAAATACCTCTCTTCCGGTCAAATAACACCACTACCTCAGTCGGAATTCCACCACCTCCAACCTCCTCCAAGGTTTATTTGTGTCCTTAGACAAATCATGAAACATCACCGCAACCTTGTTGCTATCATGGAAGGAAGCAAAGAAAATGTAATATTTGGGATTTTTGTTCCATGATCTGACATTCACAGAAAAAACACTAGAATCATGGTCATCTCTCATCGAACTTCCAAAAGGTTAAGAAAAATGTGTGACCGAGAAATAGTTTTACTACGACCCCATGATGAATCAATGTCCTTGTCTAAGAATGTAAACCAACTTTGGGGGGTCATTTCTAGCTTGCTTTCTTTGTTGTATGTCTTTTTTATGGTCTTTGCTTAACAATAACTCATGGATTCAACAACGTTAACATTGAGTTCGACTCTACAACAATGATTGACACACTTATGCTTCTCTCTTCGTAGAAATTCGACAATTTTAAAATTTAAATTGGACGGCCTCCTTTGCTCATACTCTTGGAGAATACAACGAATTTGCAAATTGACTAGGTAGAATGGGTGCAACCGTGGATATCTCCTTCAAGACTTGACATAATTGTCATCTTTAGCTTAGTCATATTTTATTAGCCAATGTATTAGGCTTGTCTAGGGCATTTGTCTATTTTTTTTTCTTGTATAAAAATGGTTAGAATTGGTCAAAATCTTTAGTTTGTTGATGTTTATATGGATTTCGTTTTTCATTTTCTTTTGAAAAAGCAAAATAATATTAATATTTAAACACAAGATGTGCAAGAAAAAAGAAGAAAAACATACTTTAAACACAAGATATGCAAGAAAAGAGAAAGGCATACAAATAACAAAACTCAATGTTAGGACCTAACAGAAACGACTATAAACAAACCACAACCAAAATATGTCAAAGCTAAGCCAAGTAAACAAGAAGAACACAAGAAAAATACAACAAAGTCACCCACAATCCAACGGATGAAATCACCATTGGTTGAAAAAATAATTAAAATGAGGAGATCTTGCCTTTAACCACCATCAAAATTGAATTTCCACCTTAGCAACAGTGTGCATTTTTTCCTATCACATATATAAACTAAACTCATCATATTTTTAAAATGTAAATCAAATCAAACCAATTATTCAAACTACCCTGTTATATTGGTTTAGGTTTGTTGGATATTCTATGAATTGAACTTGTGCCTACTTTGCAATGAATGGATCGAACCCTCAAAGATTATTATACTGAGACAAACGAGAAATACTTGGTTAGACACAACACTAAATATTACATGTTAGACCCACATACATGAAATTAAAAAAAATTTAAAAAAAGAATTAAAGTGATATTAATTGATGTGATTATTTTATTTATCTATTAATTTTTATTTATTTATGTGTGTATGTCTAAATTTTGTGCTCAAATACTTGTGTCTATCTAAGACTAACCCGAGACACAATGTGTTCCAAACCTGACCACTTTTGTGCTAAATTACAATACTCGACGTTTATTTTTATTTTTATGCTTTAATATTAAATTTGTTTAAACAGGTCAAGTAGTGAAAAAATTATATTGTTCAACTATAAAAATAAAATAGCTTAATTGTTATGCTTTGTCCGTAAAATAATTATACAACTATAGAGTATACTAGTTAAAGTCGTTTTGAAAGTGGGTGAGTGATTGCTCGTAACAATAAAAATAATTTATACAACAGTTGAAAGTTAAAGTTTTTTTTTTTTTTTTAAAGAATCTAGCAGAAAAGAAACACCACTTTTTACAATTTTATTACAATAAAAAGGAAAAAACAACTTTCCCTAAATTCCTCCACTTTTGATTACCCCTCACCCACCCACACTCATCGAACTCAGAAAGAACCAAACAACAAATAAAAGGGGGCAAGTCTTGAGCTTATTAAATAAAAGGTAGTGATATATGTACAACTATTTAGGACAACTTTGATGATAATTTTCATTTTTTCTTTTTTCATTGGTCCAAAACAATATAGAGAGATAAAAGAAGAGAGATAATAAGAATATAATGTAAGTATGAGAGAGAAAGTTGTCAAAAAATTGTAATAAAATAGTTGTACAAATATCATTTCTCTTAAATAAATCACATCAGTTCCATCTACCACTAGCAGGGATGTACTAGTCTAGAGTGGAAATTGAAAATGATAGGTGTGTGAGAGGTCTATACATTTTAAGAGATAGAAAGAAATTCCTTACCAAAAAAAAAAAAAAAAGATAGAAAGAAATGGAAAGAAACAACAGATTTAACAGATTGTTTAAAGGCAAAGAAAGCCCGCTTTTTCAGGTGGTTTAAAAGATTAAGTCCATCTCCTATATGTGGTTGAAGGCGAAGCACACTTCTCTTCCCTTCCAGCTGCATCGCTGGTGGCTTAGCCCGTTCACCATATTGGGCATAGGCTAATAGTTTCTTTCCTTTTGTTCATATTTTTCTGTTTTTGGTTCCCTTTGTAAATATTGTTCAGACCTTGTCGTTTTTCCTTGGCACCCCTTATGCTGGGAATAACGCTTTTATGTGGTAATATATTTCATTTTAGCCTCTTAAAAAAAATGGAAAGAAAGAAAAGGAGGTACAAATTTAGTTGAAAGGGGATGGAAAAGTATAGTTAAAATTAAAGACCATATAAGAAAAATAATGTGGGAAATTGAGAGAATGCATGAATTCAATAAAAGATGGAGTCTTGCAAGAAATATAAGTTTTTTATTCTTGAAATAAATTTAGATATGTAGGCCTAAATTATCCCTAAAAATAGTATGAATTTTTTAATTGTCACAAAATAATTTTTATATTTATAATCAATATTATAATGAATAATTTTTTAATTGAGTATCATCTTAGGTTTTCATAAAAAAGCAAAATTACTCTCATAGTAATTCAATTATATTTTACCCAACACTAGTTTGATTTATTATTTTTTTAAAATAGAACAATAACAGCAACCAAACATTTTTTTCACTAAAAGTAAATTGATTACATTGAATCAAATTACGTCTAAGTATTAAATCATAAACCATATTAATTTTAAATATATTCCAACAAATACATACTACATCTGATCTAAAGTGTAAGTAAAAATAAGTCAACATAAATTGATGTATTTGGTCCAAACTTTAAGCCAAATACATTAACTTTTGTTGATCAATTTTTGCTTACATTTTAAGCAGATAGAATATCTTGCAAAGATCAAAATGAATGCAATTGTTTAAAAGTTTTATACAACCATTGAATATTATTTTAACTTTTTAATAAATATACTCCGACAATAAAAAATATGTATACATTACACAGTGAGTTATCCCCTAAAAAAATACAGTGTTATAATCAGATTCATGTTAAAGTTGTTTGTTTGTATCTATTAAGTCATTTAAGTTACCGTTGCAACATAGATTCTTCAAGTTTCTCTTCAAAAATACACACATGGTCTTTACTCTTTTTTCAGAAGTCTTTACTCTTTACCAGTCCCACCAAGAACTTTTGCCAGCACGTTTGGCTAAGGTCAAACTGATGGTGTGGACGAGAAAAATCACATTCAAAAGTTTGGTTTCTATTCGATGATAATTTTTTTATTTTTAATTGAGTATTCTCTGCATATAATTATAACAATTAATCCATCGATTATATAGACGGCAAACTCTCGCTAATATTTTGACAGTATTAAATGTTTAAGTTCATAATTGAACCATAAATCTTTTAGTTAAATTAGAAAAGATTTTTGTCATTTCATCTAATCGCTTTTGGGTAAATGATACATTAATTAAATCATAAGATTTCTAGAAGGAAAAAAAAAGATTTAAGGGAAGTTTTTTTCTTTGTCCCTTAAGCATTTTACTTGAAAACATTTGAAATGCTCCTTCTGTCACTTATTTTCTTTATTTCATCTTGGAAATGTTTAGGCTGTTCCCAAGCTCAAGAGATTTGAGAATAAGGGTTCATATCTTCATATTTTTATACTTCTAGTGCTCTTGAGCCAATTTTTTTTGTTAGGAACAAAAAATATAATAATTTGAGAGACCAAAAAAAATTAAATTTAAAAAAGAGACTATTTCTGTATGCCTGATAAAATAAGAGAATACAAAATGCAATTAAACTAATTAAAATATAAAACAAGCACCAACATAAGTCGAGTCTAGTGGAATGAATTAGACTTCATTATTTTAAAGAATTAAAGAAGTACTCATAAATAATGTGCGACAATTTATTGTATAAAATTATCTATAGTGAAAAGAATGTAGAAGTAAAAGACATGAGTCGAATCTTTTGTCCCTATATATTTTTTAAGAAGCCAAAGATTTTAGTCCCTAAAAGTATATTAAATTTTTATTTAAGTCTTTGAAAATAAAACGTATCGTTTTTATCCTTAAATTTTTTTTGGTCTAATTTTAGGTTTATAATGATAAGTTCATGTTATTGTTCTCATTTTATGCTCAAGATTTATTCAAATTATATTTACTTATCACATCTAATTCACGTATGTCCATTTTCTTTTTTGAGAAACGTATGTTCAAGAATTAAAATTATGTTTAAGAAAATATTAAAATTATGTTCAACGGGGATAAAAAAACAAAACAAAAGTTTTAACATTTCTTTTTTATCTTCAAAGATTAAAATGAAAATTTACCAAATTCTTTTACAAAAAAATTCCGTTTTTTAAAAACAAAAATATTATTGAACTCAATTAAACAACCAAATACTTTTCTTTTTTGACCATAAACAAGCAAATACTTGGAAAGTTTGGTTTTTGACTAAACAAATATTTGTTTTTACTCAACAAGACAAATACATGGAAAGTTACCCAACCCCACCGCACCCACATAGTTTAATATTTACTCACACCTTAAAAATACATGCTTTATTCTTCAAATAATTTGATATAGTATTTTGTTTTAGCTTTATAATAGTAAAGAATGAATGGATTAATTAATTAATGAGTAAGAATAATAAAAGAAAATAAAAAGATTGATCTATGAATGAAAGTATTAATGTTAGGAAACTTCGTGGAAGCTACACTTGAAGCAAGAATGGACCTGCTACTCTTCCCTTCATTTAACCCCTTCAACTTCCTCTCTCTTTCCCCTCACAACACAACAAACTCTAACTCTTCTTCTTATTCTTCTCCTTCCTCTTTCTTTCTCAATATCTTCATTCCTCATAATGAAGTTCATTAACCCTAAAAACCTCTCACCCAAACGTCTCTTCCGTAAGAAGGAAAAATCCTCTGTTTCAAGATCCGACCCACTTTCATTCGGTTCATCTTCTTCCTCCGATGAGTCCATTCATAAGCCTATCACCGGCGGATCCCATACACCTACGAGCGTCCTCCCTGAAGTCTCCGGTGAGTGGTCAGATATCACCGTTGATGTCCAGTGTGAGCTAGCTCAAGCGTTTCGTTTAATCGACCGTGACAACGACGGCGTCGTTTCGCGTGAAGAACTCCAAGCGGTTCTCACGCGCCTTGGAGCGCGTCCTCCAACTCCTGAAGAGATCGAGTTGATGCTCAGTGAAGTTGATAGCGATGGTAAGGGTTGTATAAGCGTCGACACGATAATGAACCGGGTTGGTTCCGGTTCGAGTTCCGGTTCGGATCCGAATCCAGAAGAAGAATTGCGGGAAGCGTTTCAAGTGTTTGATACGGATCGAGATGGGAGAATTTCGGCTGAGGAATTGTTGAGGGTTTTTAGAGCGATTGGTGATGAACGGTGCACGTTAGACGAGTGTCGGCGTATGATAGCAGGTGTTGATAAAAACGGGGATGGGTTCGTCTGTTTTCAAGAGTTTTCTCTTATGATGGACTTGCAGCGTTGATCAGATCAGATATATCATGTCATCACCATAATCATATTAATAACATAAGTATAATATAAAATCTTTTATTATATTATATTATATCATCATCAATTATTTATCTCTTGTTCGTTTTTTATTTGTTATATATGTTTCTATAAGCCACTCTCAACTTTGGTTAAATAAGTTTTTCGTCCTTATAAATATAAATATAACAAATTTTGATTTTAGTTTTTATAAAACGAAACTGAATGTTTTCATCCTTCCAAATTTTTTTATTTTCTTTTTGGTTTTTAATGGATATAATTTTAATGTGTTCTTGATATTTTTTGAATATAATATGAATATATAAATGTCGAATATAATAAACGGACATAACATGAATACAATTTGAACATAAAAGAATTATAATTTTGCCATTTATATGGACATAAAATGGCCATTAAGGAGGAAAAACAAAATAAAAAAACTTGTGAGGATGAAAACATTTAGTTTAATTTTTTAGGAACTAAAATCAAAATTCGCTATATTTATAAGGACGAAAAACTTATTTAACCCTTTAAAATATCCTACTTCTTTATCTAATGTTTTTTAATTAGATACCTTCGATAGTCGCTATGTAAAAAAAACATAAATCCACGAAAAGTAAAAAATTACATCTCAATGTATTATTTAACTTAACGGTGCAATGAGAAGTTAGAAATTTCAGCTTCGTCTAGCCTCTCCAAAGCCTGAAAACGACATATATACTAATTTGAGGGGGAAGTAGAGTAATTTTGAGGTTTACTTAATTTAGTTATGAGAAGGAAAAAATTGATTAAAATAAAAAAAAGTGCATTGTGAAAGTGAAGGGTGTATTGTATGGACAATAATTGAGTTGGTGGGGTTTGTTTGTGATGGGAAGATTCCTGGAAATGAGTGGTGGAAATATCTGGCTTACGTGGGACCCCATTTATTTACATCTGAATGAACGAGAATGGTCTCTTCTTTGCTTTGTTGGTCTCATAGATTAAGATCCCTACTATGTTTGATTACAATGATTGAAATTCAAATTCACCGAATCCCCTTTTTTCTCTTTTTCCAATTAAAGGAAAGTGAACATATCATTTTTTTCAGTGAAATTCATTGAATCTAGTGTTTTTTTTTTCCAATTAAAGAAAAGAAAGCGTTCCCATAATTTTAATTAAGTTGAACCTTAATCATTTCAGTTATTCATCTTAAAATAAAAAGTAAATTCTAACCACCACTTTACTTGAAAAAGAGAACATATAAAAAATTTAAGAGAAAATAGAAGATGCATTGAATATGTAAAATAAATTTTATATAATACCAAACAAGAATTTTTAATACTAAATCACAAAGATATTGGATTTATTTATATATGAGTATGATATTAAAGTGTCAATTTTTTTGGTTTTATTGGCAAACAACAATAAAATGATAAAAAAATAATTAAATGAAAGATAAAACTAAAAAAAATATGTTACATCAAAATACAATATATTTTTATATAAAGTCAAATATGTTCTTTTTAATGTATAATATTGTTTTTATTGTGGTGAAATGTACCTCGTATAGTTGTGAATTGTTCCTTTTATATGAAATTTCATCTATTTTTTAATTGATAATTTAAATAATATCATAAAAATGATAAAATAGTTTAAATAGAAATTAAAATTAGAAGAAAAATACGGCTCAAAACTGGTATGCCCTTTATATTGTTATAGATGTCAAATTGACGATTTTTTATTGGATGAGTGTTCTGCATATTGGAAAAAACTCATGTCCCACATCGAATAGATAAAACTCTTGATAAGAGTTTATATAGAGGAGACAATTCTCACCATATAAACCGGTTTTTAAGGATGAGTTAGGCCTCCAATTCTATCGAACACAATTAAAAACTCGTGAAAAGCAACAAAATAAAATCGAGTGGAAAAGAAATGCCACAAAACACCAACAATGGATTTGAATGGACTAATGGTAACATGGTTGAACCCCTCAAAGAAGATATCTGAAGTTTGATCTCATATTCATATACATAAAATATGGTAGAAAAAAAATAAAAAGAAAGTCCCCAATATTCTCACAAACGTTTCAATTCCAAAGGAAAGAAAATGAAGGAATATTGTAGATCATTTAGATTTAGATGTATATTTTATTTTGAGTTAATTAAAGCAAACTTTCTTTGCGGGTCATTTAACACCCCCCTAACATTCTCTGGCAAGACATCAGGTGACTTAACTCTAACATCGTCTAATTAATGTCCCAAGTTTGCAAAAACGTCCTTAATATATTGATCATTATTAAATAGACCAATCCCTCAAATAAAGCAGGGTGGGAATCTCTAGAAATGAGTATGAAGCTTATTATTAGTAGCAACTGGTACCACGAAAATTTGTTTCTGTCGCAGTTTCAAAGGTAACTTTGACCAGTTTATAAGCCCTAGCCAAATCGACATCAAAAAAAGAGGCTACAAATTTAAGTTGCCTATACCATCAAATTTACTTTATTTAACTAGAGCAATGATATTTGTACAACCAATTTACAACAACTTTCTTTTTCATACTCATATCATGTTTTTATTTTCCCTCTCTATTATTTTTTACCAATAGAAATAGAAGAAATAAAAGTTGTTTTGAAAGTTATCACCAATGATTGTTTATATATCATTACTCATTTAATTATCTCTTTGAATGATCGATTATGTTTAATGGTTAAACACAATGACCAAATTGATCGTAAGTTGTCAAAATAGAAAATATGATGATAGTAAACGATTACATACTAAGATCAACTTAACAATTTAAGAAGATTGAAAATATTCATAATCTTATATATCTATTATAAAGTGTTCTACAAAATCATAGAATATAATTAGACGATTTACTCAATTCTAGTTGCAATTAGCATGCAGATGAGTCTATTACATGATTGAATATATTTTTTTCCCCATTGACATGATACCAAGCAATTTTAAGGCTTAGAAGGGTGATACAAATATGTACGTTCTTTCCTAAATAATTTTAAGGGTGATATAAAGCCCATTCTTCACAATGTGCTATATCGATTGAGTCATCGTCCTTTTTTTTTTTCCTTTTTCTTCTTCTTCTTAAAGAACTTTTATTTAACTATCTGATTCTCAATAATATGAAGACCTTACTTCATTAAGTGGTTTTTTAGAAGGCCAAAAAAAATTAAAGCATAAAGAATGCCAGTATTGAAGAATTATAAAGTTAACAATTACAAAATAACATCAAAACCATGGTGGCTCCAAACGGATAAACAACTCCTAAACATTTGAGTGATTGAATGTTTCATTGATAGAAATATAATATATTTTTTTAGCTTTTAACTTGATCCATGTTCATACCAAAAGCTTTACCATGTCCAAAAAGTGTGTGAGTTGAGCAATCATGAAAATCAAACATCACATAGTTACGATGTTTTCAAATTGACCAAATGTTTGCCAACCAAATTGGAAGAAAGCATTCTTTCACTTTCTTTTCTTGAGAAATCAAAACTATGAATTAATCGCATGACAAAAACAATTATTTTGTCATTGTACAAGTGATTTCTAACTAAGATTAAATACTCTCATAATTTTGGGGATACCTAAAATCAAATAACAAATGACTAGTTGTTTAATTCAGATTACAAACATTCACACAAGAAGACGGTGCTAAATTTTGCAATCTTTTTTTGTTATAAATTATCTTTGGTGGGAAGACGCTTATGTAGTAATCTCCAATCAAATAGGAAAATTCTCAAAGGAACCAAATTGTTTCAAATGACATTATATAAAAGAGAATGTGTTAAATATTCAAAATTAGATATCCACTCGTAAGCTTCTTTAACCGAAGATATACCATCAAGATTAAGATCCCAAATCCTAGTATATATCCTCAAAATTATATGCAAAGAAATGTTAGCCAATAAAATCTCACACTCCTCCACCATATCTCAGCCTCCTAAACAAACAAATTTCTTTTTCAACTCCAGCAACATCCCTCATGCATCAATACCTATCACCATATCCTTCACATAAACCTTTTTCTCTATCAATGAATTAAACACCAACACTTCTCAACCTAACGAGGTACCTTTTATGAAAGATATAACCGTGAAGAACTTACATTCAAAATAGACAACACATAAAATAAGGTGTGACACACTTGATGGTGAAACAAAACAAGGGGTTTTAATAAACACGATATTCTAATTACCTCTCTTTGAATCAACAATTTTCTCATTTAATCCAATTAATAACTTATTTGCAATATTCAAATTTGAATGAGGAGAAAGAGTAACAATCATGTAGAAAAAATGTTACTGATACCATATTAAGAATCCAAGTTTATGGAAAAGAAAGAATTTGAATAAACATTCATAGATGGAACAAGAAAGAAGATGAATTGTCTTCGCGAGTTTAACTCAATTGATAAGGGATATTGCATAAAATATGTAGGAGTCTGAGTTTGAATTTCAAGCATCCCACTTATTCATTTTAAAGATGAATTTTTAACCACTTGACTACTTAATAAAAAATGAATAAAAAATGTAGGGTTAAATATGTTTTTGGTCCCTGTAAATATACAAACTTTTCGTTTTAGTCGCTCTAAAATTTTCCTTCAACTTTTAGGTCCTATAAAATTTTCAATCACTACTTTGGGTCCCTATTTTAAAGTAAATTTTAGTATCTTTCAATGAAATTGTGCAGAATATTGTAAAAATCACTCAAAAAAAAAATTAGAATTTTTTAACAAAACATGAATTAAATATGAATTTTTTACAACCAAAAATATAAAAATTCATATTTAATTCATGCTTTTGTAAAAAAATCTAATTTTTTTTTGGGAGAGATCGTTATAATATTATAGATTTTTCTGCAAAATTTTATTTAAAAATATGAATTCTACATATGATTTTACTTTAAAAGAGGGACCAAAAATGAAGATGGTAATTTTTTGGAGGACTAAAAGTTGAAGAAAGATTTTAGAGGGACTAAAATGAAAAGTTGACTTATTTATAGGGACTAAAAACATATTTAACCCAAAAATGTATGACTAAACTTCAAGTATTAAAATTGACAGGCCTAAATAGCAAAGCAAGCCCAAATGAACTAAAATGGATCAGAAACAGAAAAATAGGCCCAAAACACTATGAAAATAAAAAGAGAAATTAGAAGATACAATTTATTTTTATTTTTTTTTAAAAGGAGAGAAGATACAAATTGTATAGCTAACAATACGCATGCATTATGCTCGTATTAAATCATATATTTTTTTAGGGAATCATCTACAAATTATTAAATTGCAGTTCACATTACATAGAAATCAAATGCTAAGATTAGTTTATAAACAACACTCACAATTCTCATCCAAACGAAACACTTTTTACAAATGATAAAACTATAAGTGCTCTCGTAAGACCTAAAGTAAACAAATCTTAAAAACACAATGTTATGGACTTGAGATCAGAACATTAACGTCATATGTAAGAACCATTTCTTAATAATGATGTCATTCTTAATAATTTGTGAGAGTCATTTTGAATTTGGATGCTGCAAATAATGTCATTCACCACTGCCTCGTCCTCGTCACATAGTGAGAATTTAAAACCACCTTGCTATTATAGTTCGTGTGGATGAATATACATAAAGCTAGCATAGAACATTTTGAACTAATACATGCACTTTGACTTCTTCGTAAAAATTGCCTTTCGGCTGTTTGGATTATAATGTGGAAAAAACACAATTACGGTTTGCACCTAAAGTTAAATGTTTACGGATGAACACGCTATAGCCCTTCTTTTTGTCAAGAATAAACACATTTCTTTGACTACTCGTAGCATAATCTTATCATTACAACCAGACATTGTCGACGGTATGATAAAATTAAATTCACATAATGTATATCCTTCTCTTTTTGTACTCCAAGAAGTCTTATCACATTAATTGATTATCATACATGCACATAAACGATCAGATGAAATCTAACTACTCCTTTTGTCCTTGATCTTTGATTCTTTAAGCTTTGAACACACATATAAAAAACAATAAATTTATATAAGTATAGACTCATTCACCCTCAGTTTATATAGTAAATTTAGAAATTGTATAGTATATTTCGGTTTATAGGAAGGTACACATGAAAAACGTGTTTAGTTATATCATGTTTTCTTAAAACAATCAAAGTTTTAAGGCATACATAACATTTTAAGTTTCTTCCCCTTGTGAGCCGTCACCAAAATCATAATTTCTTCTCATTTATCCATCAAAGATGGGTGATTTAAGGTCAGTTTTTGACCCAAAATCACCCATTTAACTCGTTTTTCTTTTTCACTTTTACTAAAATAAGTGTTTTTCATGTTTATTTCGTTTTTTCTTTTATGATTTCGTCGTCTTAGTGTGATGTTGTTTTGTTTGTTGTTTTTGTGCGGTGGAGTTTATCTTTCTTGTTTCATTCAGGTATTTGTTCGGTTCATTGTCAGATCAGTTTCGATCTAGTGCAGATTAAATCAATGACATTGACATCGTCAACGTTGCAGATCCATGGACATGAGTATTCCGGAGACTTGAAAATAGTCATATGTGTAGGCTTTTGTATTTTGCCGTTTTATGCTATTAACATGGATAATGTGAGTTTGTTCGTAGATCCATCCTTTTTGTCTTTAACAAATGTGCATTGTATCGATGTACTCTATCAGTTTGAATGAATGAATATCATTTATTTTTAATAAAAAATTAGTTTTAGGGCATACATAAAAATATTAAAAGACCAAAGATCATAAATAAAAAGGGTAGTTACTTGAATATCAAAATATAGACCTTTTATACATATAACACTAATGTATGTCACATGTTCATAATATAGTCTCTATTTGTCTCTTATTTATTTTTTTTATCTTCTACAACTTATACACATTTTAAAATAGACACAAACTAAAGAACTCTGTTATCGACATCACAATTTTAATGTCACCAAATCATTTCTCTTTATTTAGAGCAGCAAATAAACCATTCCATTCAAAATTTTGCTGAAATACACATCACCATTATCATTAGTACGGATTAAATCTAGCTCATGTCTTAAACAGCTTAAGAGAATGTGAGTTGTGTTGTGACATGAGTGAGCATTGGAGTATTCAAAATGAAATATTCACACACTGTTAAATTCATTTTGCTTGTGGAAACGTGATTTTTTTTATTTTTAAAAGTTGAACTATACCAATAATAGTACTAGGAACAACAAAGGAGAAAAAACAAGTATAGTATCACACCACAAATATTAGAGAATAAACACCACGAGATAACCAAAAACTTCAACTACAAAAAATAATGGAGACAACCCATACATTTTTTATTTTGACAAAGTAGTTTATTGTCTAGAAATTTAACCCTTAAAATGAAAAAGTCTAAAATATGTACTTCGAACTCCAATCTTTACATATTATATCATATGCATTAATTGAATTATGTTCACACGAGTCACATATACTTTCTAGTAGCACTAAAGATTAACGTACATAAATACCATATCACCAACTGGTGAAATACACACAGGATTATTAAAACCACACGTAAAATTATTAAAATAACATGCTTAATAGTAAGAACAGCATAGTAAAACT
>Ga0315914_1003908_pt1 | contig 22442 bp, 9 predicted proteins | sample MpolenodulesMG_FD_203920 | JGI IMG/M metagenome (GOLD analysis project Ga0315914, IMG submission 203920) | Medicago polymorpha root nodule microbial communities from Los Angeles, California, United States - elongated nodules | ecosystem: Host-associated > Plants > Roots > Nodule | place: USA...
AAAGAATTTATTGAGCCATTCAAAACACACCTAGTATTTACAACCAGCTTGACCTTGTTATTTTCAAATATTTTTGCTCATTTAACTAAAATGTTCTTCAAAGTACAATACATTTACAAGAATGATCACTATCACATCACTGAGACATATTTGTGATCATGCATCAGAGAAAACTAGGTGTTGTGACACTGAGACATATTTGGCTAGAGTTTTTGGTGAATTTGTGACACTGAAGATCTTCTCTTACTATATTGTTGTTAATTGACTAGAATTAATGCCTCTAGTTCTTATTTGATTGTCGGTTTTTAGTTTGATCTATACTCTGGAATCTGAATGTTAATTTTTCAGCATGCTAAGGATCTTGTGGCCGATACGAAGTCATTGCATGTTATTTTGCTATCATTGCAGCGTTATTATGTAGATTTTCTTGTTATTTTTAAACCTGTTGTGCTATAATTTTTCTGTCATTTTCTGAAAGTCTGAAACCAAAATGCTTTTGTTGGTTAGTTTAGTTATTATTTCAATGCATTTGGTCAATTGATTTACACCGCCAGATTTTGCCTTTGCTTGAAAGAAAAGACTTGTGTGAAATTTTGGTATTCAATTATGGAATCATTTATACTAAGGTATTTAACACAGATACCTTAGTATTTTCGGTCGGTAGCATGTTAAACTAACAACTTCCCATGGACCTTGGTGAAATTTTGTATTTATTGTTAGGGACCTAACTGATAGTAACTATGCACAGTCAGGGACCTAATAGTAAGTTGAGGATATTGATTTTCGGTTCAGGAACTAAAGTGACCATTTTTTACTTTCACTTTAGTCCCCGTGACACGTCATACTCCTTGTCAGCATAAGCCATGTGCCACATCATCACTTAACAGAATTTTTTAACGGCAGGGTCTAAAGTGATAACGGAAGTGCAGAGTCAGAGACTTATTTGTATTTAATCGTGAGTTAGGGACCTATATGACAGCGAGATGCACAGTCAGGGACTAAAGTGACTATTTGCTCTAATTAAATTCTCCACTATTTATGGCTATCCGTGTTAACCAAGGATAACTTTTTTCGAGTTACCATGATATTAATATGGAATTTCCACCATTGTTAGCAATAAATCATCTTAATCGAAGATCTTGTGAAGCACACAAGGTGAATTATCTCCTTTCAATAGGATTTTTCATATTCATAAGTCAAGAATCGAGCTCATAACCATATTCTTAAGAGCTTTAAGTGGCTTATGACTTGAACCAATCTATTCTCGGTAACTAATAACGACTTTAACTCACTTAAAAATGGTAATGTGGCCGTTGCCAATTTCAGGGACCTTTATGGTTGCGAATCCTAACATGCAACCTTTATAAGAGTATTCAGTCAATTTAAGCCGACACCAGAAAAAATACTTAATGAAAATATTTGATAAAAAATACATAATGAAAATATTCGATGTTTTATTATTTTTAGAATTGAAGTTACTCCTTCAAATACAAAAAATTGAAGTTATTAAAATTTTATTTAAAATTAATATGATTTCAATAAAGATTAAAACAGTGGTTGACTTTATTTTTTGTGGTGTCTCGGATTGCTGACTTTAATTGTAGATCATTTTCTTAAAATTTGTCCAAACTGTTTTTTTTATTGGATTTAAAAAAAATATTTTTTTATTTATTTCTCTGAATTATGAATCCAGTACTTTGGTTATTTATTTTTTGTTTAAAATAGTTCAAAGTGTCCATGATTATAGTACTAAGTAAGTTATGCATCTAGAAATTTCCCTCACTTCTGTTACATATGAACTAGTTTCCAATTTTTGTTGGATTGGTATAGTTCTTTTACATTTGGTCCCATTGTTTCAAACAAAAAAAATTGGAACAAATTGTATTATAAGATATATAATTGTATATATTTGTGCATATAATTGATAACACGCAAAATTCACTGTTTTAATAATTTGATATGCATTTGCTTTAGAGTCAATTATCATGTTTTGCGTGGTAGTTCCTTAAAAAAAAAAGTTTTGCGTGGTAGTTGCCGGTATTTTGTTATGTTTCAGGTAGTTAGGGTGTTAAAAACAAAAATGTTGAAAAAGAGGTTATGTGGTCGTCATGAGCTCAGAGACAACTTTTCTAGGATAATTTCAAGTCATCTATATCCGATCTAACTGTTGCTGCACATCTTCTGCACGATTTTAGGAGTATTTTGTTATAAAATTAGGTTATAAAAAGAGGAAAAACACTCGGTTATAAACACACTTTTAGTTACCGCACAACTTTATACTTAACCCTTGTTTACTTGCTATTTTGAATTAAGTAGTAGCTAGATTGCCGACCCGTGCGATGCACGGGTCTTATGTAACATTTTTATATTTAAGTAAATTTGTAGATGTAAATCGACCAATACCGAGTAAAATCGTAGACACAAAGATTATACAAACCATATAAAGAGATCAAACTAATTTATGATTTATAATAGGATAAAAATTCTTTCAAATACACATTCTCAACATTATCTATCATAAATTGTCCCTTTTTAAATTAAGGACCCGTGTACAACTGTGCTTATACCAAATGAATAAAAAATGTGCAAACGAAAAAGATAGGGACAACAAAAGTTACTACTCTTGCATCTTTGCTTAATGTTTTGGAGATTTTGTGGCATCCTATGCAACAGAGTAGAATAATTATCCTAAGCACACAATGGTACATGTTGAAAAATATAACATGGATAGTTTAGCACGTTATTCATAGGTCAACATGATAGGCAATGTTTGGAAGTTCCAATAGTTTGCTCACACATCAATGTGGTTGGATACCACATTATAATAAAATTCTTCCCTGCAAGCTCATACCATGTTAAACAAAGATGTCAATAATCCTATAAAAGACTTACAAAGTGGATATGAATAACTTTTAAAAGTACTCTACTGGTGATTTGTAAAATAAAAAAACATTCACATTATAAATTAAAAAAAACTTTTAGATTCTAAAGATTCTTATATTGAGAAAAATGACAAAGTGTGAATAATAATTTATAGGCACAAAGTTATCTGATTTTCAAATTTCTAACTTTTTTTGGTACACTCTTATAAGATTGATTTAGTGTATTGATTATTTTAAATTTCTAACTTTTTTTGGGTACACTCTTATAAGATTGATTTAGTGTATTGATTATTGAATATTTTGTTGGATCCTTTACACGATGTTAATCACTTTTGAGATTTGTTTGAAGCTATTATTATACAAAAGGCTATAAATTTTCTGATACAGTCTTATAAGATTGATTTAGTGTCTTGCCTCTTAAATATTTTGTTGGATCCTTTACATGATGTTAATCACCTTCGAGAAATTCAGTATGGTCATTACTTCTCAACATGAGAGGAGATGAAAAACAGACCACCTAATAAGACTTACAGAGAGCCTAAAAAAATTTCAGAAATAAAATCCAAAAGTAAATTGCAATTTTGGTATGCAACACTTCAAAAATATAGTAATGGTCTAACTTGAACTGTCAAAGTAAATGATCAAAATACACACTATACTCATAAAATTTCAAAAAATGTTAAACCATCTAAATTACCAATTTATTAAAATTAAATTAAGAGGCAAGAATACACATGGATGACAACAACTCTCAAATGTACTGCTATAAACATACTACCCAAAGTGCTTTTTTCATCATATGATTAGAGCAATTCCTACTTCTCAAAAAAGTGAAATAAAGTTAGTAATTTTAAAGGGAAGTAGTCATAGCCTCTTTTTCTCTAATTTTTAACCTTAAACATTAGCTCTTTGACTCATAACAGAAAGTGTTGTATTATTTCCATAGCAGTGATTCATCTTTCAAAATTAGCCTCTTTGTATTGCTTCAAAATTTGAAAGCTATAGAAGGTTTCACGCACACAAAAATTACACTAATGTATTTAAAGACTAAAATTACATTCCATAAAACCAATCACAATATTTATAGGTAGTTTAATCAAAATTTAAGGGTCAAAGAACATATAGGACTATAATTTGTGGCATATTACAATTCTAATTTGGCCAAATCAATTTCACCACTCTTTTTTAGCCCTTTATGTCTCAAAAAATCTACACTAACCCTTGCTCAAGTTACTAAATAGAAAACTAAAACTCATAGTAATAAAGCATATCATGTTCCAGAATGCCAGTAAAGTACCAAGTAGGATTCCTTCTTAACAATAAAAATACATGGGAAAGAGGTGTAAATCAGTATAATTAATCAAAAAACAGTTAGAATGTTCTTAGAAATAAATAGATCCATGTTAAAAACAACAATTTTGAAACAGAAACACCACTTAAAACAATGTGGAACCAAACTTTTATTATATGAAGCTCTCATTTGCAATTGGAAGTATTCAAAAATGAAAGCTTGAATAATGGAATGATATCATTGAAGTAAGAAGATATTCAATTGAATCTACATAGTTTTTCAATATATGAATTTGTAATTGAGAGTCTGTTTGAAAAGAGAGAATAATGCTTCAAAGAACAAAGTAATTTTTAAAGAGATAAACCTAAATATCAACATTTAGTGGTAAATGGAAGGGTAAATCGATTTTCATATTATGAAGGCTTGAGAATAGATTGAAGAAGCTGAAACGGGGAGCAAGAAATTTAAAGCAACACGTTTTCAAATGCTTACCAGAAAAACGTGAGAGAGAAATGAGTATGAGAAGGTTCTTTTGAAGAAGATGAATAAGAAGAATGGAGGAGTTCAATGGTTTTGAAGATTGTTGAATGAAAGCTGAGGAAAAAAATTGAAGTGAGAGAGATGAGGAAGGAAAATGGAGTGATGTTAGAGAAAGAAGAGTGGATATGAATGATTGAAAAAGGTGGGTTTTATTGAAAATTGAAATTCTCTAGTTTCTCTCCATGCAAGGCTGACTTGCTTTGGAAATAGCTAAACATTTTGCTAAGTGGGTTTTATTGAACGTGTATTTCAAGGGACGGGAATAATAGAAGTTTATGTGCTAAAAGAATGTCTCAATAAATGCATAGAAAGTGGGATGTACATAAAAAATGCCAGCCAGAATTTTTGAATTTTAAATCACTTATTCTTAAAGCTTATAAGGTCTAGCCATCACTTAACCTAAAAATTTCCCTCTAAGTCCCTATCATTAAATGCTAATCCTCTAAACCCTAATGTATTTCCCTCCTTCTATATGTTAAATTTAAAAGAACTAGAACGCCTACCCATGCGCCGCACGGGTATTATGAGCCGGTAAATATCCGCTAACAATTAACACGCATAAATCACTTATTCTTAAAGCTTATAAGGTCTAGCTATCACTTAACCTAAAAATTTTCATCTAAGTCCCTATCATTAAATGTTAATCCTCTAAACCCTAATGTATTTCCCTCCTTCTATATGTTAAATTTAAAAAAACTAGAATGCCTACCCGTGCGCCGCACGGGTATTATGAGCCGGTAAATATCCGCTAACAATTAACACGCATAAAGTAAAATAGATAAATCAACACCATATTAAATAATATTGTACTGGTCACTAAAATATAAGTAAATAGTCAGTGTACTCGAATAATCACCTACATAAGATTGTTTTTATCAAATATTACGAAATACTTCCTCATAAACGACGTTGGATGTAAAATCATTGTCTTCACCCTCTTCATCAGTGATCAATATTTTTAAACCTTCTCTTGAAGTAACTCTTGAAACAACAACATACAGTTGTCCATGAGAGAATACAGGTGTCGGAAGATACACGCCAACACTTTTAAGCGACTGACCTTGACTTTTGTTAATAGTCATTGCAAATGATATAGTCAGAGGAAATTGTCTTCTTTTAAACTTGAAAGGAATTCTCACGTCTGATGGCTCTAAAGATAACCTGGGTATAAAGACCATGTCACCAACAGCTCTTCCAGATATAACCTTCGCCTCAAGACCATATTTTCCCATCCTAATGATAATTAACCTGGTGCCATTGCCTAATCCTGCCCGAAGGTCTAAATTCCTTATCAACATGACCGGTATTCCAACCTTTAATCTTAATTTGTGGTTAGGAAGTCCTGAAGCAACGATTGTGTTTAAGAATTCGGGAGTGTGAACATCATCAATAGCATCACTAGCAATATTTCGTGTAACAGGTGAATCATAACTTAAATACACCTTTTCCTCGCTTGGCATCATGTCCAGCATGTACTCGTTGATTTTCTCAACAATAGAGTTCTTTGACGTTAATATAGCTCTATTTTGAAAGTATGTTATGTCACTCAAATTTTCAAGAAAATCTGGATAAGTGCTTTGAACAATAGACGTAAGAGGGTCACCTGAGCTTTGTATGAGCAAGTCTGACGGAACAACAAATGTTTTATCCAGATCATTATCTTCCCCAATTCTACCATCTCCTATAGCAAGAACCCATTCAGAAAATATTCTCTTTGCTTCAATGTCCAAATCTGATGCACCTCTTAAAAGCCTCATGTTTTTTGTTAATGTAAGAACCTCACAGTAGTTCCAAAGGCACAAAGAATTAATTGTTGCATGCACAACTTCCTGTCTCGTACCTTTGGGTATCAAGGGCTTCAAAGCAAAATTTATGCATCATTGGAGTCTCATCCCATATTATTAGCTTGGCTTGAATTACCAATTGAGGCAATGGAGTGTTCGGTTTAAGATTGCATGTTGATGTCTCATCAATTACGAAAGGGATGCCAAACCTTGAATGTGCGGTTCTTCCTCCTGGTATGAGCAGTGCAGCTATACCACTCAATGCAACAGTCAGAACTATCTCGCCTCTGGACCTGATGGTAGTAGACATCGCTCTCCAAATAAACGTTTTACCTGTTCTGCCATAGCCATGCGCGCATCATGCCAATCTTGTACTTATGGCTAGTTAGCTTGAAAGGACCCTCATTGAACCCAATCAGCACATTTTCAATTTCATATGCGCCTCCCTCCTCCACCTTGGACTTCACACTGTTCACCAAACCCTTTCTCACCGTTGCATGGATTTTATCCTTCTGCAAAAATCACAAAACATATGCATAAACAACCAACCCCAAAGCGAAATATAGGAAAACAGTAGGCATTATTACTTATGTCATAATAACGAATAAAGAGTGCTCACCATTATGTATAAGATAAACATACATATCTTATATTGGAAACATACCTTCTCATCAACCAACAAAAGATTCATGCAACTGATCTCGTTGGGGCGATCCTTGTCAAGAATGCACCAAATGTGTGCAATCCGGACCTTAAGCTTGAGATCCTTCTTTCCACCTGAGACTGCAGATATTGGAGTAAAAACGGAAGCCATTCTCAAACACAGACGAAGGACACACAACATAGCAGAATAGGTGAGATTAGAAAGGGTTATAGAAACAATTGGCAACCTTAGGAAACAACTGTCTTTTATATGGCTTTAAGTGCATGGAAAACTGATAGATGCTAATGGTTATTTAATTGGTACATTTTAATCTCCCCATAAAAATACATTACTTCTGCTAGTTAACTATCCAATGTACCGTAAAAAAGACTTGGGAATCCAAACAGCCATAATCAAATATTTTCATAGTGTTCACAATTACAGTTAATGGGGAAGTGATGGAACCTATCCATTTATTACCTACTATGAAAAATAACGTGGCCCACTACATAAAACAAAGACCAAGAATTTGTTTAGTCACAAACTTGGCAACATTCTGTTGTCAAAATAGTGATAAGTGGAAAATAATTATACACACATTAATACTAATTTAAATAAATGATAATTTTTATAAGGTTACTTAGATGCAAACTAATTATAATATAGAGCTGTACAACAAACTATAAAAATCTACGTAAATGATTTTGACCAAAATCATTCACTATTTACCTAACTCCCTTAATAATGTAGTACTATACAACAAACTATCCAAAATATTATGGATAGAATGGAAGCAGCTCATTATTTATGGAATAACTCATTACTAATATGAGCAAATAGTCACTTTAGTCCCTGACTCTGCACCTCGGTGTCACATAGGTCCCTGATTCAGAATTAAATACAAAGAAGTCCCTGACTCTGCACTTCCGTTATCACTTCAGTCCCTGACGTTAAATAATTATGTTAAGTGTGTCACATGGACTAAAGTGAAAGTAGAAAATGGTCACTTTAGTCCCTGAACCAAAAATCAATATCCTCAATTTGAATCTCAAATCCCTAAAAAAAATATATCTTAATATGTGACTTTTTTCTCTTGTCAAAAAAAAAAAAGTGACTTTTTTCTATACATTGTAGACTTTTTTTCTTTAGATATATTGAATATTGTATGTTCTATAAATTGTATTGAAAGTTTTATGTATTTTTTATGTTCAACGGTAAAACTTTGTCCACAACATTAAACAACAAATTGAGTAAAAAAAAAAAACGTCGATATTATTAATCTCTATTTTTTTAATTTTAAATGAAAAAATGCTATATTTTGACCCAAAAAAAATGTTATATTAATATTGTCAAATAAGATAATAAATTATGGATTTGAGATTTTCAATTCAAGGGATTTAATTAGGGATGATATTTAAGGATTTGAAATTTAGGGATTTAGAGATTTTAGATTCAAGTTGAGGATATTGATTTTTGGTTCAGGGACTAAAGTGACAATTTTCTACTTTCACTTTAGTCCTTGTGACACATTTAACAGAATTATTTAACCTCAGGGACTGAAGTGATAACGGAAGTGCAGAGTCAGGGACTTCTTTGTATTTAATCCGGAGTCAGGGACCTATGTGACAGCGAGGTGTAGAGTCAAGGACTAAAGTGACTATTTGCTCTTACTAATATATTACGCTACAACAAACTCTCTAAAATTACATCAATAGATCCTCTCAAAATCCGCCAATATAACAAACTCGCTCTAATATGTTTCTGTGCGGTACTATATCAAAGTACAATCCAAAACAGTCTGGTAGACAAAAATCTGAAAGCAAACAATGTATTTTGATGTTTGACAACAAAAAATTAAGTTTTAAAAAACATTTTGCTTTGTTAATACTTTAAAGCATAACATTAAACTTGCTATGTCATTGAACATCTCTTACCCTTATTCCAGTTCAAAACGCGCAAATAATAACATATTTCTATTTATTTTCGTTAATTGATTATTAACCAACAATACTAATTGCAAAAACCACAGTCATCTGTTTGCAGTGTTATTGGTTTTCGACATACATATAAGCCTGAACAGAATTAATTAGATAAATTAAATAAAATTTGTTGAATTTGTGCCAGATGAAAAAAAACCAATCAAAGGCTGATCATACTAAAGCAAAAGGGTACCATATGATTAAAGCCAAAAGGGTAACTCATAACATCATATTAAAGCAAAAGAGCATTCCATAAAAGTTTGAACCAAGGAAATAAACTACAGCAGCAACTTGGATTATCATGTTCCAAGACAGATACAAAATAGAAAACAACTTAATTAAAAACACAAACTGAAATCCTGCAGCATCATTCACCAAACCAACTATAGATAAAGCATCCTAACCCTAATTGTTATAAACTTGAACATAGATAGTAGCATTGTTTCCAGGAACTGGTGCACCAAGCCTGATCCTACACCCTTCAACAATCTTGCGCGCATCAATGAAACGCTTCCACTCTCCACCAACTCTGCAGTGTTCATAGGGTTCAGTCCCAAAAATCAAGATGCACTCCCAAGAGTTACCACAGTCGTCAACCAACTTCACTGAGGTAGAGTCCTTGTCCAAAACATTCTCATAGCCTTTGTAAAGCAACATCTACACATAAAAGCAAAAAAATATGTTCAATAAATTTCCCCAATATTGGTCACTACAACGAACCAAACAGAAACAAATAACAAAGGATAAAAGCATACACATTGATGCATACCAAAAACCCGCTGGTTACATCATACTCAGTCAAATTCCTAACATGGTCGATGTGCATGTTAGTGTTGCTGTGTCGGTATGTCAGATTTCCAGTAAAAGGGGGTAGAGTATTGTTGAAGCTTGGCTGGACGTTTGTTCTGTCAATCACGAAGTGCATGGGAGGATTGAAAACTGGTGCCTTGATAACCTTTCCAAAACGATCTTTCAAAACCATTGCAAACTGACCTCCACCAACAAAAACCAGGGAGATCCAAGCACCCAACCGAAGTCCATAGAAGTCACGCAAGGCCTTCCATCCTTTAGAAAAAAATATATTCCCATTGATCCTTTCTACCAGAACATCAAACTTGTTATTTTTTTGATCAGTCAAAGTTGCAAAACGGGTGATCTGGTCCCCAAAGTCGACACCAAACAAATTTGGGAGCATCACAGCGCCCTATAAAAAGAGGGAAAACGGTGAGACACAAATTAAGGGAAACAATTAAACTTTTAAAAGAAATGAAAACCACCGACATCTTCAACGTCGTATTCCACTATGTATGTCCGATATTTCTGTCGAAGTTTGTTAACAGCCCTCTCCAGATCACCCACAGGATTGGTAATCAAAGGACCTAACAATAAAACGCAAGAAAACGGTTAATATTAAGATGAAAACAGTGTATGTCAGAAGTTTGGGTATAAAAAGCAAAGAATCAAAACAATTTACCAGTCAAGCAAACGTAGGACAACAAAGTTTCGGTGATACGTCCAGCCATTGATACTTTGAGAAGAAAAAACACGATAACAGATTTGGATGAACAAATTTGAATGAAGGGGGAAACGTATTCCATATACATGTATATATAGAAGGAAAGAGTATATTTAGCGTGAGAATATGTGCAGAAATTTGCATGTTTTCCATGCAGAAAACCAAAGGCCGCACTTAAGAGATTAGAATATCTAGCTTCCAAAATTGAAAACTGAAATAAGCATAAAGGATATTAAAGCACGGTAAACAAAAATTACCTTGAAAAACACCAAAGCAGTTACCATATGCAATAGTGGATTTTGAATTTTGAATTTGCAAATAAAAATTGAATTGGGAGGGAATAAAATTAGGGTTGGGGAATAAGCAGTTAATGTAGAGTGATTAGAGGGAAAAATATAGGGTAAGAGATGGCATCACGTAATAAGCTTTACAATAAAGGGATAAATAAAGACACGCCCCATATAGTTTTTGACTTTTGAAGGAATCTTGAAGTTCCATATTAAATTCCAAGAATCGTATTTTAAAATATGTAGTGTCAATTAATTCTTGCATGCACATCCTATTAGCATTTCGAATTGAATATTTAGTGTTTTCTATTCCAAAATAGTTTATCCTCCTTGAAAGAAGGATATAAAGGTGTATGGGTAATATGGGAAACAATTTGTTGATCAAGAAAGCTTATGATAATTGGTCTTAAGTAATGACTATTTATCTTACGGTCGAACTCTAAATTACTATAGCTCCATTTCCTTAAAAACACAGGTAAAAACACACTTTTTACTATAGGAGTGATGAAAATCAAAGTTCTTTTTTGTTGCTAAATAACAATTTTTTTTGATGAGATTAGAGTTTTAGTCAATGAGATGAATTTTGTCAGAAAAAACGTGCTTTGGGATGGATGAATTCTTCTAAGCAAACCACAAAATTAATCTTTGAATTTGCATGACGCTCTCAAATAGGTCACTAGCTTTACGAATATTTAAAAAGGTTCGTGACTATATCAAATTTTACTCCTATTAATCATTCAAAGATTATATTAGGGATTAATTTGGTTGTAAGTGGATAATCATAGAGACCTAAAATGATAATAAGTTATTAAATATAGAGATCGATGTGACAAATTAATAAAATCGAAGACCTTTTTAAAATACACATAATATTATGGATCTATTTGAGAGTGGACTACATTGGTTGTTTACTCAATTTTTTCTTCTAAAAATTTATAAAATAGTATTTTAGTATTTTAAATTTGATAAAAAAAAATATTTGTAGAATTTTAAATTCTATAATGTATATTAATTTAACCATTTTTTCAAATTTAGCACAGAAAGTTTAATGAATTTATGTTTGTCTTGGTATAAGCAGAGATATTCAATTCAACATGTAGCTTTTTAAAATGTTTTAGTGAGTTTACTAAAGAGATGATTAAATTCATTTATATTTTTAATTCAAAAGATTAATTTGTTATTTTCTTAACTTAAGATAAATAAATAGATACCTCTTCTGTCTTACATATTAAAAGAGGAGTAGTCGTCTTGTGTGTCCCACACTTTCTCAACAAAGCTGAGGCGGTTTTCTCCCGTTGTAGTAAACTGCAGCTAGCTCGATGTTCGGATTAATGATAGAGTTTTCCATCATTTTTTGTGTGTGTGTGATTTACTGGTTATGAAAACACGGACACCTATTTATCGAGATTTTTGGGCGTTGCAGACCACAAAAACTGTCGGTGCAATGAGGACCACACAAAAAAAAAATCCTATCATGAACAATTTTGGATTATATAATCCGAAAAATCCCTCGCCCTACATAAAGTGTGAAGTTTCTCTCATTTTCACCCAGCATTTAAGCATTTCAGATTATATAATCTGAAAACCTTTGATAGGGTTTCAGATTATATAATCCGAACCAAGCCAGAGTTTTGCATTGTGGTATGCAACTCATAAAACACGTTTTTTAAAGGTTTTTACCGATTTTATAGGCCGGTAAACCCCTTTGAACACGTTTTTTTGACTATGCATTAAGTGTAGTTACAATCTATGCACTCATTCCCCTATAAATACCCTTCCAACCTTCACCATTTCTCATACCATCATCTAACACTCTCTCATCCTCTTCCTTCCTTCCTTCTACAACAATGTGTTTCCATCGTTGGTCTTTCATTAAAAGAGGCTACTTTGGAAATTCAGGGATTGTATGAACGATCAATGAGGATGGTGACGCGCTACAAAAAAGTACGATCTGTCTGGGTGAAGGGTTTGTTTGTTTGGGTGCAAGGTTGACCATCAAGGTCTCTTTCGCCTTGAAAGGGAAACAAACCTTGGAGAAAGGAAAAAACGTTGTTACATCGATTGATGGAAACTTTGTAAAATTGATTCTTAGTAAACACTATGGTAAGTTAAATATTTTTTTTGGGTAAGCTTTGGTAAGTTAAATTAAATTAATTAACGATAAACATGCAAAAACACACACACACTCTCTCTCTCCCTCTCCCTCTCTCTCTCTCTCTCTCGGGATGTTTTTTTAAGAATAAGTTATGGATTCAAATCCAATCAACATGTACACTAGTGGATTTTTTAGCGCCGAGACAAAATTACCATCAAATTATGATGTTGCTAGTGTTTGTGTCACATTCTATGTAAATACACAAATTAATATTTACGATTTTTTTAGTGTGTCTATGAATATTACTTCGATCAAATATTTAATTAAAAAATATATTAAAGTATATTCAAATATTTATCGGCGTGAACTTCAATTTATATATCAGATTTTTCAAAAAGAAACCGATCATTGCATTATTACTCCAAACATTACCACAAGCATTGATGTCTTCGATAGCATGATGAACTGAATTTCGAATTTCTATGTAATATAGCTGGAAAGCCATGACAATTCTAAACAAATTTGTTTGGAAATAGAACCAATGGTCGTGAGAAGCGTTGCAATCTTTAGTTCAACCCAATCAAAGAATATCATAAATATAATATTCTTTGGAGAGAGAAAAAATATATTATGTAAGTGTTGTCTCTCTCTTCTTCTTTTGGTTGATATGTAAGTGTGTCTCTATTACTACATTCATTCATACATTATAATTAAATGTATATTTCATTTGTTGACCATAATTAAGTCCAACTGAAAATTATAGTCCACACAATACATGTTAATTAGGATCCTAAGTTAGTCCAATTGGAATTAAAAGCGGTATAAGTAGAACTTTTTTGTATGTAATAGAACTTTTTTTCAAAAGGAAAATATACCTTTTTTTATTCAAAATAAAAGAAGAGAAATATAAAATATACCTTTTTCTACTGCATACAATTGCACTTGGACAAACATAGGATCCTAACTAACTTGTATTGTGTGCATTATAATTTTCGGTTGAACTTAATTATGGTCGTCAAATGAAATAATTTAATTATAATGTATGAATAAATGTAGTAATAGAGATAATGCAGGGGTCGGAGTTCGAACTCCAGACACCCCACTTATTCACTTTAAAAAGTGAATTCCAGCTAATAAACTACTTGACAAAAAAAAATGTAATAATAGAGACACACTTACATGTCAACAAAAAAAAAAAAAAGAGATAACACTTACAGAATATATTTTTTTCTCTAAAAAAAATCATAAACATTAATTTGTGTACTTACATATAACGTGACACAAACACCTGTAACATCATAATTTGATGGTAATTTTATCTCGACGTTAAAAAATCCACTAGTGTACATGTTGATGGATTTGAATCCATAACCTATTCTTAAAATCTCATCATGAGAGAGAGAGTGTGTGCGTTTTTTTTTCTTCTTCATATTTATAGTTAATTTAATTTAACTTACCAAAGTGTTTATGAAGAATCAGTTTTACTGAGTTTCCATCAAATGATGGAACAACGTTTTTCTTTCCCCAAAGATAAGTCAAGCCATCGTGAAATGGTATGGTGGCTAGTTCGAAAGCAACATTGGTAAAACTAAAGAATAAAAAGAGAATAAGAAGTAAGTTTATGTGAAACAATCCATGATAATTTACTAACTTTTTTTCTACTCACCGTTTGTTTAACATAGGAGATTGGTTGTATATAAATTATACACTTGAGAAAACATGTCCCAAAAGACATGGCCAGAATCAAATATCAAATATAGAACTACAATATTATATAATTCAGTAATATTTATCGATTGTATCCTTCATGCCAAATGAATTTAATACCATAGATTTGCATCCCTCGGTACTGGAAAACTTCTTGTGTAGGTTATGCTAGGAACTGATATGCTGCTAAAGAATAAAAAGAGAATAAGAATAAGTTTCTGTGTAGCGATGCATGATAATTTATTAACATTTTTCTAGTCAATAAGTCTCCTCTTGCAGTGGTATCTTTATTGATATTGTGCAATTTTAAGGTCTTGCTTTCAGATTGCAGTGCAGTGTTCTAAGCTGGTTTCTTGCAACCGGTTCAATATCTGAGTTATGATGGATTCATGATGTCACTGCTGAATTAACATATTTTCCGATCTCAAGGTTTGCTTGGACTGGATAGGGGTCTAATTCCCTGTTCGAGTTGGTTTTAAAATATCCTATAATATTTGATTATCAAATATTTTTTTAAATAAATCAAGGGAAATTTGTAAACTTGTCTGATCTGTAGTTTTTGGTTAAAGGCTCTGGCAACTTGATTAACATAGATGTAAGTTCTTACATGATCTTGATTAATTGCGTCGTAAGCTACAAAGCACAGACACTCGTCGGACTAGGCGTGTGTCCGACACCGACATATTTAATTACACTGAATTATATGATTTTCCTCAAATTATTAGTGATGTCGGCGTGCCAGTGTCCATGTAGTGTCTGGTGTCATGGTTCATATCCATGCTTCATAGGTCGTAAATGCTATAACAAACGGTTTCAATCTTGATTAAGCATGACCAAAGTAGTTCTTAATGCTCTTAAAAAAATCTGGTTATGATAAATAAACATCTCATAATTATATTTAAGGATAGATCCAAATATGAAAGGGTTTACAGAGCTACAAAAAGCATTTGGTTATACTCAAAGTGAAGTCTTGTTAAGTTTACAAATATTGTATCAGGGATGCATTTCTTGAGATTATTTCCTTTGTTTTTGGAGATAAAGTTAATGGCCAAATAACTTTATTTCATTGTTAGTAAGTTCTTTTGGACTTTGGCGATAGAGAGTTTCCTTACTTTTATCAAGTTGCACAACAATTACAACATATTTTCCCATACCACAAGCAAAAAATACAGTGCATTTGATCTAGAAGCTCGTATTTATCCATCATACCTAGCTCCTTGAAGACATTTCCAGTCATTGAGACAACAGAAATACTAAGTTTAACACAAAGCTCCTCCATGTCTGCAAATACCTACATGAGAAATTGAGTAAATATTGAGTTAGAATTCCATCCATATTAACAACATTTGTTTGTTTACTTTATTATTATGTGCTTAGATAACAATATCCTTTTTACTTATTGATTTATTTTTTCTAAAGGTTCTGGAGTGATTCTTTAGGATTTCCTTTTTTTTTGATAGAACAATTATGCTCGGCGAGTTTGGGCTATGAGTATGTTATGCACCTATTTTTTCACTGAATTTCAGTAGGCGCTGCTGGCTAACCGGTGGTGTGGAAGACATAGTTCTCTTCAGCCTGTTCAGTTACATAATTCAGAGTCGCATAATGTGCTGCTTGAAATTCTACACAGTAACGCAGTTGTCATGCTGATACTGCAGCTGCATTTATGGCTAGTATGTGGAACATCTGGTCTGCCAGAAGCTCTGGGATAGTGTTACTGAATGCCCAGTACAGCTTGTGATGTATGGCGAGACGATGCTGGAGAGCTTGAAATGCGCATAGGTTCTATGTAACAACAGCAGAAACATGAGGAAAATACCAGGTAGGAGTTCATGGTGTAAGCCGACATTAAATTGTTACATAATGTAATGTGGATGGCTCTCTCATCGACATAACCGGGTTGGCATGGGGATGTGCATTTGAGATGATTTTGACAGCTTTGTTCTTACCAAAAAGAATGGTTCTCCCACATATGTTCAGTCCACGAAGGCAAAGCAAGTGGACTATTGTTTGCGATTCAATGGGTCCACGAGCTTCAATTGGAAAATGTTGATTTTGAATTATACTCGAAGAGGGTACCAGGTACTTTCACCACCACAAAGGATGTCTTGGATTTCGGCGCTATAACTGACGAGTGTAGCATTTTTTATCGATTCATTTTATAAACTCGTGTAGAGTTTGTTAGGAGATAAGTAATGAAGTTGTTCACCACTTTGCTAAGATGGCCACAACTTTAGTTAGTTTCATATTTTTGGATGAAACTGAACATTTAATCATAAAATTCACTGCAACTTTTATTTTGAGGCAACTACAAATTGAAGTTAATTTAAAATCTTGTTTCATTGATGCTCACCCAAACTAAGTAGCATATGGATATATCCAGTGTTTTTCTTGAAAAATTAAATTCATTCAATTTGTCATGTTTCAAACTTTTTTGTTCAAAATTGGATCTTTATGAGAACATGATTCTAAGTGTAGAATAAACAAAAGAATAACGCCAATATAACAACTAGTAGCTAGAGTCATGCTACTGCTTATAATGGTTAAAAACATTGTTGTCAAAATCCCTAACTTAAATCCTATAATTCAAGATTTTGTGACTTTCTTCACATTCAACGACTCAAATCCATAGTAGAATCCTAAACTAGGCAAAATCCATCAATTTTGATAGCGATTTTACGATTTCTTATAAACTAAGTCATTTATGACTATATATCATTTATAACATATATTTAGTATTATTATTTTTTGGTAAAATCCATCGATTTTGATTGTGATTTTACAATTTCCTATATCGATTCTACAAAAGTCCTTGAGCAAAATCCTTCAATTTTGATTGCGATTTTACAAGTCCCGACTTTACTATTCCCTTTCAACCTAAAGTAAAGTCCCAATTTTGACAACCTTGGTCAAGAAGTCTAGACTCAAATTAAAAAAAAAAAAAGAGTATAATTGTTTTTGCATCAAGGAGTATTTAATTATCATGATTTCAACATATTAGTACATTGCAAATATATGACCAACAATATAACACAGAACTTCACAACTATACCCTAATCAAAGCCTATATGCATTGAAAATCACCCTACAATCTCCATATATTATGCATTCAAGAAATCTACAAGCCAAAGTATCCAACTTCAATTCAGCATTGATACTCGCTTGACAGAAGAACATAACAACATATATCGTGGATTTCGCCATTTCAGGAATCTGAAGTAGATATGTTACTTGATTGGCAAATGATCTGATATCCTCATAAATGAAATGGCTACCACCAGATTGTCAGGCTTACATTTTTTGAAATTTTAAATGCATGTTCTCCTAAAGTGTCTTCACCTTACCTCGTAACAGCATGTAGGAGTCAGACGCCGAAGTAATGATTTCGCATGTAACTAACATCAATGGCCAACAGAAACCTATCTGCTAGTCATAGTATACCATCTTTCTCTCGTTATACATCTAAATTTGGTTCCATAAACTCAGATGACTCATCTGAAATTTGTTTGGTTTCCATGCATATTAAATCGGCATCCTGTTCGAATTGTTCATCGTCAGTTAACTCTGAAGTCTCTTCTGAACTATCTTCCTCTCTTAAGCCTGAATTTGGTTGAACATTGTCATGCTTTCTTACGTATCTATCGACTTTATTAGGCTGACCTTGCACCTTGATTCGTACGCGCTTTCCTTTGATGTATCTATATTCCCATTGCAGTGGTGGATATTTTTGATGTAACTTCTCGTATTTATCCATCATACCTAGCTCCTTGAAGACATTTCCAACCATTGAGACAACAGAACTACTAGGTTTAACACTAAGCTCCTCCATGTCTGCAAATACCTACATGAGAAATTGGGTAAAATATGCAGCCGGAATTCCATCCATATTAACAACATTTGTTTGTTTACTATATTATTATGTGCTTTAGTGTATATGTTTCTACAAGTTTCCTCACATAACTGTAGTTATTCCTTGCAGTAAGTGATTTGGGTCCAACGATTTCTCACTGAACTAAAATATTAGTTTCAAACATCTGTTATCTACTGTGACAACTATAGTATAATATCTCTCTAACACAGTCCAGTCCTATATTCTAGGACCAATGACAGAGCCGTATGTTTACTTCTTAAGAGAGAAAATCATCAATAAGAATCTTATCATCTACCACACTAAAGCAACTGATCAAAACGCATATATCCTCCCTAAACCCCTATCCTCTCTTTGGTTTGGACTTTCCTCGAGACAAACTCGGTGTTTGATAAGTTCAGACTTAATTGAACACCTACGAAGATGTTAAAAGTATTATATCATTTGGATGTTTACTATATTCGGCATGTATGTGCTTAGTCATATGTTTGTAGAAGTTTCCTTAAATAACTAGTTAGTTATTCTTTGTTACAGTTGTTAGATTAGTGAACTAAGTAGCTAACAATTAAGTCACCCTTAGGCCGAGTCTATAAATAACGACACTACTGTATTCTAATGTAACAATCAATCATTCCATTACAGATTCCTCAGAATCCTATCCATACCACTCTATTTGATTTTCTTGCCACTTACATCTGTACTGAAAAGTCACAGCATGTGTGCTTCACATGATTCGTTCTTAGAATAGCACAACTGAAGAGTCATGCTCGATTCACATATAGTTAAAACTTAGCTCTATCAATACGTAAGCAGATTCTGCTCTTCCTCCATTCCACTCACGTCTTGCTCCATTTCCAGGAAATCTTAAGTAATCCTAAGTATTTGACAAGTCTTTTTTCTCTTTCCTTTGTTCTCTCCTATCATATCCCTTTTCTGCCTCTGTTTTCATTCAGTTATTTCCCTTCCTCTTCCTCTATGTTTTTGGTTTCTTTCCTCTCCCTTACTATTTTTTTTTCCAGTATATTTCCAATGGAATATAGTAGTCTTATTGGCTTCTTAATGATGTCAGCTAAGTGTTATTTCAGGGACCAAATGGACATCTTTGTTTCATCAATTAGCTTCTCTTGGTTATGTAGCACTGCCATATTTACAGACTATATATAATTATCTATTATTTCACTTGTTCGTGCTTTTTTATTCCAATAACTTTTTTTTATCCAATGTATATTTTGGCATTTGAACTTTGAATATACAAGAATTTGACAATTTCATTGAATAAAGTAAACAAAATAATTACTCAAATATAAGGTATATCAGATGCACATTATAAATAGTTTAAATCGATATAAAAATCACAAATCATAATACCTCAAACATCTTATCATGCAAGCCTCTTTTACAGTAGATAGATATCATTTTATCAAAGAATCTACGTGGCAAGCTTTCCGTGTACTGCATTAATAGCTTTGTCCAAAGCTCTTCTGCTTCGTCAACTCGGTCATCCTCAGCTAAAGCATTAAGTAATGTAAAATAGCTTCCCATTGTCTTTCCTTGACCCTTGCTTAACATCCATTTTGTTACCTATAGTTTCAGAAAGTAATTTTCATAATTATTTATTAGCTCTGATGCTATCCAAAGAAGGAACATAAATCAGCACTGTCTCAATCGCAGATAGCAGAAAATAACAGTTTATTCAAATTCTGCTACGCTACAGCGCTATAGTGCTGCAATAATGAACATAAAAATCATAAGGATAGAATTGTTTTTATCTTCAAATACCTGTATTATCCGCTTCCATTCTTTCTCGTATTCTAGAGTCTTGAGTACCTTTTTCACTGTAATTATAGGAAATTCTAATTCCCAAGCGACATAGGTATCAAGAGCTCCATAAACTTCTTCTTTGACATTTGAAAGTTCTTTAATCTGTACAAGACAATAAAAAAATTATTTTTTCAGAAATGCAAATCATCCAAGGAAAAATCAGCCTAAGGTTTTCTGTATAAAATCAGAATGTTATGAGTTAAGCCCACGAAGAGAGTCCAACCTAAAAGACTAGCCATTAAGAGCCGGCGTGGAACTCATAACATTGCCACCTCTTTAAGAGCCAACATCCATGGTGGCTTTTGTATCAGCACTGACCATGTGGTAGCTTTTTGAAATTTGTGGCTTTACTCATCTATAAATATTCAGCAGTGCACAACGTTGTCGATTGCAAATAGCAGAAGATGGCAAAAAGGTAGAAATCCACCATTTTGAACCGCCATACAATAAAACGCCATGGTGCCGGCATCCTTCACAAATTTCTCATGCCGATTGTCAAAATATCCACCACCGCGATCCAGCATGGCCGATATTTGACAACCCGGTAATGTATCTTAATCGAGCCAATAAGTAGCTTTTCCGTAACCCAACTCTCAACAAAAACACCAATTTTTATGGCTTTAACCCATGAAAAGAGTCCAACCCAAAAGACTAGTTCATAGACAAATAGTGAAGGGATGTCCGCCATGATCCCGCCAAATGATGCAGTGACTTCTTTATATGGCAGAGTTTTTGCCATCTATCATTCTCTATCAACAACATTGTTAAGTACTAGATTGAACTCTCTTATCTACTCAATGTCAAACTCACAACAAAGAGTACTACTGCCATATCACAACTAGTGGGAAACCAAAGCATAAACTACTAAGGTTAACGATATAGCACCGACTCTTCTGATCAAAGGAATGTCCAGTGTCAGTGTCCTACACCAACACGACATAATACTTACATTCATTAATTCCAATTTCTCGAACAACTACCAGTGTCAACGCATCAATGTCGTGTCTGATGTTTGTGTCTATATAAGTCTATGTAGCACCAACACTTATTATCGAAGGTGTGTCCGGTGTCCGACACATGTACCAACACCAACACATGCGATTACATTTGATTATGTAATTTTCTCAAACAATTACCGATGTCAACATGTCAATGTTAGTTTTGTGTTTCGTGTCTGTTGTCCGTGTTTCATAATAACGATAGATATAAATGAATATATCGAATGCAAGGAAGAACTTACAGATTGAACAAGCTTAGCAGCCTTAGAAATAGTCCCAATTTTTTTATTAGTCTTCCAAACTCGTGGATATCTTGGTCTTGGACCTTTTGCAGCAGCACATACCTTATAATATTAAAATAATAAAAATTCAAACAAACTCACCTAAAATATTTCATTTCATGTTAAAAAATATATAAAAAACCATACCCTAAAAACTATAGAACTAAGGAATAAAAATCTTACAACAATGCTTCGTTTAGTTGTTAATTTAATTTGTTGGTATGGTTTAGCAATAAGTAGAAGCGAATTAGAGAGTGAAAGCATTCTGGATTTTGACACTGTTTGCCGCGGTGGCTGATGGCTAACTCCGCCCGAGATTTCCGGCCAGGTTTGGGTTTTGGCGGGCAGTTGAGTGCGATTTCGACTTGCTGCTGGTGTAAGGTTGGTGTGGAAGTGGATGATGGATTGGGTTTGTAAATGCATCCAATTTTTTTTAGTTTAAAATTGATTATTTATTATTATTATTTTGGCTAAAACGCAACTTTTGCCTCTTAAGTTTGCAAAAGTTGCAATTTTAGCCCCTATTAAAAAAAATGGCAAAAGCGACTCCCATGTCTATCCCTTTTGCAAAACATTAATTTTGACTTGGTCAACCATATGTGGTATGCCAACTGTGTATTTTTTGAATTAAAAAAAAAGAAAAAGTCACGCGTGTATATTTTAAATAAAAAATAAATAAATAAAGGATTAATTGGAGGAGCACGTGACATTCATCTTCTTCATCCATTTCTTAAAGAAATTGCAGAATAT
>Ga0315914_1003909_pt1 | contig 22442 bp, 10 predicted proteins | sample MpolenodulesMG_FD_203920 | JGI IMG/M metagenome (GOLD analysis project Ga0315914, IMG submission 203920) | Medicago polymorpha root nodule microbial communities from Los Angeles, California, United States - elongated nodules | ecosystem: Host-associated > Plants > Roots > Nodule | place: USA...
CTCTTTAATTTCTTTTGTGTTGTGCCTATAATCTCATTACATTCTGGTACTGGGTTAGATTATTCATAAATTGACACCCACCTCTGATACAACTCAAATAAAAGGGGAATCAGGGCAGGGACGAATCTATACATAGGCTATGTGGGGCTAAAGCCCACATCCAATCCCTAATTTTTTATAATAAATAGGGGTAGTAGCAAAATGGGTTCTTACGAATTTTCCATATCAGAAGTCCAATTGAGAGATAAAGAAGGGGCATGATTTTTAATGCTTTTTTATTAAAATAAAATAATTCGTAAAATCAATCAAAACCGTTTGATTTTTACTTTTCCACCTGTCTTATCCTTATGAAAGGAAATTGAGATTGCAATTTTCTCCCCAAATAGAGAGGATCTGCAGTCAAGGAGAAGACCCCAAACTTTTTAATCTGCTTTATCCTCACAAACTCATCATCATCCTCACATTATGTAACATCCCTATTTTAGTTTATTATTATTTTAATTGTTTATTATTTATTTTTTTATTTGATGTGTTTGAATTGTTGGGTTAGTGGATTTTTATTAGAGATTGACGAGTAAATTGTATTTTGGTAATTTGAGAGAGAATGGTATTTTAGTAATTTAGAAGTGAAGGGTAATTTAGTGAAGTTAGTAGAAACTTTGAAGAATTAAGAGAATATAAGTTAATAATAAAAAGGGTGGGTTTAAGTGAAGTAAATGTATAATGTAATTTTATGAGGAAGAATAGTAACTAAACCCAATAGAAGTTAAGTGAACGAAACTCAATTCACGTGGATATAAAAGAATCGTAGTCTTCACAATTTAGATTTAAAAAATCATGTGCTAAGTTTTGAGATAGAGGCAAGGAGAGAGATTAGAGGCAAGAGAGAAGAGAAAGGGATCTAAGGAGAAAGAAGAGGAAAGCTTGAAGAACCAAAAGGAAGAGGGAGGTTAAAGCTTGTAGGATGCTAACTTATTGGATTAAGAGGTAAGGGGAAATATTATTTTCACCATATGGGATTTATGAGCAATTGTGTGGTTGTGGGTTGTATGTTTTCTCTCTACTTTCATGAATCTTTTGATGGAATAATGATGAATTTGTGTTCTAATATGTTATTATATTATGGGTATTTGAATTTTTGTGAGTTTATGAAGTTATGATGATAAATCCATGAATTTGAATATGTTGTTGTGTTTTGAGTTATATGTTTAACTTAGTGAAATTCGAAAAATGATGTTTAATTGTTGTGTTGTTGTTATTTTGAATTGAATTGGTGAATGTTGTTGTTGTTGATCTTTGAAGAAGAGTTGTTGTTGTTGTTGATTTTTTTAAGAAAAGTTGTTGTTGTTGTTGTTGCTATGTTGAGTGTGAATTATCATGATGAAAATGAGTTTTGAAATCATGAGATTTGAAAGATTAAAGTTCATGTTAATTAATGGTAAAATGAGTAGAATTAAGTTGGTTATGATAAAATTAATATTTAATTGATTAGAGTTAAGATATTCTCCATTTAAACTCTTCTCCTTTTCTTCCATTTGGAAAGATAAAGACACAAAAAAATCTTGAAAATAATTAATGATGGTGAGACCCATTTAATAATTGGACCCACCACCTATTTTTTGTGTCTATCTTTTTTCTAATGACAATCTCCATTTAATTTTATAAATGGAAAGGATCTCAACTCAATTGATTAGATGACATTAGTATAATGACGTGTATCTAATTATGTGAAGATAATGTGTAGTTTAAATATATGAATACATGATTTACACATGATGATGAATACAAGATTTTTATGAAAAAAGTTATCATAGCATGAATGATTTAACTTAGAGAATGTTTTTGAACAAACATAGTGATTGGAATAATTACTAATGAACTTGTGATTTAATTCTAAATTAGCTTATTAGATGATTAATGAGGTATATTTGATGAGGTAGAAACATGTGATTATACAATGATGGTGAATTTTCTTATGAGATAACGTGAACACTTGTTGATATGACTATATGTTGAATATAAATGAGATGTTTATTTATATTGATGATGTGAATGAATATGTTTATATTACGATGAAGGAATAAAGATGATGATTATATGTTTTGACATGATGATGGGAACTATATAATAACATGAAATTGATGAAGTATGTTGATGTATAACGATGTGTTGAGAAATTATGATAAGTGATGTGAATACTTGATGATATCCATGATGAAATGAGTTGATGATATGATGATATAAAGATGTTGACTTAATATGATGATGTGAATTATATATTGATGTGATTAAACGATGATGTGGTGATGTGTTATATAATGAAGTAAATTATATAACTATGTGATAAATATAGGATAGGATGGTGTTGATGTGATGAATGTATGATGATGTGGTTATGACAATGATATGATGATGTTGTTGGTGTGTAATTGTCGAGTCGTATAAATGTTGTGCATTGTCGAGTCATGGTGAGATTCATGCATCCATGGTCAGTCTGTGGGAGTAATCAGTAACATACCTATGATTATATCCAAGATGTCATGGGACCACTCAATAATATACCTCTAATGTCCAAGATGTCATGGGATCATTCAGTAACATACCGCTGATATCTAAAACCTGGTATCACATGCATATAGAGTCGAGTCAGGAACATTGCATACGAGTCTATATGAAAGATGTGCATTGACTATGTGTAACTATGTGGAAGATGTGTGATTTGACTATGGTGAATATGTTTGAATGAGGTGCATTCATCTTGATAATTTCTTTGATGATGATGATTTTCTTGTTTATACTCTTGGGATGATGATTGGAGATTTGTTGATTCTATTTAAGTACTCGGATGAGAATTCATGTGAATATTATTTGAGAATGATGAATATGTGAAATGTGATGAGGCGTATTTGAATATGTGAATTGAGACATGAAAGGTGACTATATGGAGATGTGTAATTAAAGATGTGATATTTGGTTATGAGTTTGTTATAGTTACATATAAATGACATATACCTTGATATCCTTAATTGTCAATGATATTTATATTTATGCTTTAAGATGTTGTTTGAGACTTGTTAACTTTATGACATGAAGATATATGTATATGTTGAATAGATTGATGTGTATACATGATGAATATCTAATAATTATATACATGACATATTTGTCTATCCTTGAACAGTACATGCGTTCGTATTTTCTTTATGTTGAACGTATATCTCACTCTCTAGTGGTTGTTGGTCACCTACATCCTTGTGGGGTAGACTTATAGGTTGAGGGCGTATAGTTGACATGAGCACCCCGATGACGGCTTTGGAGCCTACTTGTCTTTATCGCATTTCCCTTGGTGTCTAGCTTAGTATTGGTCTGATTAGGATTGTTGGAAATTCATTTATGTTATTAGATTTTGTTGAGGAACCATGAGTTCATTTTGTTGATGTGTTTACTTTGAAATATGATGCATGAATTTATGATGATGAGACTTATTTTACGCTGTGACTTTATATTATATGATGGAATTTTTATTATGTGATGATTGAAGAAGAGTAACACATTGAAGTATTTGATTAATTGTTGAATTATTATTTAAATATTATATGCAGGGGTTCAGGGTCTTACATAGTACCACCATTTTTCCGATCGGTTCCAACTAGGGAGACATATTATGACAATGGACTGCATTATCTGGATGCACAAAGAAGAGTTATTTTGGTGATTCGATGTTTGCAACAGATGTCAAAATCCCAAGTTTAATTTCTTCATTGTGGTGGATGAAAGCCAAAAAGGTTGTCTTTATGTTTGGTGATCATTTGTGGTGGTCGAGTCCATTGTCGTGTTTAGGCATTGGTTAACCACTTGATGTAAATATTGTGAACTAGTTGTATCTTTTTTAGTAGCCACTTCGATACTCTTTGTGCTGAGAGGACTGCTATAACAGTGTTAATATAATACATTTTTGTTTGTTAAAAAAAAAATTGAACTACTACAATTTTGAAGATTTAGATTTTTTATTTCAATTTTATGGATTTTAAATAAAAGATGATGATGAAGTTGAAGATGGTAATGGTGAAGATGATGAAGATTTCAAGACGAATGTTTACTTTTTAAAGTTAGAACCATGTAAAGTTCAAGGTAGCGTATAAAGTACAGCCATGATAGTTGGGCACTAACATGGTCACTTGCACTTTCAACCATATATTTAATCAAAAAATTTTTACTGAATTCTAAATATATTTTTAAAATTAGGAATTTGTGTTTTTTGACAAAATAAATTTGAATCTTAAACAATACAAATTTCATACTTCGACTGTTGAAATATTTTGTGTGGATGTGTCTTGATGTGATTTATAGCAAATAAATAAATAAATTTACCTATGATTTTTTTTAACCACATCGAGAAAGTAGATGGCACAACTTTGTTTGGCAAAATAATATAATTCCTGTTAATCAGTTCATCGTCTCATATTTGTAATTGCTTCTCTTTTTTTTGTATTAGACGAAATGACAATAGTCATTGAAAACTAACACACATAAGTAGAGGAATCAAGGTTCGAACTTCCATCACGACGTTTGGCCTAACAATTTTGGCATTTTATCAATTGAGCTTTAACTTATGGACTACTCTCTTTTTTTTCCCTTTTTAACTGGAAAATTGCTTTTCTTTTTGCATAAATCATAGAGTAATAATAGTTTTTTAATCAAATATATTTTTTAGGAGACAGTAATAATTGTTAATTTTTTTTTTTAGCAAAATTGTTCGTGTTGTAAAAATAACAAAACATATATGATATATTTTACATAAATGATGTCTTTGCATTTTCAAAGTTTATTACTCCATCCGTTTCACAATAATGCCGTTTTTGGAGAATAATTTTGTTTTATTTTACTTGTCACTTTCAAGTTACAATTCTACATTAATTATTGGTTCATCAATTATACCTTTATCTATTTATTGGAGAGAGAGAGAGAAAAATAATATAATGAAATAACAAATGAGCAAGGACATTATAGAAAAAACACACAATTTCATCAAAAATAACAAAGTTTATTCGATTTCGTGGTATATGTAATTTCCTCAAAAGCAACATGTATTATCAAACGAATGGAGTAATAAAAAAAAAAGTGCTCTCAACCAATTCAGCTTCAACTATAACTTATTAATAACTAGAACTCATCCACAGTTTGTATTATCATTGCATGATTTTTATTTTGAAGAATTATCATTGCATGTTGGTGTTTAATGAAGTACTCCTGCAAGATAATCACACTTTATACATTAAAATCAGTTTTCATATATTTTTAAGCTTATATTTATATGCCTGAATTTGGTCTACCCTCCACGAATCTTAAAAATTAATTTTTTTCGTGTCCATCTCACTTTTTTTCTCCCCATGGGAATTTCTCAATATAAAACATGATATCAATTTTTTTCATGTCCATCTCAATTTTTTTCCCTATACCAGTGGCTCCGGCTAATAGGACATACCAGTAGCTTCACTTTTGATGGGGAGACAGAGGGGGTACAAGGGCCTCTAGGGAGCAAGAGACCATGATGGTCAAACTTACACCCAGACAGACCAACCTCACACCCAGACTAACCCCTTCCCTATTGACCGATCATATGACCCCTGATGGATTTCCAAAGAGGCCTCTTTCTATGAAAGGCCAACGATGGAAACACATCGTTGTAGAAGGAAGAAGAGAAGAGGAGAAGAGGGTGGGAGAGGTTTGTGTGAGAAATGGTGGGGGAGATGGATGATATTTATAGAAGGGATGGTTGAAAAACCATTAATGGTAGTCAAAAAACGTGGAAAAACACGTTTTATAAAGCTGACCACCGCCCAAAGTGTTTGCAAAACGTTTTCTTTGTGGTGCAGACCATCGGCCAAAATGGTCTGGTGTAGTCCGAATTATATAATCCGAAAACCATGATGCTTTCCGGATTATATATTCCGGAAACATGCGATAGTGGGGTGTATCTACGCGAAACTTGGCTCTTTCAATAGGGTGGTGGGTTGGTTCGGATTTTAAAATTCGGATTGCTTCAGCATTGGATTCTTTTGTGTGTCCCACATTGCACCGACAATTTTCGTGGTCCACAACGCGCAGATACCTCTATAAATAGGGGTCTCTGTTTTCATTACAAGTAAACTACACCAGAAAAAAAATCATGAAATTCCCTGTTTATTTGTCTTATGTTGCTTCTATTTATGTTATGTACCTTTGTTCTATTTTTTTTCAAGGCAATCGCAACGAAAACGATCCAAACAAAAAGGTCTGGTGCAGTTCAGACTTTATAATCCGGACCACCTTCATGCTTTCCGGATTATAAAATCTGGAAACCCTCAGAAACATTTTGGCCGGTGACGTTACACCAAATGTTAGGTCGGTTAGTGGAGTTTGAATGCATTTTTTTACGGTTTTGAATGTGAAACACGTTTTATTTGACTATAAACCTATGACTTATTTAAGACTATAAAAAGGTTTGGATCTTCAACATTCTTCTTCACCTTCTTCCTTACATTTTCTTCAATTTATTTTAGTTTTTTAGGTAGGTTTTAGGAGTGTTTGTGGTGTTATGGTCATTGTTGACTGCTCATACGACCCCTGCAATTGCATTACAGCTTATGCAGGGGTCGTATAACGGTCAACAAAGACCCTTGACATCAAAGAAAGACACAAAATATTCATATCGTATTTGTCCAGATTTTATTTTCCGGGAACACTAACAATCTAGTTCGAAAAACGAAATCCAAATTAGGGGTATTATTGAAATTTTTGCAGGGCGCGCAAGAAGATGGCAGGGTGGAAAAAGTAAAACTCTTTTTTAATAGCTATATTACGCTAATTACTTTTTAACCGAGATGGCCCAGGACTTTTTAACCACTTGAATTGACTATTCATATAAATTTTTGTTAAAAAGAAAGAAAGAAAATTAAAACTATTGCTTTAAAAATTCACATCATCCTTCGGTAGACAGTAACCATTTTTTTTGTTTATTTCAAGGTTCATGTATAGATATCGTCAACAACAAAAAAAGTTCAATTATATAATGTTAATATTAGTGGTTAGTCATTTTAAGTGAACAAATATAACCACTTCATAAAATTAATAACGATTTGTTTTTCTAATTTTATATATTTCCTAATGAGACAAGCTTAACCAAATTTAGAACTAAAAAAGAATTTGATAAAAAATCTAAAAACTAAAGAGGAAATAAAAGACGCAAAATATAATATGACACGCCAGTCCGACTACCCGACCAAAGGCATCAGTTTAATCACCAGTTCAACCGATTGCATCACCGGTTCGACCATTAAACTGGTCGAGTCAAAGTTACTCCTTTGAATTTCAATTTTACCTTTCTTTTTGTTTCTATGCTTCATATGTCATCAGTTTACACAAACATATATCAATGGAACAGGATCAAAAAGATAAACAACCTAATCGTTAAAGCTACCTCCAGTTCCATTTATCTTGAAGAAAGAATTTTCAAATTCTATAAACCTGCAATCTATCACCCAAACTTATCAGAAAAATCAACTTCCTCATCATAGACTTTCTTCAAATATATCTTCGTCTTGAGGAAGCACTGGACTATTCTTCGTATGTGAAAAGCTTGTTTGGTTAGTTCCATCATTCATTGAAGACCGAACTACCTGCATATCAAGTTAATCTTTTACTATATGATTTCTAATACAATCATTCATATCTTGTATGCAGCACATGCAAATCTCAAAAGTTAAACTTGTACTCACAAACTGTTGCAATATAACCATAAACTTTGGAGACATGTTCGTGCATGGTGCAAGTGTCATGATGTAAGTACTAAAAAATAACACCTAAACTAATTACTTAGATAACCCGTTTTTATGAAAACAAACAAACAAAACCCTGGAAAGCAAATGATATTAAGTTAAAATACGCATACTCTTCATCCTAGAAAGGAAACATCGTCAACTTTAAAGAAAGTATACTCTCGTGAGTTCATCGTAATTCGAAGTTTTGATGATATCAATAACAAGCATGATTTTGAGCATACTCATAGTCGTGGAAATTGGAACAAGAGTATACTGATTATTTGTCAGGTATGTTCAGTCATTGAGTTATTCAAACAGGAATCAAGTTTGGACCCAAAGAAACAAGAAATCAAGTATTAAACAACCTAGAATCAGCAAACTCAAAGTTCAGAAGAAGACTTGACGTCGTCAAGTCACAATTGAGAAAAGCCAGAGTAGCATAATATCAGGGTGAACAATTTTTCATTGAAAGAAGAATAAAGTACAGAAGTTCTTTTTGCCTTATGCTAAGCAGTTTCACCAAAATGGCAAAATTAACTAAATCAGCATTGGAAAATGCTGCAATCATCTTTGTAACTACTAAGTAAAACTAAAACCTATCAGCATTCAAGCATGCAACATCATGAATTATTGATTATAGAGACATTTCATGTCATAAATCGATAGTTTTAATGAATCTAAACACTTGATGAATTAATGAATACGAGAGTTTCTGGCAGGATATAGAATATTGGATAATTAGAGTAGTGAAGAGTTAGTCAGTAAGTTGATAAGTTTGTTATGTGGTTGTTAAGAGCTGTTACTTTGGTTATTCTTAGAAAGTCTTTAAAAAGCCCTCAAGAGTAGAAGAGAAAGATAGTTTTGAATAATAAAATTTAGTGACAAGAGAATGCTCTAGTGTGAAAGGAGTGCTCCTTTAGGGTAGCCTTGTATCTTTTGAAAGGAGTGCTCCTTTAGGGTAGCCTGTGTTCCACACAGGCTGAGACAATATTGAGCTAGTGCTTACAACATCTCAAACTCAAACCCTAATTTGAAAGTGACACAAATTCATACAATAATGAAACAGTATTGGACCAGTGCTACCTGCAGCAGAAGTCCTAACGACAACTGAAACAGAAGGTGGTGTTGGTAGTGTTGGTGGCATCACGATCTTTAACCAAATTAGAATGATAAATTGAGGTTTGATAATAATTGTGGGGCAGCCAAAGTGCCGACAGAACCAAATAGCCATGTGAAAATTGTACAACAGGGAGAATAGAAATACAAGAAGAGCCAAAGTAAAAGCATTGTTGGAGAGTCGCAGACAAACCAAAGGCAAAACCACCATGTTGAAACCAACAACAGATATACAACTATTGGGAGCTGACGAGAGGCAGAAAACAGAACAACTACAGGCTAAAGACCAACCAATTGGTGATTAGAAGCGCATGGAGGGTAACTTCAAAATGAATTGTGAATACAACTGTTGTTACGGTTCCAAACTTTCCAAGAACTCAACAGCAGAATAGTGACGAGCGTCATTGAGGATCGTACCCCTACGATCTCATTTTGAAGTTGTGGATTTTTTATAAAATAAGGAGAAGATGAATAATAAATGCTTTTGAAATGGTGGTGCAATATTATTGATAATAAATATATACTTGTAAGATACAAAAGACTAACACTTAACCCCTATTTATAGATATACTGAATCCTAAATAAATAGAGAAAGCAGGAAGCAAATCATAATAATAACCAAGTAATATGAAAACTACTCTTAGGAGATAATCGAAGATACTCTGAGATTAAGACAACTACGATCCTCTAACATAATATCTTATCAAGATATTTTCGAATATTCTAGAAATCATCTCCTAGTATTTAGTTTCCATAATACTTATTATTATGATTTGTTTCCTAATGTCTATTTCTTTAGGATTAGGAGTGTTTTACCTCTTTAAAAAGAGATTAGTGTTTTGTAGAATAAAAGTCTATAGCATATAGCAGGATCAGATCATCCAACCTTTTCAACTTCTTCTAGAAGATGTGTGTTCTCCTTCAAGTACTGCAATGTTTTGTCTCTTCCTTGTCCTAACCTGTTTCACGATAGATTTGGATGATCAACATTAAGACATGGGAACTCACATACAAAGAGAATTCACCCACCATTGAGACATGAACAATGGAAAGGCAAAGAAGAGTGAGAAAAGATGACAACAGAGATAAAAAAGAATGAAAAAGAAACATGGAAGGGAAGAGGTGTCATCATAATGAAAAGAATGTCTTGTATAACAGAAAAGCATGTAGAATCAAATTGAAAATGTTGAAATGTAAACAGTGTCCAGGTTCATTGCATATAGGCCAACCATATCATGCAACTACAATAATTAGAAATGCATTGATATTTGTATTTATCTTTACCTATCTAATTTGATTTCTGCTATATGGTTACACCACAGATTTATTATCATAATTGAAATCTGAATCTTATATTGGCCGTCTTTCTCCTTACAAGTCAAATTTTATTTCAAGCTATTACCTATGAACCAATGAATGATTACTGTAATTGAACATTTGTCATTTAAAACTTTTTCTGCCACAGACAGATTATAAAACTGCATAATTTAATTTACTTCCAAATCAATTTTACAGTAGCTCGACTAAATTTTCCTTCGCAAATCCCAATGTTGGAGGGATGTAAAACACAGCAGAATAATCAAAGAGATTATCAATTGTATAAATATTAAGCGTCCAAGAGTTTTCAGACAATACCGATGGTCCCCATAACTGTACCAAGAGCCCTTCTTTAAGACAATATTCATCATTTCTGCACAATCTAAAATGCAACCCTGCATTCAAAATGAAAATTCAAAATAATGGTATTCAATAAATGTTAAAGATAATTTTATGCTCCAACACTCACCAACTTATTGACTCCCTCTCCAAATGAAATATCGAATTCGGCTACTTTGTAAGGTCTTGACACCTAAAACAACTTCTCAAGTTAGTTACCCCCACAATAAAAAATTAAGACAACGAAGAATACAGCAGTTATATCTGATTCTGATAGATGTAAATAATATTCCAATATCTTGATTAATCTTCAGAACAATCTAGACTAGAACGGACAATCTGCTAAGAGTGAGTTATTCAATATTTATGTTGAATAAGAGAGAAAAGAGAGACATATGATGAAATACCGTGTGTCTGAATAGCACAACGGAAGATTTATTATATAGAAGTAAGTAGCTTAGGGCCTAAGTTATGATATATTTACATAATGAATATTCATCATAATATTATATCCTAAGTAACTTAGAGAGTAAGCTAAAATATACTTAGAGCATAAATATAATTATTTACTATATATTTATATATCAACAATTTAGATCCCTAGTTTTAGCTTTTGAAAATGTGATTTCAAGGTTGCGTAAAAAGTGATTTATTTTTTTAGAGTTTACATAAAACCGGCATAAGCTATTTTTTGTTTGGTTACAATTACATAAGTACCCTAAAGTCTTTTCAAAATAATCAGATTCTCAACCAAATCTTTTTTTTTTTTGTTAAAAGTTTACATAAACACCATCAGTTGTCAAAAATGATTTTTTCGATAGAAAAAAGCTGAAACAACAAGGCTTCTAATTTGTTTCGTTATTCAATAAACATAAACAATCTAGTCCAATGTGAGGTTAATTTGACTCCTCTAAAATGAGGACACACCCTTTAGAGGATAAAGTACAAAAATAACAATTGATTAAAAATTCAACAGTTGAGCATGTGATCAAATGCAGGCTCTTGTATAATATAATCCGAGTTAGTCAAAATCTCGACAGCTGTGGTTTGTTTGTCTCGTCTCATGACAAATGACTATATGTTTGTCTCGCTACTAATTCCAAGTTGGTCATCGGTCATCTCTCCAAGTCTCTGGTAGTTCTGTCATTCAACAAACATCAAGACTGAGTCCTCTACACCAGCCACATATGTCCTCTCTCTTAATTTGGTTGTTTCGGCAGTCCCATCATCCGACCAACGTCATGGTTAAGCCTCCGACAGCAACCATAAAAAAAAAAAGTGTGACCTCTACCACTTTTAAGTTGGCTACATCAGGCTAAGACAATGTCTAGCCCAATATCATTTTTGTTAGGTTTCAATGATATTTGTTAAAATCAGCAATGGTTTCTTCGGTTGGTTGATTGATGGTTTTGTTCTAGGCATAAACCTTATTGGTTATGGCTACCTCTTTTGAAGGTATATGTCTAACAAGCTTAAAAGCCTTTAAGTTTTAGCTTGAAAGGTGTATTAGAATATCAATAAATATCTTTTAAGATTAGTTTCTATACTACTTAATTTTTATCATAATTTCCTAATTTTACTATTTACTTAGGATTAGGAGTCTTATACACCTATAAATAGGGGTTAGTGTTTAGAATTATGTATCAAGTTAATTATCAAACATTATTTACCATAATTATTTTTATTCTTCTCTTTCTTTTATCTAAAACCCATAACTTCAACATAGTATCAGAGGGTGGTACCATCCTCCATGCCATGTGGTATCATTATTTTGTTGCCGAGTTCTGGAAAGTTAGGGACTGAGGAATCAATTCTTCTGTGGACTAAATGTTGTAACAGCTAGTTTTGGTTTCCATATGTGGCTAGGCCTATAAATCAGTTTATAAGGTGGGGATTACCAGTCACCAATAAACTCATGTCCATGCCTTACTACAAGTTTTATAAATTTCAAATTTGACATAAAAGTTTGTGAATAATGCATGGATGATGAAAAAAAACATCACAAAAGGAAAATTTTCAAATATATAAATATTGTGGTTACCTTGCTCTTTTGCACTCTTACACGAACTTTAAGGCCAACTTCTTCATCTCCTTTGGCCTAAACGGAAATCAAAATGCAGAGTAGTTCTTCAAATTAAACAATTTTGATATTATAATCAAAAGATATTAGGAACAAATGATCATTTGAATGTAAAAAGTGCTGATATTTTGGGGTAGAAAGGCAAATAAGAAACAGAAAGGTTTAAGATAATATATAATAGTGTCATGAAAAAGCCATTGTACTTACAGACTTTATCTTCCCTATAGAACGAATTTCTAGTCGAACCGATGCAAAAAACTTCAAGGCAATTCCACCACTTGTCACTTCTGGATTTCCATAATAGACACCAATCTACAAAAGTAAAGAGAAATACAAACCATGTAAACAGAAACAAGAGATTTAACTGTGGCATATATCATCAAACTTGTGATTAAGCAATTACTAATAGACAGTGCTCATAATTAAATGCATGCAATCTTCAATTACAAGTACCTTATATCTTATTTGGTTCAAAAATATAAGAGTACATCCAGCTTTAGAGGCATTTCCAGACATCTTACGCAAAGCTTGGCTCATAAGACGAGCCTGCAATCCCATTTGCTGCATTCCAATCTCTCCCTATACATTTATATAAAAAATATGGTTAAAAAAATGCAATCCCCTAAGTTATACAATAAAAGTACCTAAAACAAACAAAGAAAGACAGATGTTCACTTCAACTTCTGCTCGGGGAGTGAGAGCGGAGACGGAGTCCACGCAAATGAGATCTATGGCGCCAGATCTACACATACGATCTGCGACTACAATATGCAAAGTTCAATCAATTCACAGACACCATACAGCACCCTGATAATGCAATATGAGCACCGCCAAAATTATCTTATCCATTCCAACACAACCACAAGTCAAAGGTATTACTCTCAAGAGCCATCTCTCCGTGATCTGGTTGGCACACGATTAGATTTTCTACATCCACTCCTACCGCTTTAGAATATGCTGGATCAAAAGCATGCTCTGCATCAACAAGCATTGCATTGCCTCCTAACTTCTGCACAATGATTTCAAATACATACTTCAAATAAATTGATAATTATCATTAGGAATTAATGATTGGGAAAACTCCAGACAAATTACCTGTACTTCTGCAATAGCATGAAGTGCTAGGGTGGTCTTTCCACTGCTTTCTGGTCCAAATATCTGGAAACAGATATAGCAGATAATGTCAGCTTCCCATTGAAGTATAAATAAGTAGAGGATAAAAAAAACAATAGAATCAACAATTCTATCACAAAATCAAAAATAAATGGAATTGGGACATCTTTAATGATTAGATGAATGTTTGGATTTGAAATGAATTTGACAAAATCAGTGTGCCACCATGATTTTTTCAAACTCATCGTTGTTCCAAACATCCCCTAAAATCATTATGCTTAGAAGATTTGTTTTTAGAGCCTAACATACTACTGCTACATGCTCCAATAAAGCTTAAGCCCAATATACACTATACTCGACCAAGAACCCAGAGAATGTAAATATAAGTTCACCAAAGGAAATGAATGACAACATGAAGCATAAATTCAATACCTCTACAATTCTTCCTTTAGGAAGACCGCCGCCTAAAGCAAAGTCTAAAGCCAAACATCCACTGGGAAAAGTTTCACTGCAACATTCCAGAAAATAGAAAACCTGTCATGTTATGCCCTCTAATTCACAGAAAATAATGACAGCATAGAGACATGTTTTTCAAACTATATAAAACAGTTTGGTTGATGATACATAGGCAAGACAAATGATAGAGAATGTGAAGAAGATGCATACACTAATGCTCCACCAGCACTGCCCAATCTTGTAACACTACCTTTTCCGAAAGAGTTGTTTATATCATTCATTGCTGCTTCCAGAGCCTTTTGCTAGAATAGAAATTCAATTGTCAAATCAAATATTCTTCTACATTAGTAATATCCCATTAACAATGGAACAAATAACCTACTATATTTATTGGCATGCTGACATCATATTTTCAATAGAACAATTATCAAAAACCATTTCGTAACAAACATTGAACTATATATCCTAAAAGCTAACAAAATAACTGAATCCAGTAGAGCAATAATTAAAATTAAAATTTGAAACAATATACATCCGTGAACACTAATATGCAGAGGGAAAAACCAAAAGATGATATGGTGAAATTTTTGTATACATTACAAATTATTAACGAGGTAAATATAAGAGATGATAGCATTATGTATATAGAACCAAATTGATCCAAAAAAAATAGTAAATATATAGAACCAAAAAATTATCATATGCACATATAATGTTTCTCATTCATCAATCTTCTCGTGTATTGTCTTTTTTCCAAGTATAAATATGTAATCATATGACAGAAGGACCATATTGATCAACCAAATTATATAACAAACAACAAATAATGAAGGGACCAAAGTTTCCATTTAGACAAAATTTAAAAAAGCAGGGTGTTACTAAAGAGATAAGAGATTCTCAAAACAAAAACATGAACAGAAAACAGCTACCAAAGCCCTTCTCTACTAGGTAAAGTCAACTACATCGATTAAATGACACCAACATTTTCTGTCATGGCTATAGGTCGACATTTTAATTCTAGATCTCTCTTGATGGTTGACATAGTTTTCTTCGATCTTCCTCTTTCTTTAAGTATTTAAATATCCTTTACCTTGTCTATCCTCCATAGTGGCCCTTCTAAGATGATTGGGCATATACATGCTCAAACCACCTACAACAAAACTTTACCATTTTCTCTATGGTTGTCAAAATCGGGGTCTCACTAAAGATCGTTGGGGTATAGAAAAAGCGTAAATCGTAAGATCGTAACAGAGATCGTAAGATCCCACCAAACAGACAATTATAAAAATAACTAAGAAAAATAACCTTTCATCAAAAAAACTTATAAATTACAACATTAAACTAAGTTAATTAATAATTCATAATAGTTTTTCCCTTACAAAAATAAATTCATAATAGTTTTTGTTTTGTTACTATAATTCATAATAGTTTATTATACGTCTTGTAACCAAAAAATAAAATTATTGGTCTAGGCCCACATAAGTCCTTTTTCTTTTTGTTCTCAGACCCATATAAGTCATAACAATTTATTTATATTTATATAAGTCTAGGACCAAATAAGTCTTTTCCACTAACTTAACCTAGACCTAGTCTTCTCCTTCAACATAACACAGCCGCCTCTGCAACCAGCCGCCGCAGCAAACAACAAACAAGCAGCTCATGTCATTCCAACCTCACTCTTCGCGCGAAACAACCGGGTCAAACCGTTCTTCTCTGATGTGAATCAGAGCGACGATTTCACGATCTTACGCTCTTCCTCTGCGCTCCGCCGTCTTCTCCGATCTTTGAACCGCTCCAACTCGGTGGAGACCAGGTGACGCGCGAGATCGTACGATCTCACGATCTATATCGCGATCCTGACAACCTTGTTCTCTATGATGAGAACTATCTCGACTTTCTCTCAAATAACGACATTCCTAATTTGTCATTCAATAAAAAAAAGACACTCCTGATTTCATCTTGTCTTCTGTGGCCACTCAACCAACATAGCAGTATCAGCTCCACAACATTAACCTTCCTTTCTTTGTATCTCTTTATCGCCTAGCATTGAATATCATACATCAACGAAAGCCTCACATCTATAAAAAAGGGCAGCCCGGTGCACTAAAGCTCCCACATGTGCAGGGTCCGGGAAGGGGTCCCACCATTTTGGTGTGTACGGTAAAAAAAATTATTTAGGGTCGTGACTCGTGTTATACTTTCAATGACAAGTTATGCCTATAGCATTTCTTAATATCATCCGTTCTGATAAAATCCTATGGTTAACATTTTTCTCAATCATCGCATTATGTTGTATGAGGACTGAAGATACTTAAATGTGTGATTTGTTGTATTGTATGTTCTTCAACTTTCATCTCTAATATATGATCTGTGTGTCTCAATAAATTTACATTTCAGATGCTCTATTAAACTCCTACTTTAGACAAAAGTAGTGTGTTTCTTAACTTTCTATTTACTTCTTCTAGTGACTCTCTAACTTAAATTGTATCATCCATAAAATGCATGCACTCTGATGCCTTCTCTTGTATATATTCAGTAAGCAAACCAGAAAAAATAAAAAAAGAATGACAAATTAAAAATTTGGGGTTAAAACAGCGAAGCAATGTTCTTCAATGATATGTTTGCATGAGCGAATTTCCTTCCTGTTGGGTAAAATGTGAACATTAAACAAACACTCCGATTAACAATTGGTCCCTGTTAGTTTCCTCATTCCCAAACAGACAGAAGTGTCGCATAATACTCTGAATTCTACTGGGAACACAAACACAAATCTAAAGAAAAAGATAGGTATAGAGTAATAGCAGAGAAAGAATATTGCATGAGTGATGCAATGCGATGCGACCTCTTAATCATCTTTAAATCTATACCTACCAACTGATAAAATGATAGAGAGAATGAATGATCACTCTCCTATTTATTATAGAAAAGTTAAAAACTGTTCCAAGACTTATTCTTCAGTCCAATTCAGATCCTGGCATCTGAGACTGATTTAAGCATCGCATTCTCGAAAGATAATGATCAACTTCACATTTCACAAGTCAGAATACTATCTTTACGAGAAAGTGAATTACGCACATTCCTCCTACCATCAATTCGAGAAAAAGAAACATGTGAACAACAACATATAAAACCATGCCATTTTCTTGTGTTGTTAACGCTAATTCCACAATGCACATCCAAACTAGTAAAACTGCTAGGTTAGTAGTTCAACTGAGAATGCCACAAAATGTAAACATAGCATTGTCTCAACACATTTAATGCTAATTCCACATTCAAACTAGTAAAAGCTTCACAGTTGGTTAAATGGAAAATGCCACAAAATACAGACATAACATTGTTCCGGTGATTGAAGCAAACACTAGAACTTAAGGCAAGCAACCTAACAGAATTAAAAAAAAAAAACACTTTCATAGTAACAACACCGAGACAATAAAATCCTATGAAGCACTATCACTCATAATTGATGAACATGACATCATTAAATTAAATGTAATCACCATGTGACGGACATTGACACATGTCAGACACAGACACGTCGTCGATAAGAAGTGTCGCGATAAAAACACAATAATAACGTTGAATGAAAGTAAACCTTTCTCATAATAACCACTTTATTGCCAACACACAACTGTTGATATTCAATTCAACTACAACAATTCACAGAAAAGAAAGTAAAATTGAAGGTAAATAATAAACGGAGAAAAGGGGGTAATACATACCCTATCAACGAAACGAGCGTCGAAATCAGCAGAAAGAGAACCGTTGAGTTCGCATTGAATCTTGACATGTTTAGAAGAAGAAGAAGAAGAAGCAAAGAGAGGACGCAAAGAGTGGAACTTCTTGATAGGATGAAAGAGAAAAGAAGAAGAAGTAGAAGAAGGTGCTCTGAGAATGAAAGTGTGGGGTTTTGGAGAAAAAAACACCAAATCCATTTTTCAAAATAACAAGATAGATTAAACAAACACTCTTGTGAGTATTTGTATAATGTAGTATTTCAGAACAAAGACAGAGATTGTGTTGTGTTGTGTTGTGTTGTGGGTGAAAGAAACAGGTCAAGACAGAATATGCTGCTGTCACAAAACTATCGATTTTTAAAATAAATTAACTCTTTTTTTTTTACTCTAAAATAAATAAATTTATTCCTCTTATAACAAAAAAAATTATATATTCATCTTGTTTCAGGGCCGGCCTAATGTGTTTTTGTAGACCTAAAATGAAATTTAAGAACTTTTTTTTCTTTCAAGTAACCTAGTGGCTAGAGCTTAATTATGGAGAAGTGGAGTGTCAAGGGTTCGAACCCCGACCCCTGCATATAATATGCAATATCTCTACCAACTGAGTTAAACTCACGGGAATGAAATTTAAGACCTTTTAAGTGTGCTGACAGAGAAAAATAAAATTAAGAACATTAAATATGTAATATTATTTTGAGGCATGTCAGACATTAAATATGAGTATCGCTCGCAGTTAGAAATTGATTTGTTCATTAGATCGTGGTCTAACTCCTTTTGTTAGACCTAAATCTTTTATTTGTGGTGGCCAGGGTTTGAACCATAGACCTTGCAGATATTATGCATTGTGCTTACCAACTGAACTAATCTTACGAGGATCATTAGATTCAATCTCATTAGGGTAAGAACTTTTCTAAACAAAAATTTAATTACATTAATGTACTAACAAAAGTGCAATAATCATATCAGGGTTTGTATTGTATTGGTCATGCCTTGAGAAGGCTCTCAAGGGTTGTATTTATAGCCCTTTCATAGCCTTGACTTGTGGTTACTTAAGCCATAAGTAATGGGGGGTATTTTAGGTATTTAGGCTGAGCTCTAGAGGCTTCTAGAAGCTGACTGAGGTGGCGCCCTAGGGAGGGCACGCCTTGGGCCTTAGATCCCTTCTAGAGGGCACTAAGGCATCTAGGAGGGTCCAGATGCCCTTTTGGAGAGTTCTTAGGTCCTTAGGTATATATTGACGGTCCACAGCCCCCTAAGCACGAGTCTTGGGAGAAGGCGAAGTGGTTTATGAGGGCGTGACGAGTTGATCATTTTGCGACGATTTTTAAAGGCGAGATCTCGAAGGAATATAAGGCGAGCTTCTTCACTTTTCGAGTGATCCAACGGTTCAAATTTCGTGACCTTTCAATGGTGGTGACGTATTTGAATCATTGCGTTTTTGCCACGTGTCTCCACTCATGATGAAAGTGAGCGTGTTTTTCGAGGCGGCTTTAATTGTTGTTCTATAAAAACGCGTTCTTTCTTCATTTTCTTTCCTTATCTGTTTCATTTCCGCCTTTTTCGCCTCTGAACTCTCTGTAGTTTGCACGAATCCTGTCAGTCTCGAGATCTTCAACTTCTCAGGTACTCTTTCATTTCGTCTTTTTTCGTTTTTCAAATTCCTTAGCTTTTCGTTGAAGATGGTTCTTATTAGGGAGTGTGATGATACGGGTAGAGTGATTTCCCCTACCAACTCTATCGAAAGGGATCAACTAAGGAAGGACTGTTTGAAGCATGCAACACGGCCAATTAATAATATATGTTCAAAATAATATTTAATATAGACATTATTGACTAAATTTGTTTTTAGCAAATTATTTATTTATCAAATGTTAAACCTTGAAACAACAAATTAATATTGAATGCTAACACAAATATTTACTTTTACATATTTTAGTTGCATGTCTTAATTGATTTACAATAACTAACACCATATTAATAGAAATTTGAAGAAAAAATAATTTAAGATAGGGTTAATAGGTCTTTACCCCCCTGTAATATATGTCATTTCCAGTTTTCCCCCCTGTAAAATATTTTTTTTGATTCACCCCCTGTAAAATATTTTTGTTTTGATTTACCCCCCTAATAGGTCAAACAAAAACTAATTTTATTTTATTTTTCAAGAATTTTTCGTTTTTGTTTGGCCTATTAGGAGGGTAAATCAAAAAAAATATTTTACAGGGGGGAAAACCGGAAATGACCTATATTACAGGGGGGTAAAGACCTATTAACCCTTTAAGATACATATGACTAGTATAATAACTACATCTCTTTTCAGCGACTTTAAACAAATCAAGAAATATTTCAAAGCATATGATCAAGCTTCTCAAGGACTCAAAGTAATGTGCTGGAACTTCTCCAACTGTCTCTTAGATTTCTTTCTATATAAAATGATGAAGACTTGAGAAATTAACAAGACTCTGCATATTTTGAATGTGTCTTTACTCGGTTAAAATAAAAGGGCATTTACACTTAGAATTTCTTACAAAATTTATATCTTATAAATTAATAAACAATATTTTATTTGATTAAGTTAGATTGTAGAAGACTCTTACTTGTGTGTTTGAACATTTAAATTATATTTCTTTTGTGATTGACCAGTTGAAGTCTTTTGCTTGTGTGGTTGAGTATTTGTAATCTTTAGCAATTATAGTGAAAATCTCTTGGAAGTGCAAAGAGACTAGACTACTTCTAGTTTGTGAAAGAAACTAGTATAAATATCTCTCTCCATCTCTCTGTGGATTTTGATTCGTTTTTTGACTAATTTTGATGGAGTCAACGCATAGATATCACACGTGTAATTACTAAATTAAAAAAATAAAATTGTCACTGAATTAAAAAATAAAAGTGAATTTGAGGGTCAGGTGAGGTTCTAAAGAAGAACAACAACATCATCAATCTCCTCCTTCATCTTCTTAGTAGCAAGCAAATATGCATCAATTAATCAAACTGTAACATTATCAAATGATATTTTTATTTTTATTGCATGCACCCTTGACCATTTCCAACCACACATTCTCTAATCATATATCTATTCTCCTCAATTTATTTATCAATTTCGCAGAAATAGAACAAAGGGTGGCGTCAAACTTCAGTTTCATAGCAATTTACAACCATACCCACTTCAGTATTTTCAAGTTTTGATCAATAATTGCTTATTTATATGATAATCTTAAATGAGTGACAGAGATGACAATTAGACCCAGACCCGATGAGCACCCGCCAAAAATAGCTGCTATCGGTAGGGTAAAACCCCGCTTTAATGAATCCAGGCTTGAGTATGGGTAGTTACCCGCAAATTTGAATGGGTATGGGCACGGGTATGGGCACTGTACTACCCAGCCCTGCAACCCGCATATATGTATTATACAATATGATAAATAATTTATTTATTTTTGGTGTACAATTAATTAATTTATTTAACTATTTAAGCCTAAACCTAAAACAACTTAATATAGTAACCTTACCCTACCCCTCCAGCTGCGTTGAATGTTTGTCGATGCCTACCTTTCATTGCTTTTTGGCTAAATACTACGATTCTAACTATTTTTTGAGTTGATTTGAAATTTTTTAGATCATAGTTTTATTTCAATTGTGATGTTTTTTATTGTCTTTTCATAGTTAAAGTGCGGGTATGAACACGTAGGTGCACATAGGGTATGGAGAAGGACACTAAAGTTGTTGCCCACGAGGGCACGAGTTCGGATATGGGTATTCTTTTTTTACAATTGTGGGTATGGGGATGGGTACTATAGTACCCTGTCCATTAGGTACCATTGCCATCCCTAAATGAGTCTTTTTTTTTCTTCATTTTCCTACCGTTTTTCTAACACTATTTTTACGAGCTGCGTTGCGCTACAAGTTACAACAAGGAATTCTGCTCTTTACCCAAACGGTTTTGCTCATTCCCAAAGTAAATGTCCAAAATACCCCTACGTATGTTAACTCACGCTAGTATTAAATTTGCGTGACTTAACTCATGCAGCGTGAGTTAACTCACGCTGGTTTTCTTTCTCACTTTCACACCACTATTGCAAAGGCTGCTTCTTCCTTCATCTCCTCCATTTTCCTTCTTTGCTTTGCTTTGATTAGTGGATCTTTTATAAGGCAACGTGTCATCACCATGTCTTGTGAAGGAGTATTTTAGCATCTTACATGTATGGGGTTGAGTCATTTGAATGTTTTTTTTTCAATATTTTTTTATTTTCATCTTTCATTTCTCTCTGTTTGCTGCACCATCTCCCTCTATTATCTTGTTCTTGGTCTGGGAAAGAAAAATATCACTGCTTTTTCATCTTTCACAAAACAAGCTCTTCTAATTTGTATGCAAAGAAGTAATTAACTATGCACAAACAGAGACGACATTGTTTCACAAGGCAAATATTGAACACAAATCTTTGAAGACACCTGCTATATTTTAAGGACTTTAATTGAATAGAAATCATAGCA